>Ga0302320_10008351_pt1 | contig 22575 bp, 16 predicted proteins | sample Bog_T0_3_FD_202130 | JGI IMG/M metagenome (GOLD analysis project Ga0302320, IMG submission 202130) | Peat permafrost microbial communities from Stordalen Mire near Abisko, Sweden - Bog_T0_3 | ecosystem: Environmental > Terrestrial > Soil > Wetlands > Peat | place: Sweden: Abisko, Stordalen Mire... | reverse complement strand
CTGGCCCGCGATTATGAAACCACCGAATCCAGCGCCGAGGCTTGGATTTATATCGCGATGATACGAATTCAGCTCCGCCGACTGGCTTGATTCCTCATCATTCATGAATTTTCAGACGCACTCTAACCAGAAAATCCCCGGAGTCGGGCGGCGGGTCAACGGTGGAGGCCGAGGGCATACCGAGGCACAACCTTGACGCGACGACCGGCGACCTACCATTGAATCTGGATTTGCGCGCGATTTAGTCGGCGCGCTTGCGCCTTGGACAATGATCAGCGTGTCCAATAGTGGCCGATGCAAATTCCATAACCGAGAGCCAGTAAAAACCAAACGACCGACCGAAGCATCACCCGCCACGCGAACCGGTCTTGCAAGCCATTGGAGACCACTTCCAATCGTTTGCATTGAGCCACGGTGCTGGTTTTGATTTCCTTCCATTCGCTGGCGGCATTTCCCATCTGCGATTTTACCCGCCGGGCGACCAGTTCCGCATCCACGATTTGAAGTTTGATGTGCATGACTGCCTGCTGGATGGTTTGGCCGTGTTTTTCAGCGGCTGTCTTGAATTCTTCAGACTGTGCTTTGAGCGTGCTGGAAAAACCATCCATCAAGGCTTTGGTTTGCCGCCGGTATTCGGCCAGATGCAATTCGATCAATTTGCGGGATTCATTGACCGCCTGCGGCACGAGTGCCGCCGCGCGCCATTGCACCCGCGTCAGCAGGGCTAGTTGGACTGGAAACCCATTCTCATCCCCATCACTCCATTCGACCAGCATCTTCCGAAATCCCTTGGCTTCACCGGCGGACAGGTCTTTGCACAAGAAATCAAAATCCGTGTCCTCCATATTATTCTCCAAAGTTCAATTGAGGCTGCGGTTCAGCCTTGGCTTTCTCCTTGGCCGGCGCAGATTTTTCCTTGGGAACAAATTCCGTCGGCAAAAGCAAATCCGCGATGGCGTCGTATTGCCGGAATAGTTTTTGCATCGCCCATTGGATTTCCCCGGCCAACAGCCGTTCCAAGTGACCGGCCTCGACATGCGACAATTCGGCGAAGCTCAAGCCACGCTTGGCAATGGCCTCGGCTTTTTCAATCGCCAGCAGCGTGGTCGGCGTGACGGCCGGCAGCGTCACGGACTTCGCACCAAACTCCAGCAACTGCTTTTCCAGTTGCGAACCTTTGAACAGATCGCCTCTGGCTTTAGCCGGATTGTGGACGATGACATATTCCACGCGGTTGCCGGCATACAAAAAAAGTCTGCCAGCATTGGTCATGCTCTCCGTGTCGTCGGTGGGGAATAAAAAGAAGGTCAGCCGCACGCCCTGCTCGGCGCACACATCCAACACTTGCAATTCCTCCAAGGTACCCAAGATCAGCGCGTCAGCCTGGGCGCGGGTGTCTATGATGTGAACCGGGGCGGAATCTTTCAGCACGCGCCGGAACAAACTTAACAAGGCTGTTTTGCTCTCATGCTCGTTGCCAAGATGATACGAGCGCACTGCTTGCTGGTGCCGGTTGGCAAATGTGTGGTGTCGGTCGTCAAGGTCGGAGCCGTTCCACGGCACGCCGAGTTTGTCGAGCCAGGCAGTGCGGAATTCGGCTTCAAAACTTTTGCCGAGATTGCCTTTGGATTGGGGATTGAGGTGGATGCGTCGGGTGGTATTCATAGTTTTGTTGGATCGTTGAGTTTTATTTCGTCGGGATTCGGTTGCCGGAATAAACGGTCTGCCGGCGTGGCTGCCAGCACTGGCTTATGAGCTGTGGGCGGCAGCTTCACCGTGGCCGGCTGCGCCATCACTTCGCCGTCCTCCCAATGATGCCGGGTTTGACGTTTCAGGTAACGCCGGTAGAACTGATGCACTCCCTGAAACGTGATAGCGCAACCCTTCTCGGTGCGGAGCAGAGTGGCGATTTCCTGCCATGTCCGGCGTTGCTGGCGCTGTTCGCGGATAAATTCCACGAACGATTCGAGCCGGCTGCGATAGGCCCGCCCGCCGCCTAGTTTCATCCGGTGTTCATTTTTGGATTCCGAATCCATTCACGCTAGTTTAGGCCAGTGCGAATGAACTGTGTTAGCGAGTAGCGGGCGAATTGAAACGAATTGTGTCGGAGTTGATGCCGATTGCCTTTTTGACATTGAAATGCGTTGAATCGCCGGATTGAAACCGGTTGAGTTGCGTTGAAATCATCAACGCCCTTCAATGCGTTTCAACATGAACAATCATGTTGTCGGCGGCTGGCCGAAAAACCTACGCCTTTTGGTAGGGGTGGGGCGTCCACCTTCAAGCAGACGAATAGGAGGCTAAACCATTTCATTAAATTAAGCCGGCATTGGTCAAACGTGAATGTGCATTTCAACATTCGGTCACATGAAAATCTCTGGTCACATCGCGCTGAATGTCCGTTTCTGAAACCGGAGCGGAACGAAGCGGCTGTGAAGTGGAGCGGGGGTTTAGAAAGGGACATTGAGGGCGTAACCAAATGGGTTTAATGATGCGGCGTTGAGTCTGTCCGGTTTCCGAGAACCGCAGGAAAGCCGGACAGTCTAAACGCCGCCGCCATGTCTTCGATTACTTGATCGTCTTCGGCTGTTCCAACGAAATGTCGTCCGCCTCACCGTCGGGTCATCCTATATTCCAATTCCTGAAAGAATGGTTGGTATGCCTGCCAAATTGAAAATCATTCAGAATGGAAAAAAAGAGATGCAACCGGCGCAGGTCATACACCGCAGACGCCCGAAATTCTGCCAGAGTAGAGAGCGATGGGGGACATTCGTTTTATGCAAAGTTTGCAACAACCGAATCTGAATGTGGGCCAGAGTGTCCGCCGGAAACAAATGGAAAATTATGAACAACGAACGCAAAGAACTGTTGAGTCTGGCACGGCTGCCCGCCCGGTTGAACACACTGGAGACCGCCGTTTATTTAGGGTTCAAGCCGCACGACATTCCGATTCTGGTCGCACGCGGCCTGCTTAAACCGCTGGGCCGCCCAATGCCCAACAGTGAAAAATACTTCGCCAGGTCCAAGCTGGTGGAAGCGGAGAATAATGAGGAATGGCTTTCGCGCGCCACGGCAACCTTGGGACAGCACTGGCAGGCCAAGAATGCCCGCAAGAAATCAACCGGAATAGCCATCCGGCTTCATTCGCTTGCTCCGGCTGGGGCAAAAACGGCCGGTTAATCCACGCCGCCCGCCATGCTCGCACCCAAGGCGCAATATAATCTCGGAGACGCCAAGAAGTATTTTAAGGAACATCTGGCGGTCGGCGATTATTATGCCGAGGGACAGTCCATCCCCGGCCAGTGGTTTGGCCAGGGTGCGGCTGATCTCGGATTGAATGGCGTTACCACCAGTGACGAATTCACCCGCCTGTGTGAAAATCTTCATCCGCAGACCGGTGAACGGCTGACGCTCCGGCTAAAAACCACCCGAACCGAAATGAATGAGGACGGGAAGGAGCGGGAGACAGCCAATCGCCGGGTGTTTTACGATTTCACCTTTTCACCGCCCAAATCCGTTTCGATAGCCGCGCTGGTGGGTAACGACGTGCGGATTGTAGAAGCCCATGAGCAGGCGGTGACGCTGGCCATGAATCAACTGCAAACCTTCGCGGCAACTCGGGTGCGAAAAAAAGACCAATGCACCGACCGGCATACGGGCAACTTGGTGGCGGCCTTGTTCCGGCACGATACCTCCCGCGCGCTGGACCCGCACCTGCACAGCCATTGCATCGTGTTCAACGCCACGTTTGACGCGGTTGAGAAGCAATGGAAGGCGCTGCAAAATCATGAGATGTTCGCCGCCCAAAAGTTTGTCGAGAATGTCTATTACCATGAACTGACCCGCGAACTGGTGAAGTTTGGTTATCAGATTGAAAACAAACCGCGCGGCGATTTCGAGATCAAGGGTGTCACACAAGCATTGATTGAAAGATTTTCCAAGCGGCACCGGGAGATTGACCAGAAAACCGGGGAACTGCTGGCCCGCGAACCGGAGAAAGCGGATGGCAACATCGCCGCTATCCGGGAAAACATCGCGCACAAGGAACGGCCCCGGAAAATCCGGGACATCGGTCTGGAAAAACTTCAAACCGTCTGGGCCGGCCAGATGACGGCGGACGAAACAACGTCGTTGCATCATTTAACGGTGACAAAATCTCCCGTGTTGGTTCCCGACGTAAATGTTACCGAGCAGGCAGTTGCGTGGGCAGAAGAACATCTGTTTGAACGCCGTTCCATCGTCCAGGAGCACGAACTGTGGCGTCATGCCCTCGAACGTGCGCGGGGTCAGGATGTTTCGCTGGCGGACCTTCAAGCGGTCACGCAACAGCGCGGTTATGTGCGTTTCAAGGATCATCCGGGGAAAGTCTCCACACGGGAACATCTCCTGCGGGAATGGGAAATGGTCGAGATCGCCAAGACCGGCATCGGCGAATGTCATTCGCTGGTTTGGGAGCCGAAGCCTTTCAATCCCAAGCTGGAGGCGGAGCAGCGCGAAGCCCTGGACAATCTGTTAGGCAACATCAACCTCGTCTCGATCTTTCGTGGTGGCGCCGGCACGGGCAAGAGTTTCGTGCTGCGCGAGCTGGTCGGCCAAATCCGGGACAGCGGTCGCGGCGTGGTCGTCCTTGCGCCGCAACGCCAGCAGGTGCTGGACATGGAGCTCGACGGATTTCCGTCTCCCATGACCGTGGCCAGTTTTTTGGCAAAATATGAATTGCCCAAGGGCACGGTCGTCATCGTGGACGAGGCCGGCCAGATCGGGGGCAACCAGATGCTGGAACTGCTCCGGCTGGTGGCGGAGCGAAATGCGCGGTTGGTTTTGTCGGGTGACACCCGACAGCACGGAGCGGTGGCGGCGGGCGACGCGTTGCGGGCGATTGAAAAGCATTCCGGCGTCCGGCCTGTCGAATTGTGCAACATCCGCCGGCAGAATCCCGCCCTGGCAAAATCCATCGCGGAACGCAAGCGCATCAAAGAATACCGGCGGGCGGTCGAGGAAGCGCGCGATGGCAAGTTCGACGAATCCTTTGAGCGGCTGGACAAATTGAAAATCATCGAGACCTGCACGCTGGCCGACAAGCACGAAAAACTGACGGCGCGCTATCTGGCGCTGGTGAAAGAACATCAATCCACCGTGATCGTCTCCCAAAGCTGGAATGAGATTCACCAGGTGAATGACGCGATTCGCGCCGGGCTAAAAATTGAAAAACTGGTGGGCGACGTGGAGACGGACGTCACCACTTTTCAGCCGGTAGATTTGACGACGGCGCAAAAACGCGATACCCGCTCTTACACTCCAGAATTGGTGCTGGTATTCAATCGGGATGTGCGCGGGTTTAAGGCCGGCGAATCGGCGCGGCTGAAACAAATCACGGACACGCATTTGCTGGTTGCAACCGACATCCGTGAAGTTTCGATTCCATTCAAGCATTTGGACAGACTGACGGCCTGCCAGTGCAAGGAAATGGCTTTGGCCGCCGGTGACCGGCTGCAACTCAAGGCGAATGGCCGCAGTGTCGAGAACCGCAAGCTCGTGAATGGCGAATTGGTCACGGTCGAGGCTGTCCGCCTGGATGGACGCATCGCCCTGAAAGATGGCCGGGTGCTGGACAAAAACTTCCGGCAATTTGTCCGCGGTTACGCCATCACGTCCTACGCGGCGCAGGGCAAGTCGGTGGACCATGTGCTGTTTTCAGATTCGCTGGCGCAGGCCGCGACGAGCCAGCAGCAATGGTATGTCACCATTTCGCGTGGCAAAAAGGGCATCCATATCTTCACCACCGACAAGGAACAACTGCGCGAGAACATCACGCGCAGCGCGGATAAGCCATCGGTCATGGACCTGCTGGCGGCGCATTTTCAAAACGACTGGTTCTATTGCCAGATTGAGCAACGCTGGGGCCGACGCGCGGCGGTCCTCATGACTCAGAACCGCCGCGCCGAGGAATTTGAGGCAATGCGCCAGAAACGGATGCAGACCCAAAGTGTAACGGTCGGGCAAAATGTTAAACGCATTCAGATTCAAGCGGAAGCTCCCAAAAAACAATCGCACGGTGTCAGGGTCTGAGATTGCGACCACGAACGGTTCGCGGTCGGCACCCGGCATGTGGCCGGCGCGGATGTGGCCGGATGGGTGGTGGTGCTGGCGGCGGTGATACCCACAGTATGAGAATGCGTGCCGGCGTCAGCGGCTTCCGCCAAAACCCGCCGCGCAAAATCCAGAGGATCAGCAGGGGCGAAAGCCAGACAATCACCAAGTAAATATAAACACCAAAGTTTTGAATCGCGGCATCCAAGAAATGAAACACCGGATTCAACACGTCGAGTGGACTCAGAATCATATTGCCTCCTTTAATTAAGCGCTGCGGTTGCCAGCGCGGATTCCACCGGCCTTGGAGTGGTTAACGGCACACTCTTTTGCTCCTGCTCGCGTTCGTATTCTTCCAGCGGCGGCAATGTTACCTGTGCTTTCTTCGCATACGCCCGGTGCACCGCCTTGCTGTTGTGACCCAAAGCCAGTTGTGCGAAGCGTTCGGGATAACCCGCAACTTTCGCGCGCTCGGCCCAAGCATAACGGTAGCTGTGTAGTGATACGCCAGAGACGCCTGCTAAGATGCAGCGCCTGGTGAACGCTTTGGCGCGGTCGGATTCTTTCCAGCAAACAATTTGCGGAAATAAACAGCCCTTTGCCGGGCGCGATTGAAGAATGGTTGCCAAGGCCTCTCCAAAACGAATCACTGCCTGACTGCCGGTTTTCATGCGGGCATAGGAAATGGTCTGGTTTGTCCAATCAATATCTTCGGCGCGCAACGAAGCCATGTCGGTTTGCGAACCGCCCAAGTGCCAGAGCATTTCGTAAAAGGCGTGCAATTCTGGATTGAATTCACGGGCCAGAATCATTTTATGCTCCTCAATGGTGACGCCGCGTTTTTCCTTGAACTCAATTTTCGGCCACTGCCGTTTGGGGATGAGCGGCTTCAACAGCCAGTCCATGTCCAGACAAAAATTATGGAGTCGGCGCAGATAAATGTTGGTCGAAACCGTCCCCTGGCGAATTACTTTCAACAAGGTTTCACCCCGGGTTTCAATGATGACTTGGTGCCGGATGAGGTCGAACGCCTTGTCCTTGGCGGCAGTTTGCCAGCGTATTTGATTACCTCCCCGCTTTGAGGCGATCAAGGCTTCGAAGGCTTGCTGCCAGATGCGGGTGCTGACGCCGGAATCGGTGCCGGCTAGATACGCTTTGGCGATTTGGAGGTTGAGCACCGGCTGGCGTTGCGCCTGATTCTTGGCCAGAATAATCTGAAGCGCCTCGTCTTTATCTGAGGTGTGAAGGCTCGTGCGTTTGCCCGTCTGATTGTCCACGCAATAGAACATCCCACCCCGGCAACCACGATGAGTTAAGCGGTAACGTGTTTTCATAATTTCACGCAACCACGAAGATAAATCAGACCGGCACACTCCGTTAGCGAGCAGTGGGCGGATTGACGCCCGTTATCCCGAATCGTTGTGGAGCACCAAAATTGGTGTCCGTTTTGGTGTCCGTTGCGGACGCCAAGACCCCTAAACCACTACTGCACACACAGTAAAGAATGGAGCCAATGGCCGGGATTGAACCGGCGACCGACGGTTTACGAAACCGTTGCTCTACCACTGAGCTACATTGGCTTTCTGCATAGTAAATAAAGCGTTTTGTTACTGTTACCGATACTGATTTTGTCGCATTTGCATACTATATTTGTATACTGTAAGTTCTTTTCATCTATAAAAAAACATTATCATCACCGCCAAGCGCAAAGCGCAAATGATGAATTAGGCCAAAACACACTATCCCAACCTCATCCGTTACAAACCTAGCAGCAATTATTTTGGGCGCGTCCGCTTTAATGGCAAGTTAATTCGTCGCTCACTTGGGACACACGTCTTGACCGTAGCCAAGCTCAAGCTTTCCGATTTTCTCCAAGAACAACGTCGGCTCGCCGTCAACAAAGGACAATCCATCAGGCGAAGGACTGTGCGAACTTTTTTCTCTTTCTGGCATTCACCCAGACCGGCGGCTTCATTTTGCAATGTCCTGGCTTCGACATCATCCGGTCAAGCCGCGAGGGCATCCCCCCCGCCGACTGCAAGGCGCGGTCATAATCCCCACCCGCTGCCCCCCCCTTGCTTTGCAGATGAGAACCGGATATAGCTAATTGCATGAGTTTTAGATTTCACTATTGTTTCAGAGTTCATAATAATGTGATTAACTTATTTTGTAAATCTCCCGCCCAATAGTGCAAATCTGCGGCTGGTAAATTTATGGCCAAGTCAATTGAACTAAAATTGAAGGAGGGCGATATGGCCCCAAAATTCACGGTGGCGACGAACGGCGGTGGAAAGATTTCGCTCGCCGACTTCATGGGGCAGAACGTCATCCTGTATTTTTATCCGAAGGATGACACGCCCGGCTGCACGAAGGAAGCCTGCGCGTTTCGTGATTATTTCGCCGACTTCAAGAAAAAGGGCATGGTCATCCTCGGCGTCAGCCCCGACCCGGTGAAGAAGCACGACGAGTTCGTGGAGAAGTTCAAGCTGCCGTTCCCGCTGCTGGCCGACGAGGACAAGAAAATCGTCCAAGCCTACGGCGTGTGGGGCGAGAAAAGTTTCATGGGCCGGAAATATCTCGGCACGCACCGCGTGACGTTTCTCATCGGCCCGGACGGCAAAATAAAAAAAATCTGGCCGGCGGTGAAGGCGGAGGAACACGCGGCGGAAGTGCTGGCGGGATTGGAATAAATAATCGGAGGGTCGAGTTCCACGAGAACCTAAAAAATTGGGGACTCGTGGAACTCATCCCTCCAAAATAAATTTTATGAGTGAAATTTTTGTCATCGGCCACCGCAACCCGGACACGGACGCGATCTGCTCGGCCATCGGCTACGCAGAGTTCAAGCGGCGCACCGGCATGCCGGAGGCCGTGGCCGCGCGCTGCGGCGACACCAACGAGCGGATTGATTTTGTGCTGGAGACGTTCGGCATGCCGTCACCGCGCTTCGTCGCCGACGTGTCGCCTAAGATCCGCGACGTGATGAACGCGGAAATCTTGAGCGTGACGCCGGACGCGACCGCCGCCGAGGCACTGGGCTTGATGGACGAGCACGACATCCGCGTGCTGCCGGTGCTGGACGCCGACCGGCGCTGCCGCGGGCTGCTCTCGCTGTTCAAGCTGAGCAAATTTCTGTTCCCGGCGGCGAACCGAATCATTGATTCACGGCGCGTGCTGTCGTCGCTGGAAAATCTCGCGGAGACGGTCGGCGGGCAGTTGGTGGTCGGTCACGACGCCCGGGAGGAGGAGGAATTGATTTTGATGATCAGCGCGATGCGGATCGAGACCTTCACAAAAAGGATTGACCAATACCCCCTCGAAAAACTGGCGGTGGTCATCGGTGACCGCGTCAATGTCCAGGAGGTCGCCGTTCGCAAGGGCGTGCGCGTTTTGATCGTGACCGGCGAGGAGCCGCTGGACCCAAAGATCATCGAGGTCGCCCGCCAGAATCGCGTGAGCATCATCACCTCGCCGCACGACACGCTGACGACGGCGACGCTGTGCCGCTCGGCGGTGGCCATCCGCCACATGCTCAACGAGGAGTTTCTCTCGTTCCGCGAGGACGCACCGCTGAGCGCGGTCCGGGCCGAGGCGGCGGCTTCGGGTTTCGCCGTTTTTCAGGTCACGGATGCGGAAGGCCGCACGGTCGGCATTGTGTCCAAGGCCGATTTCCTCAAGCAGGTGGACCGCAAACTGATTCTCGTGGATCACAACGAGCTGTCGCAGGCGGTGCAAGGCGCGGACGAGGTGGAGATCATTGAGATCATTGACCATCACCGGCTCGGCGCGATGACGACGCATCAGCCGATCTTGTTCCGCAACGAGCCCGTCGGTTCGACCAGCACGATTGTGGCGGACTGTTTTTTCCGGCACGGCGTGGAAATGCCGAAGCCGATCGCCGGTTTGCTGCTGGCCGGGCTGGTTTCCGACACGCTTAATTTGACTTCGCCCACGACCACGCCGCGAGACCAGGAAATCCTGCCTCGCCTGGAAAAAATCGCCGGCGTCAACGCGCGCGAGTTCACGGAAAAGCTGTTCGCATCCGGTTCGCTGCTCACGCTCAAGCCCGCGCCTCAGGCCATCACGACCGACGCCAAGGAATACCGCGAGAACGGCCACACCTTCAGCGTCGCGCAGATCGAGGAAGTCGGGTTCGACCAGTTCTGGAAGCGCAAGGACGAGCTGCTGGCGGCACTGGAGGATTACCGGCGCGGGCGGAATTATCTTTTCTCCGCGCTGCTGGTCACCGACGTGACCACCCAGCAATCGCTCATGCTCGTCGCCGGGCAGAAGAAGTTCGTGGATCGGGTTGATTATCCCGAACCGGAGCCAGGTGTGTTTGAGCTGCGCGACGTGGTCTCGCGCAAGAAACAGCTGCTGCCCTATCTCACGCACTGTCTGCAGCGGATGAAAACCGGCTAACGGCTATTCTGGCTGACATCGCCATTGTTTTCTCCGGTCGCGCCAGGTCGTTCGGCAATGACGGATGGAAAATATCAAATAAAGTTAATGGGGTTTCCATATTTTTCCGATGTTCAAGCATGATCACAACCATGCCGACATCGGAAATTGCCCGGTTGCACGACCCGCGCCGGCAGATTTGCATCCCAAACCGGCCCGCAACGGGCTTGAAGAAACTGGTCCTGCGCCTCCGCCGGGCTTTCGAAATCCCCATGGGCTATGAGGATGAAACCGGTTTCCATTACGGCCCGGAACCGTCGCCGGTGGTGCGTTCATTCGAAATTTAATTCGCACGCCCGCCTGTTTCTTCCGCCGACATCAGTCGTCCCAACTCTTGGCGTCGTTTGCCAGGCCATCTTTCTGAAATTCCTCGTTTGACAGGGACGCGGGGAATGTTAAATATTTGGCGCTGGCTTCACCGCCTAACAAAACCAATTACAAATTATTATGCCCATTCCCATCGGTTCCAAAGCCCCGGACTTCACCCTCAAATCCAAGAACGCGACCGGCGTGGTGGATGTCAAATTGAGCAACAACCTCGGCAAGACCAACACCGTGCTGCTGTTTTTCCCGCTCGCCTTCACCGGCGTCTGCACCACGGAGATGTGCGACGTGTCCAACGGCCTGAACTCCTTCGCCAGCGCGGACGTCATCGCCATCAGCGTGGACAGCCCGTTCGCGCAGGAGGCGTGGGCCAAGGCGAACAACATCAAGGTCACGCTCGCCAGCGATCTGAACAAGTCTGTCACCAAGGCCTACGACGTGGTGTTTCCGATGCTCGCGGGCGTGGGCGACACCTCGGCGCGCGCGGCGTTCGTGATTGATAAGAACGGCGTGGTGCAATACAGCGAGCAGACGCCGACGCCGAAGGATTTGCCGAACTTCGAAGCCATCAAGGCGACGCTGGCGAAATTGAAATAAATTTTAGAACAGCGCATTTTATCAGAAATAGCGGCGCATGCCATCGGCGCGCCGCTATTTTGTTTTGTTCTCTAAAAGTCTGCTCACTTCCGACTCAAGAATGGGGGAAACAAGCCGAACGGTGGCATTGCTGTTTCCGAAATCAGCAACTGCTTCCAGTTCGGCAAATGGAGTCACAAATTTACACGGCACATCATTTGTTGGCACTTCTCCGAACATGCCTAAACCATAGCACGGCGTTATTTTAGTGATGGTGAGTTTTTTTGCATTCGCCAATTGTTTGAGCCTTGCAAAATAATCTTCTTCATCGACGTTCGGCATCACGATTGTTTTTTGCGCCAAGATACAATGGATAATTTCTTGCGGGTTTGCGGTTTGCTCGCTCTGGTAACGCGAAACCTCAGACCAGCAGAGGGAAAAGGAGCGGATTATTCCGTAACTGCCGAATTCCATTCCAAAGCCTTCCGCGCCATCGCCGTTGCCATCGGCGGAAAAGAAAGGAATTCCGTCAAGCTGCCGGTATAAAAAAATTCCGCGCCCGCAAATCTGATTGGTCAGCTTGTTATCGTTAGTATCCGTATTGAAATGCACTGAAGGGGTTTTCTCAATGACTTGCGCGAGGTCAACACCCAGTTTCAGCGCGCAGTCCCGCGCCAGCCTGTCAACGGTCGCATCATTGGGAATGTTTTGTGTCAAATGATTCTGGTCGGGCGAATAAAATGACAAGGTGGCATCATTTGGCCGGATGGAAAAATTACACACGCGCACGCAACCGCAATTATCGCAGTCGGGATCGTCCAAGATGCAAATGTCATTGGTGGAAGGCTTCGGAAATCCGTGTCGTTGAAATAAACCCAGCACGATGGCATTGGAAATGATCATTTGGGAGAAAATCTGCGGTAACAACCTTTGATAAACCCAAAGATTATTCGGCAAATGATTGGTTGGCGCCTGCCAGACAACTGGGCCATTGGTGAAAAGATGCGACCATAGCTCTTCCAAGGTAGGCGGGCTGGCCGTTGCAAAATAGGCCGTTCCTAAAATCACCGCGAGTATGGAAAGCTTTTTCACGGATGTAACAATCAGTGTTTACGCCCGTGACTGGATGTTGCCAAGATTTATATCAATAAAAATTGATCGCAGCTTTGCGTTTTCTGAAAATGATTATTACGGATGCGAGTTGCTGCCGGCGTCGGCGCGGGCGTCGGCTGGTTCTGGCCGACGTGAGCAACTTGCAGAAATTCACTGGCCCGCCGGACGACGGGCTTGCGAACGAATCATCCTCGAAACGCAAGCATGGGCATAAACCAGATCCGGGTCGCGTTGCAGGGCGTCGTCGTAATGTTTGGAGAAGCCTTCACCCTCCGGCGTGGGCATGAGCAGGGATTTGATGCGGCCAATCAAAGTTTCCACGGCGGAGGCAGTCAACGGTTCTTCACCATCCAGCAGCTCATCGGTCGTGGCGATGAGCTGGGTCATCGGTTGCAACCAGACAAACCAAGGATCGGTCGTCAGCATTTGCAAAAACTGATACGACGACCCGATCTTGCCGAACGCCTGCTCGTAGCTGATGCGTTCGGATGCCAGCAGAACTTTGTGCAGATCGAGCAAAGCTCCGCGCACCTCATTGAGGCGTTGCCGCGCCTGTTCGTTTTCCTGAACCAGACCAGATGATGTTTCGTTCTTCACACTGCAATATAACATATCGTGCAACCATAAACAAAAAACGCGAACGGTTTGGGCCGTTCGCGCTTGCTGAAGTTAACTTGAATCAGGCCTTCGGGGCCATTTCCTGGTCGCGATCTTCCATCGCGGCCTTGCGCGAAAGGCGCACGCGGCCCTTTTCGTCCACGCCGAGGCACTTGACGGAAATCTCGTCGCCGATCTTTACGATGTCCTCGGTGTTCTTCACGCGGAAGTTCGCCAGCTCGCTGATGTGAACCAGGCCGTCCTTGCCCGGCAGGAATTCGACGAACGCACCAAATTCCTTCACGGTAACCACCCTGCCCTTGTAAATCTTGCCGATCTCGGCCTCGGCCGTCATGCCGTTGATGGCGTCGCGCGCGATCTTCATGCCTTCCGCAGATACGGAGAAAATGTTGACCGTGCCGTCGTCCTCGATGTTGATCTCGCAGCCGGATTCCTCGACGAGGCGCTTGATGTTCTTGCCGCCAGGCCCGATGAGCGCGCCGATTTTTTCCGGGTTGATGCGGATGACTTCGATGCGCGGGGCATACTTGCTCAACTCAGGTCGCGGACCGGCAAGCGTCTTGGCCATTTCGGCCAGGATGTGCATCCGGGCGACGCGGGCCTTTTCCACCGTCTCCACCATGAGCGCGAAGGGAATGCCCTTGAGCTTGAGGTCGAGCTGGAAGCCGGTGATGCCTTTTTCCGTGCCGGCAATCTTGCAATCCATGTCGCAATAATGATCTTCCCAGCCGATGATGTCGGTGAGGAGCTGGTATTTGGAAATCTTGTCGCCGCTGTATTCGGTGCAGATGCCGACGCTGATGCCCGCCACCGGACGGGTCAACGGAACCCCGGCGTCGAGCAACGCCAGCGTGCCACCGCAGACGGACGCCATCGAGGTGGAACCGTTCGATTCCATGATCTCGCTGGTGACGCGGACGGCGTAGGGATAATCCTTGGGCAACATGCACTCAATCGAGCGTTCGGCGAGCGCGCCGTGGCCGATTTCGCGGCGGCCGGGACCGCTGATGCGGCCGGTTTCGCCGACGGAGAAGTTAGGGAAATTGTAGTGCAGGATGAATTTCTTCTCGGTCTCGCCGCCGGTGTAGGAATCAAATTCCTGCGTGTCGTCGCCGGTGCCGAGCGTCGCGAGCGTGACGGCCTGCGTTTCGCCGCGGGCAAAAATCGCCGAGCCGTGCGCGCGCGGCAGGACGCCGACTTCGCTGGTGATTGGACGAACCACGTCAAACGCGCGACCGTCGAGGCGCTTGCCGCTTTCGAGGATCAATTTGCGGACGGCTTCCTTCTGGATGTAGTAAAACGCGTCGTTGATGACGAAGTCGGTGACTTTTTCCGCGCCGAATTTTTCGACGAGCTTCGCGCCGACCTCGGTCTGAATCGCCTTGACGGCAGATTCGCGGGCGAGCTTGCCCGGCGTGAGCAGCGCGGGCACAAACCGGTCGCCGGCGAGCGCCTTGGCTTCGTGAAGAATTTCGTCGGGAACGACGTTGACGGTGATTTCGCGCTTTTTCTTGCCTGCCTTCGCGGCCAGTTCCTTCTGCGCGGCGATGACGGGCTGGATGACTTCCTGCGCGAACTTCAACGCGGCGTTGAAGTCGGCTTCGGTAATTTCCTTGGCCGCGCCTTCATACATGACGATGTCCTTGTCGTTGCCGACATAGACGAGGTCGAGATCGCTGTTGGCCATTTCGGCATGCGTCGGATTGGCGACGAACTTGCCGCCGAGGCGACCCACGCGCACCGCGCCGAGCGGTCCGGCCCACGGAATGTCGCTGACGGTCAGCGCCGCGGAAGCACCGATGATGCTCAAAATGTCGGGATCATTCTCGCCGTCCGCGCTCAAAAGCACGGTCTGGACCTGCACTTCGTTATACCAGCCCTTCGGAAACAAAGGGCGGATGGGCCGGTCGGTGAGGCGGCAGGTGAGGATTTCCTTTTCGGTCGGACGGCCTTCGCGCTTGAAGTAACCGCCGGGGAACTTTCCGGCGGCGGCGGCTTTTTCGCGGTAGTCAACGGTCAGCGGAAAAAAGTCCTGGCCGGGCTTGGCCTTGGTCGCGGCCACGGCGGCCACGATGACGATGGTTTCGCCGAGCTGGACGGTAACGGCACCGTCGGCCTGTTTGGCGAGTTTTCCGGATTCAATGATGATCTGCTTGTCGCCCAGTTGGGCGGTTATTTTTTCTGGCATAGTAGTCTGCCCGTTGCCGCCGGAGGAACTTCAGTGAATCCCGAACTTTTCGGGACTGAATGAAATCACTCGGAGGCAACGGAATTTTTGTTCGCGAAGTTAGGTTGAAGACCGGGCCGTTCGCGTTTCCGACCCGAATCTGAAAGCGGCGCGCGGCAAAAGACCACGCCGCCGCAAAGCGTTAATGGCGCAGCTTCAATTTCTTGGTAACGGTCCGGTAACGGGTCAAATCCACGTTCTGGAGATATTCGAGCAGGCGGCGGCGCTGGCTGACCATGAGCAGCAGCCCGCGGCGCGAGCTGTGATCTTTTTTATTCGTCTGCAAATGTTCGGTCAAATGGTTGATGCGATGCGTCAGCAGCGCGATCTGCACGTCAGCGGAGCCGGTGTCTTTGGCGTGCACTTTGAACTGTTCAATCGTTTTCGTCTTAGCTTCCATAATAGAATTTCAAATCAAAATCAATATAAGAGGGTCAGATTGTAGATAGCTGCGATCGGGGTGTAAAGAACTTTAACGGCGTATTGAGGCACGCCAGACCAGTCGCCGTTTTGTGCCTGCCGTCAGCTTGAATTTTTCGGAAATTCGCAAGCCTTCGACCCAAAAAATTTCGCCGCTGGCAGCCTCGGCGACAATCAGTTCGTGCCGCCGGTCGCGCGGAATCTTCGCGTTCGTGAACAAATCCTGTAATTTCACCGCCGACTTCAGGCCAATCGGCTGGAAAAAATCTCCGGGCCGCCAATGACGCAGCGTGATTTGGCTCCCGATTTTGTCCACATCAAAAAATTCGCAATTGGTTTCATTGCGCGAACGCTTGAATTTTTTATGGGCATCAAATTTCCAGTTTAAACAAGCGGCCTCAAAAACTGCTTTTCCCATCCTGCCCGCCAGATTCACCGCCAATTCGTTTTGGTTGAATCCGGCGACGGCGGAAATTTTTTGCAGCTTCACTTTGCCGGCGTCGTTCCGCGAGACGGAAAAATCGGAACCAACGCTGATCATGGTGTTCGCCGATTGCCGGAGCAATTCGATCAAATCAAAATCCACCGTCAAGCCGAGTGAAACCAGTTGCGATTGCAGGACGCGCCGCTGGACGGCCAGCGGCAATTTATCAAAACCGTAGGAGACGACGTAAGGAGTCTCTAATATTTCAATTTGAGACTCGTCACCTCGTCTCCTACAAAATTCCGCCGCCGCTTCGCCGGCAAAATCCGCTTCTGCGCCGGTGATTTCCATGAGTCGCAGGACGGTCTTGCTCAAGCCGGGCTGGTAATGTTTACGGATCAAGGGAAGCAGTTCATACCGAATCCGGCTGCGTTTGGCGTCGAGCGAAAAATTGGTCGCGTCCTCACGAAAGCGGATTTTATTTTCACGCGCGAACTCCCGCAGCTCTTCTCGCGAAAAATCCAGCAGCGAACGAACCAGTTTGACTTTTCGATCCACCGGCGACGGCGCGCGCCATTTCATGCCGGCCAGACCTTCGCCGCCCGCACCACGCAGCAAACGCAGAAAAAAAAGTTCCACTTGATCATCCGCATGGTGAGCCAGCGCAACGGTGGAAATTTTCCGTTCACGCGCGATCCGCGCAAGAAATTCATGCCGCAGATTCCGCGCAGCCATTTCGATGGAAAGCCTAGATTTTTTTGCGAAGCGTTTCACGTCCGCCGTTCCGACAATCACCGAGAGCTTGAGCCCGGCGGCGGCTTTGCGGACGAGCCGTTCATCCGCATCGCTGCTGCGACCGCGCAACTGGTGGTTGAAATGCGCGACGGAAACTTTCCAGCGGAATTTTCCGGCGAGCGAATTCAGCGCGTGGAGCAGCACCATGGAATCCGCGCCGCCGGAAACGGCGACGAGAATTTTTTGGCCGCGCGGCAGCAGACTGCGCGACTGGATTTTATTTTCAAGGCGCTGGAGAAAGTCGCTCACGCGGCCATCTTGCGATTTTTTTGCGCGCCGGGCAAGCGGCGCGGCAAAGACCCATCTACCAGAAATCAGGGCGCGAGTTCCAGCCGGTAAAATTGCTGCTCGAAATTCGCAGCTTGCGGATCGGTGAACTGCCAGCCGCCGCTGGCGTCAAACGTGTTGGTCGCGATGGGCAGCCAGACGACGACGGGAACCAGATTCGTCGTTGCTTCCAAAATGTAGGTGCTGCCCGGCGCGCCGGCGAAGTTCAGCGTGAAGCTGCCGTCGGAATTAGCGGCCGCGCCACTGATGACAGGCATAGGATCAAACACGGTCAGCGTGGCGACGGCGCTGTTGGTCGAGCCGCCGGAAGCGGTGACAGTGACGGAATAATTTCCAGCATTGGTGAGATTAACCGAAGGCAGCGTCAAGGTGCTGTTCGTCTGATTGGTCAAAATTGAGTTGTTGAAAAACCACTGGTAAGCGAGTGGCGTGCAGGCGGTCGCAGCGACGCTGAAATTGGCGGTGACGCCAACCAGGTTGGTCTGGTTCTGCGGCTGGCTCAAAACCAGCGGTGGCGTCTGATCCTGAACGACAATGGTGTTGGTCGAGAAGGCGGTGTTACCGGAGGCGTCGGCCACGGCGATCACAATCACATTCGTTCCCAGCGGCAAAATGAAATCATTGGTCGGCGTCTGGGAAACGGTCAGCGCGCCGGACAAATCGGTGGCGAAAATATAATTTGTTCCGGTCACGTCGGGCATCAGCGCGTTGCAATTCGTATTCGCCGCCAGAACCAGATTTGTGAAGCTCCATGAAATCGCCGGCGGCGTGGTGTCGCGCACGATGACGGTGCGCGTGGCGGCGTTGGTGTTGCCATTGCCATCGGTGGCGGTATAAGTCAGCGTGTTGGTGCCGACGGAACCGGTGTTGACGCTGCCGTTGACGGTGACAGGAACGACGCCTGCACAAATGTCATTGGCCGTAGCACCGGGATCGGTGAATGCGCTGCCCAACTCGACGACTATCGGATTTCCACCGTTCAACGTGATGACCGGCGGCAGCGTGTCAATGACCGCAATGACGGCATTGCTCGTCGCGCTGCCGGAAAGATTGGTGACGGTGACTGCAATGGTGTGATTCGGCGGATGCAGATTGGTGAGCGAGAAACTTGTGTTGGTCGCGCCGGCGACGGGCGCGCCGTCCAGGCTCCACTGAACGCTCACCAGTGCGGTGCCGGTGGCAGCAACGGAAAATGCCGCGTTGCCGCCACATTGAATCGTCTGGCCAACCGGCCCAACACTAATGCCAGCCGGCACGGAAGCGGTCTGCGTGGATACCAACGTGGCCGTGTTGTTGGCGGTGGTGATTTCCGGCGTGATGGTGCCGATAGTAACGACGTTGGAGAAAATGTTCCCGCCAGTCGGTGAGAGCGTCAGCGTGAAATTTGTGGCCGCAGCCAACGTCAACATTCCCGCCGGCCAGACCACCTGGCCCGCCAAATAGCTGTAACCGCCGGGTGCGGCGAAGACAAACGTGGCATTGGCCGGCACGGTGTCGGTGACCATCACATTCGCGGCGGCCTGCGGACCGAGATTGGTGACGGTGAGCGTGTAAACCAGATTTTGTCCCGGTTGCAGCGAATTGGCCGCGAGCGACTGGCTGGCGGCCAAGTCGGCGAATACCTGGAGGCAATTTTCCGCGATAACACTGTCGATGATGGAAATTGAATCCACATACCAGCCAACCGCGCCGGTGCCGCTGTTGCTGGAGTCCGTGCCGCAATTCCAGCGCAACTGGATGTTTTGTCCGGCGGCGGCGGCCGGAAGGTTGACGGTGACGGTTTGCCAGCCGCCGGAGCTGTTGACCCACGCGGAACGAACACCCAGTGGGTTGCTGGTGGTGGAAATGGAATTGTCATAGGCACCGGCGACAAAACTTCCTCCGGCCGTGAGAATGTCGGTGAAAGTGCCGCTGCCAATTTTAATTTCCAAAACGCCGCCATCGCGGTAAGGATGTTTTGAGCTTTGATTATAATCGAAGCTGTAACTATGCCGGAAGGAAAGCTGGGCGTTGGCGCTGGCAATGGAAATTACCGGCGATACCAGGGCGTTTTCGCTGGTGCTGGCAATGTCAGAAATGAAAACCGAATTCGGTGACGTGTCGCTTGCCGCCGTGGTGGTCGCCCAATTGTTGGCCGTGCCGGTAATAGTCGTGGTTGTCCAGCCGGACGGCAGCGCGGTCGCGGTGACACCATCAAAGTTTTGCGCGTAGGCCAGGGTGCGATTCGTCGAAAAACCGCCCAGCGGCAATGTGAAGCTCACCGTGCCAAGGTTATTCGTGCCATCCTGCAATTGAAGGTTCGCGACAATATTGGAACCGCACGTTCCGGCGGCGGTGAACGTGAACGACCGGCTGGCCGAACCGCCCAAGGCCGCGAGCGCGCCATACGATTGCGATCCGCCCGGCAACAACACCCCGGCATTCGGCTGGAGCGTGGCCACGAGATTGCCGGGCGCGAGCGTGCCCTGATTTTGCAGCGTGAAACCGACGGTCACCGTTTCGCCGGGGTCAATCGCCCCGTTCGCCGGTGCGGCACTTTCGGCCAGCAAAGTCCAGCCGGCATTTGTGATGGCAAGGTAATAAACCGGCGGCGCGAGGACGTTGATGAGATTGGTTCCGTTTGGCGTCCCCAGACCGGTTGCCAAGTCGTAACCCGCGACGGCGTTGAACAGTCCCGGCGTGTTGGTGCCGGTGTTGTTGCCGGTGGTTGTGTCATGAAACAACGTGGAATAATTTGCGTTCGTGGCCAGCGCGTAAAGCGTTGGATTCAGAAATCCGACCGGCGGCTTGGACGACAGCGCGGCCTGCTGGTTGACCAGCGCGCAGAAACCCGCCCATAGCGGCGCGGCACAGCTGGTGCCGCCGAAATTCGCCGAACTGCCGTTGCCATAAATCACATGGACATTGTCCGCCGTCAGCGCAACGTCGGGAATGTTGCGCATCGTGGCGGATCCCTGGCTCGCCGCCATGCTGATGCCGGCCTGCCAGCTCGGTATCGGGTATTGCGTGCTGATGCCACCGCTCGAACCGACATTCGGCCGGCCGCTGTTGTTCCAATTCCACACCGTCTCGGAACTCCACGCGCCACCGGGGCCGGTGGTGGACAGCGTTGTTCCGCCCACCGACGTAACGTAAGGACTGTCAACCGGCGTTGTGAAATTGCTGACCGCATCGAGAACATTCGCGCCGGTGTAGGCGTCGCTGTCGCCGGAAGCTTGAAAAAATGACTGCCCCTGCGCCGCCATCTGCGCCAGCAGATTGTCCGTGGTGGTGTCCGGCCCGCCCGTCCAAGACCAGGAAGAACTGATCTGCCTGGCAAGATTGTTCGTGACGATGCAATTCAACACATCATTGGGCAGGAAATTATTCGGGTTGCCTTCATAGACGATGAGCTTCGCGATGCCCGGCGCCATGGAAATGACCATTTCGATGTCGAGCGACACCTCGTCATTGCCGGCGGTGGTCGGCACACCGTTGAACCCGTCCAACAGATTGGTCTGGAGCGAAACCGCCGGAAGGCCCGTGGCCGCTTCATAAGCCGTGATGTCGTTGGAATAAAAGCCGTCGAACTGCACCAACCCGACAATCTGTTTTGCGCCGGTCAACGCCGTCCCCGGCACATACGCCGCGCGAAAATCGTTTCCCTGATACGAGCCGCCGGAGCCGGAGCCGGCATTGGGCGTGACCGCGGAATTTTGCGGCGCGGCCGGGCGCGGATGAATCATCGGCCGCGGCCGGCCAAAATCGCTCAAGCCCTGGATGTCCGCCACCGGCAGATTCGTCGGCACGGAGGGCTCGGTGTCCGGCGCAAAAAAATCGCGCGGCTCCTGTGGATGCCGGTAGGTGTGCAGCGCAACCTGAAAAGCGCGCTCGACATTCGTCGCGCTGGCGACCACGTCCAGCACGAGACCGTTGCCGTGACCGCCGATGATGGTGAAGCCGTTTGTTTCGGCAAACTGGATGACCGCCCGATAATCGGCTTCCGTCGGGCCGAAACGCGTTAGGAATTCATCCGGCAACAGAAATTTGTGGAAGTTGGTGCTGCCGGGATCGTAAAGCTGCCGGAAAAATTCATCCAGTGCCGCCGGATGCCGCAGCGGTAGACCGATGGCAAGCTGCAACCGGTTGGTGGCCGGTAAAAACCCCTTTGCTGGCAGGCGGGAAACCACCGGTGGCACTTGGCCGTGCAAAAATTGCCTCGGCTCTGCCGCAAAACTGGGAAATAACGCACCCAGTAGCAATAATGCTCCCAGGCCGGTCGAAGCTGGAAATCGCTGGATTTTAAACATGGAACAGTCGTCTATCGGGCAATATTTTTCAGACTTAAGTCTTCGTTTTGATAGCAGGCGTCATTCCAAAATTTCAGGACACAAATTGACAGCATGAATTTATGTTAAACCGGCCTGAAATGTCAAATTAGCGCGGTTAAAATTGCTTTTCCGCCGGAAAAAATTTGCCCGCCCACTTCCCCGCCGGTAACGTCCTTTTGTGTCCGTCAAATTCACCATCCTCGGCAGCGGCTCGTCCGGCAATTGCGCCTATGTCGAGACCGCCGAGGCCCGCATTCTCGTGGACGCCGGGTTTTCACCGCTGCAAATCCGCAAGCGCCTCGCCAGCATCGGCCGCACACCGGAAAATCTGTCGGCTATTCTCATAACCCACGAACATAGCGACCACATCGCCGGCTTGCTCGGTTTAGCGGATAAATTTCAAATTCCCGTTTTTTGCAACCGCGACACGCAGGACGCGACTGTCTGGGCGCTCAAAACGAAATGGTTGAGCAAAAAAAGTTCCACGCCCGACGGGATTGACAGCACGGAACATCTAAAGTCAAAAATCAACTGGCAGTTGTTCGCCACCGGTGCCGGGTTTGAGATCGGCGACGTGAGCATCGAGACTTTTTCCATTCCGCACGATGCGCAGGATCCTGTTGGATATCTTTTGCGGACGGCGCATGGAAACATCGGCTTCGCCACCGACCTCGGCCACACGACCAAGCTCGTGCTCGACCGCATCCGCGCCGCGAACGTGCTCGTGCTCGAATCCAATCACGACGTGAAGATGCTGCAGGATTGTCCGCGCCGCGCGTGGAGCCTCAAACAGCGCATCCTCGGCCGGCACGGGCACCTCTCGAACGTGGCCGCCGCCGAGACTGCCGCGCAAATCATGTCCGCCGGGCTGCGCCACCTTTACCTCGCGCACTTGAGCCGCGAATGCAACAAGCCCGAACTCGCGGAAC
>Ga0302320_10008348_pt1 | contig 22578 bp, 18 predicted proteins | sample Bog_T0_3_FD_202130 | JGI IMG/M metagenome (GOLD analysis project Ga0302320, IMG submission 202130) | Peat permafrost microbial communities from Stordalen Mire near Abisko, Sweden - Bog_T0_3 | ecosystem: Environmental > Terrestrial > Soil > Wetlands > Peat | place: Sweden: Abisko, Stordalen Mire... | reverse complement strand
ACCCTGCGTCGTACGCGGCCAGCCTCCAATTCGCATGGAAAGCATCGAACCTCAACCCCTACCGTTCATCGAGAACATCTTGACTTGCTGCGACAAGTCACGTTCAAAACTGAACAAGCCACAAAAACTCCGTGTCCCATCCTTTCGCCTTTTTTCGGAGAAAGGATGGAAAAGCATGATCCCAAGCTGGCCATGTTCATGAAGAGCGCGGCAAGTCGAAGGATCGGCAGATGTTCTTTCTTGCCACAAGGTGAAATTCCTCAACCCAAACCATCCCGCCAACAACCTTGCAGACAATCCTCTACAATGTTGCGGGGGCTTGTCCGTCATGCGCAGCTATTTTGCCTACCTATCTCTCTTCGGGAGTCTTCTCATGTCTTTTTCTTTGTCCGCTGGCGTCTCCGCCGCGCAGAGCGCATCGCCGCTCGGCCTCTTTCAGAATCACGCCGACATCGGCACCGTGCTTCACGCCGGGAGTGCGCAGTTTGACGCCGCGCACGGGGCCTACACGCTGACCGGCAGCGGAGAAAACATCTGGTTCACCGGCGACGACTTTCACTTTGCATGGAAGCAAGTAACGGGCGACGTTGCGCTGGCCGCCGACATCGCTTTCCCCGAGCCCGGCGGCAACCCGCATCGCAAGGCGGTGCTGATGATCCGCCAAAGCCTGGACGCCGACTCATCTTATGCCGACGTGGCTCTGCACGGAGTTGGACTCACCTCGCTCCAGTACCGCGACGCCAAGGGCGCCGTGACGCATGAGATTCAGTCCAACCTATCTGCGCCTCATCGCCTGCGCATTGAGAAGCGCGGCGACTTTATCTATCTTTACCTCGCGCCCGCTGCCGGTGCCCCGTTGAGCACCTCCGGCGCGTCCATCAAGATTCCCATACAGGGCGCATTCTACATCGGCGTCGGCGTTTGCGCGCACGACAAAGATGCGGTTGAAAAGGCCGTATTCACCAATGTCGAACTGACCACGCCCGCGCCGCTCACAGTTTCGCCCGTGCTCTACAGTACGCTTGAGACAGTGCCCATTGCATCCACCGACCGCCGCGTCGTCTACGTTTCTCCCAGCCACTTTGAGGCGCCCAACTGGACCAGCGACGGCACATACTTTTTCTTCAACAGCGACGGCCACATTCTGCGTCTTCCCGTCGCCGGCGGAAGGCCCGTCACCATCGACACCGGCACCGCGATCCACTGCAACAACGACCACGGCCTCTCGCCCGATCAGAAGTGGCTGGCCGTCAGCGATCAGTCGCAGGCCGATCATCTTTCCACCATTTACATCCTTCCCATCGACGGTGGCACAGCTCGCCGCGTGACGCAGAAATCCCCGTCTTACTGGCACGGCTGGTCGCCCGACGGCAAGACTCTCGCCTTCACAGGCCAGCGCGACGGCGACTTCGATATATACACCATCCCCGCCGCCGGCGGAGAAGAGACTCGCCTGACCACCGCAAAAGGCCTAGACGACGGCCCCGAGTATTCGCCCGACGGCAAGTATATCTACTTCAACTCTGAGCGCACCGGCCATATGCAGATTTGGCGCATGTTGGCTGACGGCGGCAATCAGGAGCAAGTCACCTTCGATGAGTTTAATAACTGGTTCCCGCACCTCTCGCCCGACGGCAAATGGATGGCCTTCCTTTCCTACGGCCCCGAGGTCACCGGCCATCCAGCCAATAAAGACGTGCAGATTCGCTTGATGGCTCTTGCCGACCGGAAGATTTCGGTTCTCGCCAAACTCTTCGGCGGACAAGGCACCATCAATGTTCCGTCCTGGTCGCCCGACAGCACCAAGGTAGCCTTTGTGAGTTATCAGTTGCTGCCCGCCGAAGAGGCCGCAACCAAATAGGAGCAAATCAATGCGTATTGGAGTCTTTACGCCGCTGCTCTCCGGGCTTCGGCTGGCCGCGGTTCTGGATAAGGTAAAATCGCTCGGCATCGACACGGTCGAGTTAGGCACGGGCAACTATCCAGGGGATGCGCACTGCAAGCTGGCGATGCTTGATGATGGCAACGCTCTCGCCGAATTTCAAAAGGTGCTGGCCGATCACGGCGCATCGATCAGCGCGCTCAGTTGCCACGGCAATGCGCTGCATCCGGACAAGGCCCGCGCCCAGCACGACCGCGAGGTCAGCCGCAAGACCGTCCTGCTCGCCGAGAAGCTCGGTATACCCGTTGTGGTCGATTTCTCGGGCTGCCCCGGCGACTCGCCCACCTCGACCGCTCCCAACTGGGTCACCTGCCCCTGGCCGCCCGACTATCTTGAAGTCCTAGACTGGCAATGGAACGAGGTCGTCACTCCCTACTGGACCGAGCACGGAAAATTCGCCGCCGATCACGGCGTCAAGATTGCCATCGAGATGCATCCAGGCTTTGTCGTCTATAGTCCGGAGACGATGCTGCGGCTGCGCGCGATTGCCGGGCCGAGCGTCGGCGCAAACCTGGACCCCAGCCATCTCTTCTGGCAAGCCATCGATCCTATCGCCGCCATTCGCGTGCTTGGCGATGCGATCTTTTACGTCCACGCCAAAGACACGCAACTTTACGCAGCCAATCTGCCTCGGACTGGTGTGCTTGATACCAAGCCTTATACCGAAGAGCGACTGCGCGGCTGGATCTTCCGGACTTGTGGTTATGGGCACGGCGCCGAGTGGTGGAGCGAATTCATCTCCACGCTACGCATTTTTGGCTACGACTACGTACTCTCGATCGAGCACGAAGACAGCCTGATGTCGCCGGAAGAAGGCCTGACCAAGGCGGCAAATTTCCTGAACGGCCTCGTCATTCGCGAGCAGCCGGGGGCTGCCTGGTGGGTGTAACGCTACACGGAGAATAAGAAAAGCATGAAACCAATCAAGACCGCAATCTTCGGCACCGGCTTCATCGGCCGCGTTCATCTTGACGCGCTGCGCCGTTTGGAAGGCGTAGAAATCGCAGCCATCGCGGACCCGAATATAGAGGTTGCGCGCACTCTGGCCGCGGGCTTCGCCGTTCCAACCGTCGCAGCCGACTACCGAGAAATCCTGCGCGATCCCACCATCGACGCAGTCCACATCTGCACGCCTAACGCGCTGCATTTTTCGATGGCCAAAGACTCTCTGGAAGCCTGCAAGCACGTAGCCTGCGAGAAACCGCTGGCAACAACAACTGAAGACGCGCGGCAGCTTGTTGACCTTGCCGCAAAAAAAGGCCTGCGTAATTGCGTCTGCCACAATCTGCGCTACTACCCTCTGGTCCAGCATTTACGGCGCATGATTGAAGCCGGCGAACTGGGCGAGATTCTCTCACTTCAAGGCGCGTACTCACAAGACTGGCTGCTCTACGATACAGACTGGAACTGGCGCATTGAATCTTCGACCGGCGGCGCATCGCGTTGCATGGCCGACGTTGGCTCGCACTGGTTCGACATGGCCGAGCACGTTACCGGCCTGCGCGTCTCCTCGCTCGTCGCCGATTTGCAAACCTTCCACCCCACGCGCAAGCAACCCAAAGGCCCCATTGAGACCTTCGCCAATAAACTGCTCGGCCCGGATAACTACATCGAGCGTCCAGTCGATACGGAAGACTTCGGCGCAGTCATATTCCACATGGGTACGCGCGCACGTGGCAGTGCTGTTTGCAGTCAAACCGCGGCAGGACGCAAGAATCGACTTGCCATCGAGGTCTACGGAACCAAGGCCTCCGCCGCCTGGGATCAGGAGCGGCCCAATGAACTCTGGATCGGCCACCGCGACACTGGCAATCAGATCGTCCTGAAGGATCCGTCGCTGCTCAAGCCCGAGGCTCGCGCCTACGCCGATCTTCCCGGCGGCCATGCGGAGGGCTACGACGACACCACCAAGCAGATGATGCGCCGATTCTACGCCGCCATCGCCGCCCCCGGCGCAGCGCCAGAATATCCGCAGTTTGCCGACGGTCTGCGCCAACTCACCATCCTCCAGGCCGAGCTAGAGAGCCACAGCACACGCGGCTGGATCGATCTACCCGCACTTTGAAACTGCAATTGAAAGAAGAGCCGCATGTTGATCTTCGCCGCCATCGTCGCAATCTTCGTTTACGGTATGATTGCCGCCATGCTGGGCACCATCCTGCCCAACCTCTCGGACCGCTTCCGTCTCTCGCCCACGCAGAATGGAAGCATCGCCTTCGCGCAGGCGCTGGGACTTATCATCGCTTCAATTGGCGTAGGCCCGCTGCTCGATAGCGAAGGTAAAAAAATCGGCCTGATTCTCGGACTCGCGCTCATCGCAATTGCGCTTTACGCGCTGCCGCGCTCCCGAGGCTTCCGCGGTATTCTCTTCCTGCTCTTCCTTCTCGGCATCGGCGGCGGCATCGTGGTCACGGGCGCAAATGCTCTTGTCAGCGATGTAAGCGGCGCGCATCGCGCTATCGCTCTGAACCTCGTCAATCTCTTCTTCGGCCTCGGCGGGCTAGCCACGCCCTTCATCTCCGCCAATCTATTCAAGAGCAACTGGGTTCGCCTCTGTTACACGGTCGCATCGCTCACCGTGATTGCCGTTGTGATTCAGTCCATCACTGCCATGCCTCCTCCGGCCGGCAATGCGCGCTTCCTTCTCGCCGATGCGGGTCCTGTCCTTGGTCAGCCGCTGCTCTTCATGCTCGGCCTCTTTCTCTTTCTCTACATCACCTGCGAAGTCGGCGTCTGGAATTGGCTGCCGCGCCATCTCATTGCGCAAGGCATCCCGGAGTCGCGCGCGCTCAATATTCTCTCGCTGGGCTTTGCGCTTGGCCTGCTCACTGGTCGCATCGGCGTCTCGCCCATTCTGATGAGCGTCTCGCCGGTCGATGTAACTCTGGCCGCATCGGCCGCGATGGCAGTAACAACGTTTTTAATGCTGCGCACCAGCAAGCCCATCACTGCCGCAATTCTGGTTTTTATTGCCGGAGTTTCCATGGCGCCGGTCTTTCCCACCACGCTGGCTATCGTCGGTGCAGCCTTTCCCCGCATGACCACCACCGCAATGGGCATCGTCATCACCTGCGGATGGGTTGGCCTGGCTGTCAGTTCGCGCATCATCGGCCTCATCGCCGGTCCCGATCCGCGCCGTCTGAAGAAGGCTCTGCTCGTCATTCCCGCCTCTGCCGTCTTGATGGTAGCTTTGAATCTGGCCATTCGCAGCGTGTTGCGGTAAAGCAATATCGAGATAAAGATAGTATTTTTGAAGGAGAAGGAAGGGAGTGGGAATGGAATGCCTGACTCGAAGGAAATTTTTTATGGAATGTAGCGCCGCGGTTGCTCTTACGGCAACACTGCCAGAAATATTACTGGCCGAGACGCCGCGCCGCGCACTCGGCATTCAACTCTACACAGTCGCCGCCGATCTCGCCGCCGATCTTTCCGGAACTCTCGCGGCCTTGCGCAAAATCGGCTACAGAGTAGTTGAGAGCGCAGGCTTTGCAAATCTCTCCGCAAAAGATTTCCGCAAGGCTCTGGACGACGCAGGCCTGCGCAGCCCCAGCTCTCATCTGCACTTTACCGCTGCCGATCCAGGCCCATTATTTGAAGACGCGCATGCCATTGGAGCCCATTATGCAGTCAGTTCCATGCTGATCGCGCCGCCTGTGGGAGCATCCGGAAACGGCCACGGCGTACCCCTCGCCAGCCTGACTCTGGATGACTACAAGCGTACCGCGGACTTGGCCAATCAAATCGGCGCTAAGGCCAAACAAGCCGGTCTGGAATATGCCTATCACAACCATAACTTCGAGTTCCGCGATCAGGGCAACGACCAGATCGGTTACGATCTACTGCTTAAGGAGACCGATCCCAATCTGGTCAAACTCGAATTGGATTGCGGATGGATGGTTGCGGCAGGATTCAGCCCGGTGGAATACTTTCACAAATACCCCAACCGCTACCGCATGATTCATGTAAAGGATTTTCTTCTCACCGGCAAGCCAACCACGGATCTGCAAGGACCGGATCGCCCCAAAGGAACGGAACTCGGCAAAGGCCACATCGATTACAAACCGATCTTTGCCGCAGCCAGTCAAGCAGGCGTCGAGTATTTCTTCTCAGAGCAGGAGCCACCCATCGTCGGCATGACTGAGTTAGAAGCGGCCAAGATGAATTACAACTACATGAACGCTCTCTAAACCGCGGAATGCGTCAGGGCACTTCCCTGCCTAGGCGCATTCACCTACCGCTATTGAATTACAATAGCTCAGGCCATTCACCATGGGCTTTGTTGTAAGCATTATTTATTTCGTCTTGAACTACCTCACGCCGCCCGTTATACTCGGCCCGTTAGCGGTTTTTCGCGTTGAATTGATTCTTGCCGGGCTGCTGTTTTTTCTTTCCGTGCCCAAGCTCACCGGTTCGATCGTTATGAAGACGCCGCAATCCGTGGCCTTGATTGCATTGCCATTTGCAGGCTCTTTTTCGATACTCTTCGGACAGCGATGGGCATGGGGAGCCTTGCAGGCTTTTCCGAACTTCCTTCCCTGCGCACTGGCTTACTTCCTCGTGGTTTTGCACTGTAACTCGAAAAAGAAATTGCAGATTCTCGTTCTTATGCTTCTCTTTGCCTGCCTCTTTGTGATCGCAAACGGGTATTACGATTTGCGCTACGGCGTTCCGCACACTCCTGTCTATCTCTACGAAGAATCGGATATTGCCAGGACGACTCTATGGAATTTTCAGCATCCATATATTCTGGAAATGGAAAATGGCGCGGGAGAAATGATTTATCGGTTGAGGGGACAGGGATCGATCAACGACCCAAATGATTTTGGCCAAGTGATTGTTTGCGTCATTCCACTGATATTCTTCTTCTGGCGTCCCAAGAGCACGGGGAGAAATTTCTTCTTTGTGATCCTGCCGGTTGCAGTACTGCTCTTCGGAACCTTCCTGACGCATTCGCGCGGCGCTTTGGTGGCCTTGATGGCGGTGGCGATCATGGCCGCGCGCCGGCGAATAGGAACGCTGCCTGCAATTATTGTTGCGGCCGGAGTCTTTGCCGGCGCAATGGCTTTGAACTTTACCGGCGGGCGGGAAATTTCCGCCGGTTCGGGTTCCGACCGCACCGCGCTCTGGGGCGAAGGATTGCAAATGCTGAAGGCGCATCCGCTCTTCGGCGTGGGCCTCGGCAGGGTATCCGACTACACCGACACCGGCCTCACCGCGCACAACACCGTTGTTGTCTGCGCCGCGGAGCTTGGCCTGGTCGGTTTGTTCTTCTGGTGTCTCTTTCTGTTTCCCACTCTCCGGGATACTTTGGCGGTCGCTTCGCTGGAAAAATCTACTGAAGCGCAGTCGCGGAGTTTGCCTCCTCCCAATTTGGAAGCGAAGATGGAGTTGATCGATCAGGCAGAAATCGGACGTCTGGGGCGCTTGGTGGTTTTATCGCTGACTGGCTTTTTGGTTGCCGGCTGGTTTCTCTCCCGCGCCTATGTAATGACTTTCTTTTTACTTGGCGGCATCGCCGAAGTGGTCTTCGAGATGGCTCTGGAAAGAGGAATGATCGCTCCCCGCCTGCGGGCCTCTCGTGTCATACGATATTCCGGCGTATTGGCGTTCTCGCTCGTCTTTCTGATGTACATCATGCTGCGAACGGCGAACTTGATGCATTGATTCGAGCGCTAGGCAACCTTCTTGAATCGATCCTGAAAGCGGACAGCTGACTGGCGCTCTCGGAGGCTATCGGAGATTGAGGCGAGTCCCATGAGAATCGTTCACATAACCGACGGTATGGAGGTTGGCGGGGCTGAAACGCTGGTATCGCAGCTCTGCCGCTTGCAGCGTGATCAAGGCCACACGCCCTGCGTCTATGCGGTTGCGGCGCTTGGCGCGCTCGGCGCGCAGATGCGCAAAGATGGCTTCGATGTGAAGGCGAATATTGGCAGAAATCTGCCGGACGCCGCGCGGAATTTCTACCGGATTTTCTCTGAGTCGCATCCTGACGTTGTTCATCTTCACAACCCCACGCCCACAATTTATGCGGCGATTTCCGCACGCATGGCCGGTGTGCCCAGCATCGTCTCCACGCGGCATAGCCTTGTGGCGCCTCCGCACAGAAAGCTCATGGAACTGAAGTACGCTCTTGCGGCTACTTGTTGCGATTGGGTTGTGGGCATCTGCGACGCCACGGCAAGCAACGTTAAAAGCTTGCACAGTGTTGCGGCGCGAAAGATCGTGCGTGTCTATAACGGCGCGGAGAAACTGGTCAGAGTGCCGCTTGAAAACTGGCCTCATAAGTCTGGATTCACATTGGTTTATGTCGGCCGGCTTGAGCCGGTAAAAAACCACGCTCTACTACTCAAGGCCTTTTGCGTCGCCCTCCGGTCCATGCCGGAGTTGCGGCTTTGGATGGTCGGCGATGGCAGTGAGCGCAAGACGCTAGAGAGTCTGGCCGCCGCATTGGGTATTGCGTCGCGAGTAATATTCTGGGGGCAGCAGCTCAATGTCTCGCCTTTCTTTTCCGCCGCCGACGCCTTCATCATGTCGTCAAGCTCCGAGGGATTGCCAATCTCGCTTTTGCAGGCATTCTCGCTGGGACTACCAGCCATCGTTACCGATGTGGGCGGAATGGCGGAAGTAGTGCGTCTGGCCCGCGCGGGGCTTACTGTATCGCCTGCCGATCCAGCGGAAATGGCTGCGGCGACTCTGCGCATGGCCACCGGAGATGCTGAACGAGCACAGTTCTCCGTGAACGCTGAAGAAGCTTTTCATGAGCGCTTCACCCTGCAAACAATGATGGATGCGTACATGGACCTTTATCGCGAGATTCCGCGCGCAAAGCGAGCCGAATGAGGCTTCTTCCTCTGCGCAGCCGCTTTACGGATTACGCACACAGTCGTCGGTCAGCCGGATAGGAGTGCCCATATTAACAATCTCAAAGTCTGTCACCTTCAGGTCGTACAAATCGTGCGAGGTGAAATCCATGTCGGTGTACTTCGATTTTGTGTCTGCATCGTTCTGCGAGGTGATGGCGATTTCGCCGCCATCGGCCAGAAACATGCCGTATTTCTGCATTGCACGCGCCACCACTTGCGCGGCAGGCGTCAGTAGCGCCAGGTTGTAGGAGGCCTTCAGCCTGAAGCGTGCGCCTAACGGCGGTGCAGTCAAAGGCCCGCGCGGAGACCCGGCGTGGGTGGCCGGATGCACAAAGACATGCGCGCGAATCCGAGAATTGGGCAGCGTGAAACGAATGGCGTGATTGATGCTTCCCGCCGCCAGTTCGTCGGCAGTGAAAAGCAGCGGCGCAATCGGGAAGCCCGCGGAGTCGGCGCTGGTACACTGATCTCCGCGTCCAGAAGGCGGATAGACGCGATTCAGATTCCACACCGCAAGAAAGTTTGCGGTGACCGCACTGCCGGTGTAATTGGCCTGATATGCCTCATAAAGTTTGCCATGGCTTCGGTCAGCCACAATGAGATGGCAATCCTCATCTGGATTGGGGCAGTGGTAATCGGAGTACGCTTCCAAGCCACCTCCGGCAGGAAGCGGAATCGCCGTTACAACGTCGGAATCGGCCGCGTAAAACCCCGGACCTTTTTGAAAGGGAACTGTCGGAGTGTTGGCGTTGGTCTGCATCACGCGCAGGCTGAAATCCACCTGCATGCGATTGTTGTGTCCCCATCCGCCCACTTCTTGAAGCCATGAAATCATCGTCGCGGACTGCGGATCTACCGGCGCTTTGCTCACGTCCTGAGTCCAGGCGGAGCCCGCGGGAAAGTAAGGTGCCGGCGCAACGGCATTTTCGAGTTTGGCAGCCTTCACACTGACCAAGTGGCGATGAAAACCGTAGCCGGTCACCATGGCTGCTATTCCGATAATGGAAATCAATAAGACCTTCGGTCGATTCATGACGGTTTGGCACTCCTCTCCGCGACGCGGATCGTTCAAGAGAATTCTACACCTGCTCATTTCTTGCGGTTGTAAACACTGGCTTCTCTGAATTATCGGATGCGGATATCGTGGTTGGACCATTCAATCTCCAAGTCTTCCACAGCGGCCCGCGCGTAAACAAAAACCGATAAAGTCCGGCCACGGCCGCGGCCTTAAGCACCAGCAGCGAGCTGACAGGACTGGCCACACGATCAAGCACAGGAAGCCTGAATTGCAAAGCCGAGATCGCCATTGCCCAGAAAGCGATTTGAATTGCTGCGAATGCCGCATAAGCCGCCGAACCACGCGCCAGCACCAGCGTTGAGGCCAACAGCAGGATCAGCAAATAAGGAACGATGAGCCGCATCACCTTGTGCGAGACAAGTTGAAAGAAGACCGGATTGCGCGGAGTCAGCGTCCACGGCGCCAACTTGAAGAGCTGAAAGTTTCCCGCCAGTGTGCGTACCTTGCGCTGAAATTCCACGTCGATCTTTTCCGGCAGTTCGTCGAAGACCTGAGCACACGGATCGTGAACCGCGCGGTAGCCTTTGCGAATGACAGAAAGCGGTTGAAACATATCGTCCAGAATGATTCCAGCCGGCAGCGGCTCTGCCAATTTGCGGCGAATCGCATAGAAACAGCCGGAGAGGCCGACAGGCGAAGCGTAGACCGACTCGCAATTTCTGATCCATTTTTCATAGCGCCAGTAGACTCCGCTAACGGTCGAAGAGGCGCTGTCGCGGCCTGCTTCGCGCAGAATAAGTTCGCCGCCCACGCAGCCGACATTCGGATCGGCGAAGTTGCTCACAAGTTGCTGAATTGCCCCGGGTGCGATCTTTTGGCGGAGATCCACAAAGAGGATCAATTCGGCTGAGGCCTTTATGATGCCTGCATTGACGGCCACCGCCTTGCCGCCGTGCTCTTCAAGAATGATAGTGACAAGACACGGATCGTAAAGAGACGCCAGCAACTCCGCGGTGCCGTCGCTCGATCCATCGGAAACAACGATGACTTCTTTAATATTTGGATAATCCGAATTAAGTAGATGCTCAATCTTGCTCAACAACTGCGCGGCCCCGTTATGTACCGCGAGAACGACACTCACGCTGGGATAAATCAGTCCAGCAGTCCATCTACGCGGCCGCAGCCGGGCAAGAATCCAAATGGACGCGGGGTATCCCACATAGGTATATACAACGCCGATCAGCGATAGCCAAAAGACTATTCTCACTGCGCGCCCCTTCGCAGAATGATAGTTTTGATGGTCTCGAACATAACCAGAAGATCCAGGCCGATCGACTGATGCTTGACGTAGTAGAGATCGTACTCAAGTTTGCGCTTGGTCTCTTCCAGGCTGGCGCCGTATTGATAGCGCACCTGTGCCCAGCCGGTAATTCCAGGACGAATCATGTGGCGCAGATCGTAGAAGGGAATCTCCTGGCTCAGCCACTGCACAAACTCCGGACGCTCTGGCCGCGGACCGACAAAAGCCATATCTCCGCGCAGCACATTCCAAAGCTGTGGAATCTCATCGAGGCGGGTATTTCTCATAAATCTGCCAATCTTTGTAACACGTGGATCGTCTTTTGCTGCCCACACGGCACCTTGTTTCTCTGCGTCCTTGCGCATGGTGCGGAATTTGTATGCGGTGAACGGACGGCCGCGCTGCCCCACGCGGGTCTGGCTGAAAAAGATCGGGCCTGGAGAAGAAAGGCGCACAGCGAGAATGATGAAGGGAAGAAACGGCAGGCAGATCAACAGCGCAATCAAGGAGACTGCAAATGAAAGCAGCCGCCGAAAGATTTGCTGCGAAGGGCTCATGCGGAAGCCATCGGTAAAGATAAGGGTGCTGGGATTAAGCCCATCCAGCGGCAGTTTTCCTGAAAGCCGCTCCAGCAGCGCGCTGCAATTTTCAATCACGACGCCGCGCAGGCGAAGGTCCAGCAATTCGCGCACAGGCATCGATTCGCGACGGTCTTCCATCGCCACTATCACACGGTCAATACTGTGCTTCCGATCGCGAAAGGCGCGAAGATCCGCTGCCAGGCGATCCAGTTGTCCATGCGCCTCGCCCTCGCCATTCCAGCCCACCACCTCCATGCCGGCATCCCGGCTGGCGCGCAGCATATCCACGACGGTACGCGCTCTGGGGCCGCAGCCAAGAATAAAGACCCGCTCGCGAAAAATCGGAAGGCCAATCATCCACTCATGCACAGATCGCCACAGAACCAGAGATACTGAAAGAAAAGAGACGCCGGCAACCAGCACGTAAGGGCCGATGTCCAGATCGGGGAAGATATAGACAAGCCCGGCAAGAACAAACGAAAGAACGCTGAGAACCAGCAGCAGCCGGAAGTAAATCTCCCAACTTTTTGAAATGCGCCGCGGTTCGTAAAGATCGAAATAATAAGTAAGAAGCAGAGTAAGGACGGTAATGCCCGCGATCTTCAGCAGGCCGTTCTCATAAACCAGAACGATATACTCATCCGGCCCGATAAGCCAAGTAGTAGCCATCAGAAAGGATCCGCTGACCAGCAATACTTCGCAAAGCAGTAGTACCAGCGTACGCGTCGGATAGTAGACGTTGAAGAGTCGGATCATGCTTATCGCCTCTTGTCCTTTCTCCACTGAAACCCGCGATTGTCATCTGGCCTTCCATAATAGTAGTAATACGAGCCGTTGCGCGGAGCATCCTGCACCGCATTGAGCACAAAACCCAGGATGCGCGAACTGCTGAAGGCGGCCTGGGCCCGCTGCGCAATATCGAATGGCGTACTGGCGCCGCGCGCCACCAGGATGACCGCATCGGCTGCACGTGCAAGATCGATTGCATCGGCAAAGGCAAGCACCGGCGGAGAGTCGATGATAATCCAGTCGAAGTGCGGAGCAAGAGTGTCCCTCAGATCCTCGACGCGGCTGCTGGCCACCAGTTCCGAGGCGTTATCGCCCCCCGCGCCCCCTGCGATGAAAGTAAGATTCGGAATGCTGCGCACGAATCCCGATTCAATGATGGTGGGACTCTGGTTTCGCTGCAAGATGCCGTTAATCTCCGCGGTTCCGGCAAGATATTCTGTGAGCCCTGGCGTCTTGGGAGCTCCCAGAATGCTATGCAGCGAGGGACGGCGCAGGTCGGCGTCGATCAGCAGGATGCGGTTGTTGTCGTTGCGCGCCAGGCTCATGGCCAGATTTGCCGCAACAAATGTCTTGCCCTCGGCCGGCATTCCGCTGCTGATCAGGATCGTCTTCAGCGGACCTTGATCACGGAATTTGTAGAGCTGAGAACGCAGGCCGCGAAACTGCTCGATGCTTTCACCGCGGTCGGCGAGCGTTGGAAAGGAGGTCATCGAGGGATTCCACGAATGCAGAGGAATATGGTTGAAATCGACGCCGGTTTTTGCCGGCAGCGCTTCCCCCGCACCCTGGGCAATGGGATTTCCGGCAGTCTCATCGGCTTCGGCCGCCTGAGCTGCCTTCCGTTCAACATCGGCTCTTTGAAGAGCATCGTATGTACGGCTCATAGTGTACGTTCCTTCGGCGAATCGCTATCATCCGCAGTGACATGGATGGTGTTGGGAAACTGTGTTTGCAGAGAATGCTCATGGAACTCGCATGGGTACATAGTTATCCGCGCGCACCTTCAAGGTCTTTTTGTGTTCGAGAAAAAAGCTTCCAGCGCTTGCGCGCATGACGCGGCCGTGTCGCCAGTTCGTTCACACGCGAGATTACCGCAAGCGTAGGCAATTTTGTAAACGCCCAGATGTCCCGCTCGTTGCGGAGCGAAGTATCGCGATACTCGAAGAAAGCCGCAAGCAGCAAACCGAAGGCCAGCCCGGCCGCAAACCCGCCGCCCGCATAGGCGCGCCGGTTCGGGGAGGTCGGCTCGTCGGGAAGATTGGGAGCATCCATCACGCGGAACTGTTCGCCCTCCTGGCGATGTTCGAGAGCTGTCGCCATCGACGATTCATTCATCTTTTGCAGCAGTGTGTTGTAGAACTGCAATGCCGTTTCGTGATCGCGAGTCACCTGCTTGTACTCTTCCTCGATCAGCGGGCTCGCCTCGATCTGCGCCTCATAGACGTGAATCTGCTGCTCCAGCCGCCCCTGTTCCTGCTTGGCCGCCGCCATCGACAGTTTCTCTGCTCGCAGTTGTGCCTTCAACTGCTGAAGCTGCGGCGAATCCTTCACCTTGGCCGTGCTCTCGTCCTTGGCTGGCGAAGGCGCGGCCGCGTTGCGCGCAATCTCCGCCCGCAGATTTTCAATGCTGCGCTTGATTGCAATCACGTCCGGATATTCGGGCGTGTATTGAGCTTCCAGTTCCTTCTGCTTGGTGAGCGCTTCCCTGAGTTGGCTCTTGAGCGAGTCTTCCGACGTTCCCGTCGCCGAGTCGGTATGCGCCGCATCCTGCGACTGCTGCGCAATCATGGCTTCCAGAAAGGTATCGTCCTGCTGCAAGCGGTTCACGGTCTGCGTATTGGCGTCCAACTGAGTGGTCAGCGCCTGTAGCGTGCTGGCGCTTGAACTTCCCATCGCCAGGCTCATATTTCCCAACTGAATCGTCTGCCCTGGAAGCTTGCCGATATTTTTTCTCTCGAAATCGGCCAGCTTGGCATCCTGATCGTCCAGGCCTCTCTTGGCTTCATCAAGCTGCTGCTTCAAAAAATCCGTGGTTCCTTCAGCCGATTCCTCGCGCGCATTCAGATTCGCACTCACAAAAAGCGATGTAATCTCGCCGCACACTTGCTGGGCGGTACGTGCGTCCTGCGCCTTGAAGGAGATGAAAAAGCCCGGCATCCCGCGCGCCCCCGATTGGATCGGGTTGATCCCGATCGCCTTGCGCGTCATATCCACGCGATCATCCATGGTGGCTTGCTTTCCAGCATACAGATTGAACCGTTCGATGATCGGTTCGATACGCGAACGGCTCAGGATCTGCTCCTTCATCGACGCCAGCCGCGCGCCCAGATCTTCATCCACCACCGGCTTCACATAGTCCTCTGGAACCTTTTGCTGCTCGATCAGAACCAGCGTCTGCGAGGTGTATTGTGGAGTCAGTACGCGGCTGATTCCCACGCCGCCGGCCAGAAACACAAGCGCGGAGATCGCGATCAACCAGAATCGCCGCTTGAGCATTCCGGTGTAGTCCTGCACTGTCATTTCACGATGCCCGAGCATAAGCCTCCTTGACCCTTTACTTCTTGAAGTGCATCTCCCGCGGAGTGTACCCGATGCCGAATCCAAAAACCTGGTTGACTCCCTGGAGCAGATTCGCGCTGTAACCCGTCTTGGCAATCTGCAAGCTGGACGATTGTGCAATTGCCGTGTAGTTGGCAAAGAGGCTCAGCCTCCGTCCCAATTGCCGGGTAGCCTGCACGCCGCCGAATTTGGCGTTGGTAACGCCGTCGATTGTAGCCGGCGCGTAGACGAACCAATTGCCGTCGGCTAAAGGTACCAGTATCTCTTCGAGCGAGGTCGTGCGCAAATACGATCCAGTTGCGCCGACGGTCAGATTTCTGCCGAAAGGCCGCGAATAATTAGTACCCAAGCTATCGACCTTCGACCCAAGCATATAGCCCGATCCGCCCGTCATCCCATGAAAATAATTTGCTCCGGCGGTTCCGCGCCGCAGTTGGTAACTGACCGTCGCCGTCAAAGACAGCATCGTCGAACTGGGCACCGACGCGCCATTTGCCGGCGTACCGCTCGTCGAGGCGTTGACAGTCGGGGCAGTGCCCGAACTCGATACCCAGAGCGGACCCACGTTGACGGACGTGCTCAGACGCCGGCTCCACATGCGGGCAAAACCGGCAGTCAGAGAGCTGGTCTGCGCGGAAAAACTGGACCCGCCGTAACTGTAGCGGGAATAGGAATATTGGCTTGAAAGCGAGCTGCGGCCGCCGAGGCGGCGCGTAATGCCGCCGGATGCCGCCAGCGAATTCGAATTCAGGCCATTGTTGTCGATTAAGCGCATTTCGCTCTCGGAGCCATCCAGATTGATCGAGTATTTCGAGTTGAGTCGATCTGAAAAACCAAGCATCGTCGAGTTGCTGACAGTGCGAGTATCCAGAACAAGCAGCGTCTGGTCAGGAGTCGTGGTCGAGCCCGTTGTGCCGACCGGTTCTCCGGTTCCGGGAACTCCCGTGAAGCCGGTAGTCGAGGTCTGAAAGGTCTCGCTGACATTATCGCTGGCGGTGAGACTCCACTTGCGCCAGACAAGGCCCTGTGAAAGCGACAGGTGCTGAAATACGTTCCCGCCCGAATTCGATACGTTCCAGTTTCGGCCATAGCCTCCGCCATACTGCATTGAGAACGGCAGGAGCTTGGCGGTGTTGGAGTAACTGGCATCTCCTGAAATATAGCTTGACTCTTGACCATTCTGCCCGCTACCGAATTGAAAGGTCTGCGAAAGATGCAGGTCATAGCGCAGCGTACCGCCAAACGGCAATTCCGTCACGGCACCGGCTGTGCCGGTCGCCGTGGCCTGGTTTTGCGCCGCCGCCGCGGCGCTGGCGAACAAAAAGACCGCCAGCATAGTGTGGCCTGCATTCATCTGAAACGACCTATGGAACGACAATCGTGTCGCCCGCTTTCAGAGTCAGGTTGAGGGCGCTGTCGCCTTTCAAGGCCTGCTTGTATTGCACCGGAATCTTCTGCTGTTGTCCGTTTTCCATGCGCAGAATGTAGATCTTTCCGGAGTTGGCGTACACCGACAGCCCGCCCGCGCTGGCAATTGCCTGCAACAGCGTCATGCCAGGGATCAATTCGATTGGCCCGATCCTGGCCACTTCGCCCATCATATAGACCTTCTTGCTGTTCATCCCACTTAGCAGCACGGTCACATTCGGGTCTTGAATATACTTCTTCAACTTGGCCGTAATCTCTTCGGCTAATTGCCCCGGTGTCTTGCCGCTGGCCTCCACATCGCCCAGCAGCGGGATTGAGATCATGCCGTCGGGCCGCACCAAGAGCGTATTGGAGAGCGTCGGCTCCTTGAAGACGGTTACGGCAATCACGTCGGAAGGACCGATCACATAAATGCCCGCATCGGACGCCGCGGCAGGTATGGCGCCCGGCTGTGCGGTCGCTGCGGCATCGGGCGTCATTGATGTGGTCACGGCGGCAGGTGCGGGTGCGGAGGTTGTCGCAGCGGCAGGCGCAGTCGCGGCAGGCTTGGGTTTTCCCTTATGGAAGAGGGAACCAAGAGCGCTCACCGCATCGGGCGAAGTCGCGTCAGGCTGTGCCCCGCTCCGCCCGGCAGTTGCATTCCCCTGTGCGCTGCAAACCAGCGCCGAAGCCAGACACACCGCAAATAGAAAGATTCCCGGTTTCATAGTGCAACTCCATTCTTGCTGAGAGCAGATTGGCTTTCCGTTTCAATTTGCTTGAGTTTGTAAAGCAGTGCCTTGTAGCTGATACCAAGCTCCAGCGCCGTGCGCTTGCGGTTGCCGCCGGTCGATGCCAGAACCTCTGATATCAACTGCCGCTCGATCTGGAACGAAGAAGCCCGCGTGGCCTCCTTCAACAGCAGATGCCTGCGGTGACCGTTGGCGCGCCCCGACGACGACGCGGCTTTGATCGCCGCCAGCGAAATCGCTTGATCCCCGATGGCCACAAAGGTCTTGATCGCGGTCTGCAATTCAGGCAGATTGTCCGGCCACGAGTGCTCGGTCAGATGCTCCACAATCTCCTTGCAGAGCACCGGCTTGGGACGGTCGAATTGCTTGGAATACTGCGTCAGAAGCTCATCGGCAATCGAGAGAATCTCCGACTTCCGGCAGCGCAGCGGCGGAATCCGCAGCGTAATTGAGCTGACAAAGTAATAGAAATCCTCACGCATCCGCCAGGCTTTCACTTCTTCCAGCAGTTCCCGGCTCGAACCGCAGAGAAGGCGGCAAGCAGGCGTTTTCCCGGCGCCTGAGTAGTGGCTGAGGATGAACTCCTGCATGGGAAGGCGAAGATCGGAAAGATCGGCCAGATAGACTGTGCCCGGCGAAGAGAGCGCGGCCACGAGCGTGGCCGCATCCGTCTGTTCGCAGCGAACCTCCCGGAACGGGCTGCGCGAGTGGCTCGACAGTGCGTTGATCTGCGCGGCAACCGATCGCTTCCCAACCCCATGCTCGCCCAGAATCAGCACCGGGCAATCGGTCTCCGCGATTCGAGCGATGGCGCGCTGAACCCGCGCTTCCATCCAAGTCATCGGAGGCGTCGGTCTAAGCTGCCGCTTTGCGTGTTGAATTGTAGCTATGCTTGCCATAGGAAGATCGGCGTTCACTCTTTGTTTAGCAATGCGGCTTCCAAACTTCGAGGGGGAAACTTCGAGTTCAGAATCAAGAGGGGAAGTTGGCTCTGGGGTGCTATTTGTTCAAAAAACGCTTAAGAAAAAGGCAGAGTTCTTCCCTTTCCCATAGGAAGAAGTATACCATTTGCCTTTAAATAAAGTGGAAATCCTTTTCCATTCATCCAAGAAGATCCCTTCCCGTCCGCTTCGCTCCGCAAGGAATCTCGCCAAATTGAACTCTTTCGCTTTCGGCGCTGCGATTGCTACTATAAAGCGGTACGGATCAGAATCTTCGAGGATTCCCTTCAGGGAAAAAATGGCTGAAGACCTTCAGGCTTTCACGGCGCACCCTGCCTCATGGCCCTCCCGCAACGCACAATTCGTTTGCGCCGCGGCCGCCATCTTTCTGCTGGTTGCCGCGCTCTACGCTCAGGTTCTGAGCAAGCTTGTCGCCGACTGGTGGTCGATGCCCGACTTCTCCCACGGCTTTCTGGTGCCGCCCTTTGCCGCCTATCTGGTCTGGGAGAAAAGAGAAAAGCTCCGCCAGCTTCCCTATGCTCCTTCCTGGAAGGGCGTCGGGGTCGTCGCTCTGGGCGTCGCGATCCTGCTGGTCGGCGTCTATGGCTCTGAACTCTTTCTCTCCCGCTTCTCGCTGCTCGTTGTCTTGGCCGGACTCGTGCTCAGCTTTGCCGGGTGGCCGCTGCTGAAGGAGTTGCGCTTCGCTCTGCTGGTTCTGCTGCTGGCCATTCCCCTTCCGGCCATCATCTTCAACCAGATCACCTTTCCGCTGCAAATTCTGGCCTCCAAGCTGGCAAGCGGCCTGCTTCCGCTCTTCGGAGTGCCGGTTCTGCGCGAGGGCAACGTCATCCAGCTTCCCTTGATGAATCTTGAAGTAGCCGAGGCCTGTAGCGGCATTCGTTCGCTGATGAGCCTCTTCACGCTCGCCGTCTTCTACGGATACTTCATGGAGCAATCCACGCTGCGCCGCATCTTCCTCGTTCTGGCCAGTATTCCCATCGCGATTGCCGCCAACGCCCTGCGCATCCTGGGTACTGGATTGTGCGTCCAGTACTGGGACCCCGACAAAGCCGTCGGCTTCTTTCACGAGTTTTCCGGCTGGGTAGTCTTTCTGATCTCTCTTGCCTGCCTCTATCTTGTTCATCTAGCCATGCGCCTGATCCCGGAAAGAGGGGCGCAGAGATGAAGAACCTTCGCTTCTGGACCACAGCCCTTCTATTAGCCGCTGCCGTTCTGCTGCTCTACACCCGCCCCGGCGCGGACCATAATCCGCCCAGCGAACCCTTGCGCCAGTTGCCCATTCTCATCGCGGATTGGACTGGGAGGGATCAAAAAATCGACCAAGAGACCCGTGAAGTCCTCGGCTCTGGAGACTTTCTCTCCCGCATCTACGCCAATCCATCCAGAATGCCTCCGGTCAGCCTTTTTGTCGCTTATTTCGCAAGCCAGAGAACGGGCCAGACCATTCATTCTCCGAAAAATTGCCTTCCAGGTTCAGGCTGGGTCTTTGAATCCACCAACTATACCGATCTGGTTGATGACGCCGGCAAATCGCACCGCGTCGGCGAATATGTCATCGCCAACGCCGGGGCAAAGCAGTTTGTCATTTACTGGTATCAGGCGCACGGGCACAGTGTCGCCAATGAATTCATGGCTAAGGCCTACATGATCGCCGATGCCATGCGGCTCAACCGCACCGATGGCGCTTTGGTGCGCGTGATCACGCCCGTTGCTTCCAATGAAGACGTTCCGGGCGCAAAAAAGCGCGCCGAGGCATTTACCATGCAGCTAGCGCCCATGCTGCCGCGTTTTATTCCCGACTGAGCGCATTTGTATCTGAAGCAAAGGCAATACCACCCGGCCAACGGCTCCACATTGCAGCCCACCGGGAGGCAGCCTGAAAGGATGGAACAAAGTGGAGACTGGATTCCAGGCTATTCAATCGAAGGGGCGGCTGGCCCGCGGCCGGCACACGGCCCTTGGCGTTGTTGTGCTCTTCTTGTCGCTTGCTCTCTTCAATGGCTGCCACCGCGACCCCAATGTGCGCAAGCACAAGTATCTGGAAAGCGGCCAGCGCTATAGCACCCAGGGCAAGCAGCGGGAAGCCGCAATTCAGTTCTCCAACGCCATCAAGATCGACAAGAACTTTGCCGAGGCCTACTACGCTCGATCTCAGGCTTACCTGCAAATGGGCGCGTTGAGCGCCGCGTATGGCGACCTGCAAAAGACCGTGGAGTTGGCGCCTTCAAACCTGAAGGCCAGGGTCGATTTGGGCAACATGCTACTGGCCGGCGGCAAAGTCGAGGAAGCGCAAGCACAGGCGAGTGCCGTTCTTTCCGCTCAGTCCGACAACGCCGATGCCCACGCTTTGCTTGCCCGCATTGCCGCCCGCAAAGGTCAGCCCGACGTCGCTCTTGCGGAGATTCATCGCGCGCTGGAGCTTGCCCCGAACGAGGCGGCGCTTCATGAAACCTATGCGCTGTTGGAAGTCGGCGATCCCGCCAAGATGCCCTCCGTCGAAGTGGAATTGAAGAAAGCCGTCGCGCTCGATCCAAAGGCCGTTAACGCCAAGCTGCTGCTGGCTGCTTTCTATGTCAGAAGCAATCACTTGCAGGATGCCGAACAGGTCTCATGGGGCGCGGTGGCTGCCGATCCACACAGCCTCTCGGCCCGCGAGAATCTTGCCCAGGTCATTCTCAGAGAAAACGATCCCGCCAGGGCCGAGCAGGTGCTTCGTCAGACTTCCAATGATCTCTCCGACAATCCGCAGGGTGTGCGGATGCTGGCCGACTACTACACAAGTTCAGGGCAGATCGACAAGGCCAAAGCGGAGTTTGCCAGCCTCGCGCAGAAGTATCCCAAGAACCTGAATCTCCAGGAGGGATACGTCCGGATTCTTCTCGAGACCAAGGACTTTACCACTGCGCAGACCGTCATCAATGGGCTGATGAAAAAGAATGCCAAGGACCCCCAGGTCGCGGTGCTCAACGGCATCGTCCTGCTCAACAACGGCAAGACCGACGACGCCATCAATGCTCTGCAAACTGCCGCGAACGATGCCCCAAGGGATGCCTTCATTCAGTTTTGGCTGGGCAGGGCGGCTCTGGCCAAGGGCAACAGCAGCCTGGCTGAAAGTAGCCTCCGTCAGGCTGCGCTACTGAAGCCCTCTGGCGTCGAGGCGCAGGAGGAACTGGCGCGTATAGCCAGCCAGCGCGGCGATGTGACCATGCTCGCCGATATTGCGGAGAAAACCATTGCTTCCGCCCCGCGGTTCGCAGGCGGCTACCTGTGGCGCGCCTCCGTCGAACTGGCCCGCAACGCACAGGACAAGGCCGAGGCCGACCTGAACACGGCCATTAGTGTCGCTCCCCGCGGTTCGCAGGCCTATCTAATGCTGGGTGAGCTTCGCTATTCGCAAAAGCGCTACCCGGAGAGCCAGCAGTTGCTGGAACAGGCCCTGCAGAACGATCTCAACTCTGTTGCCGCCCTGCGTGGGCTGGTCCGGTATGACATCATACAAAAACATCCTGACCAGGCCCTGGCTCGCCTCAACGCGCAGATTGCCAAGAGTCCAAAGAACAGCAGTTTCCTCGATCTTCTGGCCTCCTTCCAGTTTGACAACAAGAACTTCGACCAGGCGGCTGCCACGGCTCAGCAGGCCATGCAGTTGAATCCCAATGACGGCGAGGCGGTCGCCATGTACGCGCAGATTCAGGTGGCGCGGGGACAGGCGGGCAATGCCATTGGCGCCTGGCAGCGCTGGTCGCAGGCGCATCCCACCAACGCCGGCGCGCTTGCCCTGATTGGAATGCTGGAAGAAGGGGCCGGCGACAAGGCCAAGGCTCAGGACTACTACCAGAAGGCTCTGCAAATCGACCCAGAACAGCCCATCGCGTCGAACAATCTTGCCTACATGATGCTTGAGAATGGCGGCAACGCCGATGTTGCCCTCTCGCTGGCTGAAACCTCGCGACGGGCAATGCCGAATTCGCCCAACTCCGCCGACACTCTAGCCTGGGCTTATTACTACAAGGGAACCTACGGATTTGCCCGCGATCTGCTCGAAGATGCGGTCAAAACCAACCCCAACAGCGCTTCCATGCAATATCACCTGGGAATGGTGTACAGTAAACTGAAGGACAAGGCCGACGCCGAAACACATCTCAAGAAGGCTATCTCTCTAGAACCCAATTCGCCCGCAGCCGCTCAGGCCAAGATCGCGCTTCAGGGATTGGGTTAGACAGCGGCAGGCTTTTAGCAAGAAGCCGGTGGCGCAATGCGCTGCCGGCTTTTCGCGTGTATGGGCTACTTGATCTCTTGAGTTACAGCAGTTCTAACTGTAGGAACCAGTCTCGTTACCCCATTTTGGAGTGGGGAGTGATGAACTTGGTGTATGCGAATACTGGAACAATTGCTGGGCGGA
>Ga0302320_10008346_pt1 | contig 22579 bp, 16 predicted proteins | sample Bog_T0_3_FD_202130 | JGI IMG/M metagenome (GOLD analysis project Ga0302320, IMG submission 202130) | Peat permafrost microbial communities from Stordalen Mire near Abisko, Sweden - Bog_T0_3 | ecosystem: Environmental > Terrestrial > Soil > Wetlands > Peat | place: Sweden: Abisko, Stordalen Mire... | reverse complement strand
CGCAACAAGCTCGACGACGATCTCGACATCTACTCCTAGCGCGACCACGACAAGTACAACGGACATCTCTACAACTATCGCCGATGTCTCTGCTCCAATAGCAACATCCACCGCACCTGTCATTCCGCCAGTCTCTCAACCTCCGGCTCCGACCGTGGCCTCATCGACTGTTCCTGTGGCCCCGGTCACTTCCACGGCCCCATCAGATCCGGCTCAGACGATCACGGCGGCGGATTCGAGTCAGCCGGTGGACAACAGTCAGCCATAATTGTTATGATACAGCCACTCTATAATAAAAAACCAAAATGAATAATCGCATATTCAAATTATCCGTAGCGTTCGCTCTATTCTTGGCTGTATCTAGCACCGCCTACGCCTCAACAACTATCTCAACCGACATAACCACGGGCGGGGTTCTCACGGTAGGTTCTACCACGGCTACCTCTACTTTTTCTAACAGCATCAATCTCTTGAACGGCTGCTTTTCGGTTAACGGCGTATGTTTGTCGGGGAGCGGTTCCGGAACGCCAAGGGGAGCCTCATCGACCGTACAGTTCAATGCCAACGGAAGTTTCGGTGGATTGTCCAATTTCACCTTTGATGGCTCGACTTTGACCGTTCCAAATCTGACCGTGAACGGCGCGGCGACCTTCAACGGAACCATGTCGGCGGCAGTCATACCTCTCCAAGATACGGCCATCAACCTGTCGACGGTGATAGCGTCCTCGGGGCAGATGGTCTATGAGACCGACACCAAGTATTCCAAGGCTGGCGATGGAACGAATCCTCTCGGTGCCATATTTCCGATAAATCCATGGATAGGCAGTATCGCGACTGGCCAGATGCACTATATGGCCGGCAACGTGGGTATCGGCACTTCCACGCCGGCGTTCCACCTCGATATTTCAAATACCGATGGCAAGGATCAGATTTTACTTGAGGATTCGTCATCTACCTCTGGTCTGCACAAATACGGTTTGCGCTCGGCCCAAGGGGGATTTTATGTCGACAGCATCTCCAATGGCGGAGGCATAGCCACCACTTCCATATCCATATCTCCGAACGGATACGTGGGCATCGGTACTACTTCGCCGATCTCCACTCTGGCCGTTAATGGATCAGCCGCGGTATATGCTAATCAGGCAGCTTTGTCTGTTTATGGAGGTGTAGGGAGCGGTACGTCGATCTCTGGCACCGGCATCACTCTCGTGGGCGGCGTCGGTTCTTCACAGTCACATGCTAGTGCTTCAAATGGCGGTAGTTTGATATTGACCGGTGGTACTGGAGGTTTGAGCGTTGTGAGCGGAGTATCCGGTACAGGAGGGAATGTCACTATAAATGGCGGTGCGGCTGGCGTAGGGTTAGGAGGTGCGTCCAACGGAAGCACCGGCAATGTTATCCTCGCCAATCTACAAGGCAATGTAGGTATCGGCACTCCCACGCCCGTCGCCCTTCTGGAAGTCGCATCGTCAACCGGCACGACCACCATGACCATAGGTTCGGCCACGGCGGCCGTGGGCTCCTGCCTCAAGCTCTTCAGGACGGACGGCACAGCTATATATGCCTATATCGCGGCTGGAGCGACTCAGTTCACCCTATCGACCACGCCGTGCGCCAGCGTGACGGGCTTTTAACATGATGAGATACCTAATCATCGCGGTCATATTCATGATGCCGGCGGCCTTGGTTCTCGCCGCCGGTTATCCTTCTATCAGGATAACCTATTCATCCTCGAAGTTCATGCAGGCCCCTCAACTCTCGACTGCTTCCTACGGGTCGCCGAAGACCGACTTCGACTTTTTTTCGACTTCAACCTTTGAGAACATAGCATCCTATACCAGTACTAGTTCGACCTCGACTGATGAAGTCATCTATAGCCTCCTAACTGGAGCGGTCATCCAGAATCTGTGCTCTTTAGCCGCAGGCTCGGCGACGTCGTCGGTATCATATTCCAGTTCTAATCCATCTGTGGCGACCATCTCCCCCATAGGGTTTGCCCAATACGTCTCCGATGGCACGACTGTTCTCAGTGCCAGCATGTCGGGCAGGACCAAGGGCATAGTATGTCCCGTGTCCCAATATGGCGGCCAAGCCACGACCACGTACTCTTCTCTCGCCACATCGAGCATGGGATGGACGCTCGATCAGGCGGTGAGGCCTCTCATATCCGGAAAGAGCCCGGGCTCTTTTAGCCAGAATGTCTATTCCACCCTCGACGATGTCGATCATATATACGTCAGAAACCCCAATCTCTTCGCGGCGGGCGCCTATGATCCGACTCCGTTCCCAGCCTCGGTGAACGGCGGCCCAACCGGCTCGGGTGTGCTCATAGCCCAGGATATACTAGCAACTGCCTGCCACGTCTTTGGTTCGACCCCGGAACAAGGCAACCCCTCGTGCGTTCCTAATGTCGTTGGTTCCAAGTTCTATTTCGTGGATATGAACAACAATACTTTGGTCGCGACCGTCTCGACGAGCACCATGGTCGGCGACTCGGGCGACCTGCTTCTTGTGAGGTTCTCGAATCCTCTGCCGGCTTCCATCCACCCGGCTCTCGTCTATTCGACTTCGACCGAATCGGCGAGCGATTACATATCATGCACGGCCCAGCAGCTCAGTGTGATCCCCATATTGGGCAACAACCAGTTCAGGGAGATCTCGGTGGGAGCTGTCGTCCAGACTTTACCGCCGGCCAATTTCGCAGTGGCAGAAGGCATACCGAACCCCTCTACGCCCTATACGCCATGGTTCATATATCCACGCGGCGGGGATAGCGGCACAGCGATGTTCGAGATTCTTCCGTCGACGACTACGCCGGTAGCACTGGGAACGTATCAGTCAGCCGGAGATAATCAAGGAGCTGGTATGAGCATCGACGGGTACTACAGCGATATCGTGGCTGATATGGCGATCATGGGCTCTCCTTACAGTCTACACACGGTCGATCTGAGCGGCTTCCCGAAATATTCTTGTTATTGAGGTCTCGTTACTCAGACGTTCCCGACGTATTAAATAAAAACATGCAAACTTCATTTAACAAAGAAAAGCACATTGCGATCAAGGCCGTCTGTCTTGCATTTGCCTTTCTATTCCCGGTCTTGGTTTCAGCAAATTACAACGACCTCACTCTGACGACGAGCGCCGTCATACAGGCGGGAGGGTATACGTTCAATGTCACCGGCACGAGCGCGGTCGTGCAATCGATAACGGTGAATGGGAGCAATTTCACCGTCACTCTGGCATCGGGCTCGTCGATATCCATATCGCAACCTGGTTTGCACCAGATAACCAACGACACCGCATCTGATGTCGCATCGAGCGTCTGTAATTCCGGAGCATCATCTCTTTCCTTGGCGTATTCCGGCGCGGGGACGGTGACGAATACGATCAGCGCTTCACCGACGTTGTGCAGTACGGCAACTACTTTGCCGACTTCTCCGGCGTCGGCCAGCACCCAGAGCGTCAGTTCGGGCGGAGGCACAATCTCGCCGCAGGCCTTGGCCAAGATTTTGGCGCCATCGGCTTCGACCACAGCTTATCTAAAATCTCTTGGGATACAAACCCCTCCGACGACGGCTATAGTCGTTGCCAACCCTTTGCATATTTATTCATTCAAGTCCGATCTCCAGCTTGGTTCCGTCGGCCCCGGCGTAAAGGCTCTCCAGCAATATCTCAATTCCCATGGTTTCAAGATCGCCTCATCCGGCCCAGGTTCCATTGGACATGAGACGACCATATTCGGCAGTCTGACCAAAGCGACGCTTGCCAAGTTCCAAAAAGCCAAAGGCATATCTCCAGCAATAGGGTATTTCGGGCCATTGACCAGAGGTTACGTACAGAGCCATCCATAATTTATTGCTCGCCCTCGTTTTCATCCGAGATAGCCTTGTTTATAGGCCTATCTCGGATGGATGTATTTACATCTCGGAAATATATACTAAGGAAAACCGCTAGAAAATAACGACACTAATTTCAGTCGATAATCTATTTATATCGCAGTATATACACCTTTATCAATGTTTAACCTTTGATTTATGTCTAAAATCCTATCATTCGAGCAGCATTCGATTAAATAAGCCGGTTGATATATGTATTTTTATAGTAACGATTTTTGAAATTATCGTTTGCATTGTAGGCCAAAATCTGTCGGGCAACTAATCCACAGTGTCATAAAGCCATTTGCTGATACAATTATCTACACGGCGATAGTTGGAGTCGTGCCGGCTTTATTAAAAAATTTTTACATAATCACATTATCACTATGTCACAAAAACAAGGAGGATTTTCTTCGGGCGCGCTTCTCGTAGGCGTTCTATTTGTCACTGCGCTCGGAGCGATGACATGGGCTCTTTCGAATTCCGGCACCAGCCCTTCTGTGTCCTCGATCTCTCCCTCGACCCAGCTGGCCCAAGTCGCTGGCGCCCAAACCCCGGCATTCGTCCAGTCTGCGACCGGCAGTTGCGACGGATCGTGCGCGGCGACGCTTTCTACCGGCGCGGTGAACACGACGAGCGGCGACCTCTTTGTCATCGCGGTGGCATGGGATAATACGAACGGCGCGACCATGTCCGTTTCCGACAACAAGGGCAACAGCTATTCGTCGGCGACGGGACAGCAAAGCGACTCGCGCAACAACGAGGCTATCCAAGTTTTCTATTCCGTCGGCACCGGCGGATCAGGACAAATCTTTACCGCCACTCCTTCAAAGACGACGGGCTACATTCGTATGATAGCCCATGAAGTCTCTGGCATCGCGGCATCCGCACCGCTCGATACGACTGTCTCGAATAGTTCCGGTGTCGGTTCTTCCGTATCGCTCGGTTCTGTCACGACCGGAACCGCCGGAGAATATGTTTTTTCTGTCGCCATGAATGATGGGCCATCCCTTCAGTCCTCGAGCATGACGGCGGCTAGCCCTTTCACCGCTCGCGCACTCGCGGCATCCGGCAACAGCCCGATGCAATCGGCCGATACGATACAATCATCCGCCGGGTCGGTCTCTTCATCATGGACGACGGGAGGTTCGACGGCCGATGCGATCGGTTCTATCGTGGCATTCAAACCGGCGGCTTCTTCCGGCGGCACGACTTCTGGGGGTACAACTTCTGGCGGCACGACGGCTCCGACAACGTACACCATCTCTACTTCCGTCACGTCCGGTTCAGGTTCCATCACGTGTGGCGCCACATGCCCGTCATCGGTGAACGCTGGAACGTCGGAGACATTCACCGCTACTCCGGCATCAGGCTATACATTTTCCGGATGGGGAGGCGCATGTTCAGGAACTAATTCGACCTGCACTCTCACCATAAATGCTAATACCAGCGTGACTGCGGCGTTCACAGCGACGCAGACGACAGTCACTCCTCCGGTCATATCCGGCTTGAGCGTCTCTTCTATAACCACGACCAGCGCCACCATATCATGGACGACCAGCACGGCCACAAAAGGCGAGGTCTTTTACGGTCTGACCAACGGCTATGGCAGTAACTCGGCTCTCGACTCTTCTTTTATCACTTCTCATAGCGCGACCTTGGCCGGTCTTGCCGCGAACACCGTCTATCACTATTATGTAAAGTCAACCGATGCCTCGAGCAATGGCGTGCAATCGGCCGATCAGACGTTCACTACTGCCCAGGTTCAGACTTCTGACACTACTGCTCCTTCCGTACCGACCAATCTTTCCGCTACTGCGGTTTCCACATCGCAGATCAATCTCTCCTGGACTCCCTCGACCGACAATGTCGGTGTAACCGGATACAATATATATAGAGCAGGCTCGAAGATCGGCGCTGCAACGGCCAATTCATATTCCGACACAGGCCTATCCGCCGGGACGGCATATTCGTATGCGGTAGCGGCCTACGATGCGGCGGGGAATACCTCGGCCCAATCGACAGGTGCGAGCGCTATGACGCAAGCGGCGCAGACGAGCGGCAACGGCATCTACTATGTGACCCAAAGCGGAGCAGGTTCGCAATCCGGCGCCGATCTCGCGGATGCGTGGTCTATCTCCACCTTCAATTCCAAGTCGAACCTGACTGGCGGCAATACGGTCTACTTTTCCGGAACGATAACATCCACGGTCGCGCCTAATTCGAGCGGAACCGCTTCGGCGCGCTTGATCCTAAATTTCTCCGCGGCCACTTTGGCGAATTCTTCCACGGATATAAACGTCAACGGCCAAAATTATATCACTCTGCTCGGAGGTACCATGAGCTCGGCCAATAGCACGGGAGCGCTCATCAGCTTCAATCATGCGAATTCTCACGATGTGACCATATCGAATTGGACGTACACAGGGCCAATAGCTACCGGCACTGCATCGTTCATCGACGATGAATACTGCTATAACCTGACCATATCTAACAACACAATAGACAATGTATCGGCCTTCATATTCTTTGCCACCCTGGCTTCGCACGATATAACCATCCTGAATAACTTTGCCCGCACCAGCCAGAATTCGATATCGCAGACTGACATCATCTCGGGAGACGCCGCTAACGTCACCATCCAGGGCAACGAGCTCATACAGCGCGCCCCCGGCGGACAGTCGAACGGGCATCACAACGATCCTATCCAGACATTCGCGGGAGGAGAGGGGAATGGTTCCACGCCGTCCGGTTGGATCATAAGATACAACCTTATCGAACAGGCTTCCGTCACGGGCGACGGTTCCACTTCCTTCACTATGATGGAAGGCATGATTCAGAACGGCTCTATCGACGCGGCCGACATATATGACAACGTATTTGTCTTCACCGCAGGCACTGTGTTCAGCGGCAACGGAGTAACGTTCGACAGCAATAGCAGCAACGCGGTAGTCCGGTTCTACAATAACACCGTCATAAACTACGCTTCGTCTGGAGGGGGCACCCCGGGCGGCCCGACGAGGTTCCAAAATTCAGGCAACCTATACGCGGAGAATAACCTGTTCGAGTCTGCAGCCGTGGAATCAGGGTTGGTTGCATGGAGTTGGACGATACAGAAATCCGACTACAATATCTTCTACAATTACGGATCTCCCGGTTCCACATATACCGGTTCTCATGGCTTGAACAATACGGATCCGAAGCTCAACAATTTCTCCGGCGGAGATTTCAGCCTGCAATCATCCAGCCCGGCTGTCGGCACCGGCGATGGCACGCTCGGCAGTCAGTATGCCCAGGGTATAGCGCCTGGAGCGACATGGCCGAATCCGGCTCTCGTTACCAGAACTGGCTCATCATGGGATGTCGGCGCGTTCGTGTACAACGGTTCCGGCGGTGGCACGGTCACTACTCCGACGAGCTATTCTGTTGCCGCTTCCGTCACATCCGGTTCTGGCTCCATCACGTGCGGCGGCACGACCTGCCCGTCATCAGTGAACGCGGGTACAGCAGAGACATTCACCGCCACTCCGGCATCAGGCTATACATTTTCCGGATGGGGAGGCGCATGTTCAGGAACTAATTCGACATGTTCTCTCGCCATAAATGCGAATACTACGGTCACCGCGGCGTTCACGGCGACGCAGACAACGACGCCACCTTCGACTACATTCTCTGTTAATCCGGGCGTGCAGGTCTATAATACCGGAACGAGCGGCTTGAGCGTTCGAAGCCTGCCGTCATCCACAGGATCTCTAGTCAGCGGTTCTCCGGTCGCGAATGGCACCACAGGCACGGTCACCGCGGCTCCCGCCGGCACTACGAACGGCGTCTATGCGGACGGATATTATTGGTGGTACATAACCTATTCGAACGGCATAGTCGGTTGGTCTGTAGAGACATATTTGCAAAAGTATACGGCGGCGGTCACCTATTCTCTGTCCGTGACCAAGTCTGGCGCAGGGGTAGGCACGATATCCGGAGGCTCCTTGTCTTGCGGCTCAACATGCAGTCAGAACGGCATATCTTCCGGGGCCTCTATGGCTCTCACCGAGATTCCGACTGCTGGATCTGTATTTGCTGGATGGGGAGGCTCATGTTCTGGCACCAATTCCACTTGTTCGGTAACAGTCTCGTCTAATACTACGGTTACCGCTACTTTCAACGTCCAGCCAGTTACCACTTACTCCATCACCGCATCCGCTGGAACTGGCGGTACAGTCTCGGCCGCTTCCGGTTATACTCTGTCCGGCATAACTTCCGGTTCGAGCGAGACGGTCTCCATCACGCCCTCCGGCGGGTATCAAGTATCATCGGTACTCGTCGATAACTCCACGGTCTCTGTCCCTGTCACCGGCGGCACGTATGTTCTATCAAACATAACCGCCAATCACACTGTGAGCGCGACATTTACTTCAACCGCTCCTACAACCTACACCGTCTCCGCTTCCGTAACCGGTTCCGGCTCGATCGCGAGCGCACCTTCCGGCATATCGTGCGGCACGACCTGCTCGGCCTCATTCAACTCCGGCACATCGGTCGTTCTGACCGCGACGCCGTCATCCGGCTCTACCTTTACCGGGTGGGGAGGGGTATGCACGGCAACTTCCGGTACTTGCACGGTCACATCGGCCAGCACGGTTTCCGCTACGTTCACGGCCAATTCGACCGCTTTCTCCGTAGGCCAACAAGTCCAGGTGACGAACGCTAATACCGCCGGCCTCTCTGTGAGGAACGCTCCGTCGGCTACAGCCGTTACGGTTTCGGGTTCTCCTGAAGCGACTGGCGCCATCGGCACCGTCACTGCTGCTCCGACGGGTACTGCAAATGGCACTTCGAACGGAGGATACTATTGGTGGTACATAACATATTCGAACGGAGTGGTCGGCTGGTCGGCAACGAGCGCGGGCACGAATTACCTTACGGCATATACAGCTCCCGCCATCAACCATGCTCCGGTCTTCATCTCGACTCCGGCCCAGAGCGTGAATGAGGGTTCTCTTTTAACCTTCACTATATTGGCTACCGACCAAGATGGGAACACGCTAACCTATACCACTACCGGCACTCTGCCGGTGGGAGCTACATTCTCCGGAACTACGTTCAGCTGGACTCCTTCATACACTCAGAGCGGTACATACACTGTTAACTTTACGGTATCGGATGGTCAAGGCGGCACCGCCACGGAATCCGTTACGATCACGGTCAACAATGTCAATCGTCCTCCGGTCGCGAATGCCGGCAATGCCCAGACAGTCACCCTGTCTTCGGGCGGTACAGCGACGGCATCTCTTTCCGGAGCTGGTTCTTCAGATCCGGACGGCAATACCCTGACGTATTCATGGACCGACGTATCCGGCCCAACATCGTATTCCTTTAGCAGTGCGACTGCCATGAGCCCCACGGTCACCTTCACGGCCGCCGGAACTTACGTCTTCCGTCTGACGGTCTCCGACGGTTCGCTCACGAATTCCGCCAATGTGAGCGTCACCATCAATCCGGCCGTTGTGGTCAATATCGATTCCGACGGCGACGGCGTGCCTGATTCGTCCGATCTCTGTCCCGGAACTCTGGCCGGCAGCACAGTCAATAGCGTTGGTTGTCCTCTGCCTATAGCGACCACGTTCCAAATGCCGACTCTCTCGAACGTCAACCTCGGCAGTGTCTCCTCGTTCTATATAAAGAACGCCTATGGAGAGATCAGCTATCCGGCCACAACTACGACTTATAACCTTGTGTCAACGACCGGCGGATCGATCAACATAGACAAAAATGTTTCGATAACGTCGGGCACCATCACGGTCAATTCTCCCGTAGTGCCGCAGCTGAATCAGCCAGCCACGCTGTACTTCTACAATGTCGTCCTGCCACCGCAGACTCTGCAGATCCTCCGCGACGATTCGTTCTGCGGCTCTTGCTCGATCGTCTCTTATACGAATAACACTCTTGTAATCACAGTACCCGGCTTCTCGACATACAGCCTCGTCTCCGATGTCACGTCTCCTACAGTCTCGATGACTGCTCCGACCAACGGCAGTTCCGTTAATGCGGGCAGTGTCACCCTCACGGCTTCAGCGTCGGATAACGTCAATGTGGCCAACGTATCGTTCTGGGTCGACGGAACCAGCGTCGGTTCGACGGCGGTCTCCCCGTATAGCGTCTCGTGGAATGCCGTCGCCGGCACGCATACAATATTTGCCGTCGCCAATGACGATGCCGGCAATTACGCTACGTCTACGAGCGTTACGGTGACGGTGAATAATCCTCCCGCTGGGGGAGGGACTTATTATGGCGGTGGAGGTGGAGGCGGCGGTGGAGGTGGAGGTGGAGGTGGAGGTGGAGGTGGGGGAGGCGGCGGTTATGTTTCGCCTACAACCGGCACGACGACATGCACGGCCAATACCTCGGCTCTTCCATCCTATGTTTCAACTCTCACGATCGGCTCGCGCGGCATGGATGTCACGAACCTGCAGACTTTCCTTGTCATCTCTGGTTATCTCAAGAGCCAATATGTGACCGGTTATTTCGGGTCTCTCACACAGGCGGCACTGAATGCATATATCGCCGCTCATCCGTCTTCATCAGCTTGTTCCACAACCGTTCCTCAACAACCGTCCAATTGTCCGGCCGGCCTCGTCTGCACGCCAAATGCCACTGGTTCGACCTCCGCCGGCACCATACCGCTCTTCACGAATCCCCTGAAAATCGGCTCGTATGGTCAAGAAGTCTATAACTTGCAGGTCTTCCTGAACGCCCACGGCTTCACAGTCGCCGCGTCCGGCAACGGTTCGCGTGGCCACGAGAGCATGTATTACGGCCCTGCCACGGCTGTCGCAGTCTCGCGTTTCCAGGTCGCCTACGCCTCTCAAATCCTGACTCCATACGGCCTCTCCCAGGGCACCGGCAATTTCGGCCTGTCTACCATGAAGGTCGCGAATACCATCATCTCTGCAGGGCAATAAAGGTTCCCCGCGACTTGCTTTTTCTACGGGGTTGTGCTATCCTTGTTAGGTGTAAGTTTTCCTCATCGCTTACCGTTATTGTAAAGACGAGGGTTAAAAAGAAATGGCAAAAAAGCTATATGTAGGCAATCTGCCGTACACGACTAACGACGCTTCGCTCAAGACTTATTTTGAGCAGGCAGGCGCAGTCACGTCGGCATCAGTCATCATAGACAAGATGACAGGCCGTTCAAAGGGTTTCGGATTCGTGGAAATGTCCGCGGATGACGAGGCTACCAAGGCTATTGATATGTTCAATGGCAAGGAAATGGACGGAAGAGCGCTTACGGTCAATGAAGCACGTCCGATGGAGCCTCGCGCTCCTCGCATGGCGCGCTAAAGACAGAGCATTATCTCTCGTCAAAAACAAAAGGCCGCACGAATGTAAAAGTTCGAGCGGTTTTTTGTTGGAAGTCAGGTTTATGTTCCCGAGGTTTTTGTTCTGTGCACATTTTGGGCACAGTTCTTCTAAACACAATTTTCCTGTATAATTGGGTGATGAAAAAATCAAAATCGTCCGTTGTCATACTTGTCGTAGTAATCGTCATAGCCGCCATTTTTCTTGTTCTCGATCGCGTACAAGCGCCGACAAGCGCGTCGCCAGCTTCGACGAGCGCGACTTCAACGAGTTCTGCTTCGACTTTGCCCATTTCTTCTGTCGACACTTCATCATGGAGATCGTATTCGAACGCACAGCCGCCGTTTGGCATCGGATACCCGGCTGATCTCGTTTTCTCGACTTCGACCATACCGACTATCGACGGACCATATCTCCTCGAACTACAATTTTCCAAAGACGTCTACTTTTCGACTGTTTTGAAAGATGAAGCGTATGTCATCGTGACCGCGAGCTCGACCTGTCCGGCTGTAGCGCCCGGCCCGATCGATCGCAGTCCGCAGAATCTAGTCCTCGGAGGCACGGCTTTTGTGGAGAGCCAAGCCGGCGATGTCGGCGCAGGCAATATATATCGCACTATCACCTATGACACGATCGTAAACGGCTTGTGCTACCGCATCACGTTCTTTGATCACGGAGCAAATGGAGCGGGTCTCTACCTGTCCGATCCTGTGGCGATACAAGCCGCAGATGCGACCCATGCCGCAGAATTAGCCAGGATTGAAGCCATAGTAACGGCTATGGCGGGAACCTTTTCTCTGAACGCTTCCAAATGACGAGCCTATTTGCTATACTATTCTAATCATGAAAAAACAATCAATCATTTGGACGGTCGTCGTCATTGTCGTCATTGCCATTGTCATCGTGGTCGTCCGTTCATATCAAAATTATGAAAAAGGACCAGCCGTATCCAATCCTTCAGCGCCGGGCGTTTCATCGGCTTCCGTCAGCCCGATCGAAAACAGCAAGCTGTCGTCTTCGCTCTCGCAATTCAAAAATGAAGAGCTCGGTTTCTCGGTCAATTATCCCACTGACTGGCAGACCGAAAGCGCTCCTGCCGGCGTGACGTTCGTGATCCCTGACCAGTTCCCCGAAACAGCCATAGGAACCCTCGACGCTTCGATCCAAGTCCTCTCCGGCAATTGCGCCTTTCCTCCTGTCGTGACGGTCAAGGACAAAGGCACTCTCGCGGTCGGCAGTCTGTCGCTCAACACCGTTTCCATGCAGAATTCCGTCGATGGCCGCGGCTATTTCGACCAGCTGTATTCTCTGCAGAACGGCAACGTCTGCTATATGTTCACGTTCGAATCGGTCGCGCAAAATCCGACGATAAAAGGCTTTTCCACGTCCGATGTCGCAAAGATAAACGCCAACAGCCAGTCGCACATAAATGACGCCAATGCCGCTTTCAAGGCCGTCGTACAATCGTTCTCCTTTGTCACGCCTCCGGTAGGACAGCCTGAAACCAGCTATCATCCTACGGCGACGAGCACGCAATAGCATTTTGTAAAATTATCAAGCGACGCCGCTTCGCGAAGGCAAAGACTTTTTCGCTCCCCCTGCGGGGTAGAAAAAGTTTTGCGCAGCGAAAAGGCGGAGGCATACGTACTTAAACTATCATGACCATCACTTATATCATTCTCGCCATAATCGTCATCCTTGTCCTCTGGGCCGTCATCGCCTTCAACAGCCTTGTCCGTTCACGCAATCGCGCCCAAGAATCCTGGGCCGACATCGACGTCCAGCTAAAGCGCCGATACGATCTCATTCCGAACCTGGTAAGCACCGTCAAAGGCTACGCCGCTCATGAAAGCTCGGCTTTCGAGAACGTCACGCGCGCCCGCGCCGCCGCCATGGGCGCTACAGGCCTGGCGGACAAAGGCGTGGCGGAAAATCAGCTTGCCGGCGCTCTCAAGTCCGTGTTCGCCATTGCTGAAGCCTATCCTGACCTCAAGGCCAATCAGAATTTCCTTTCGCTCCAATCTGAACTGACCGATACCGAAGACAAGATCCAGGCCGCCCGCCGCTTTTACAACGGCAATGTCCGCGACTTTAACACCTCGATACAGGTTTTCCCCGGCAGTTTGATCGCCGGCGCTTTTCACTTTACGACCATGGAATTCTTTCAGCTCGACGCCGTCGATGCGGCTGCAAAGGAACCGGTGAAAGTGCAGTTCTAAGCAAAAAGCAACAAGCAAAAAAGGAAAAATAGCGGCATTTTGCTTCTTTACTTTTTGCTTAACCTATCATGGCTACCCTCTACACCCAACAGGACAAAAACGTCCGACGAACATGGTTTTTGATGGCCTTGTTTTTGGTCATCGTAGTCGCCATCGGTTGGTTCATTAGCTGGTATTGGGGAAGCCCGATCTTTCTCTTTATTGCCATTTTTATCGCTCTCGCCATGAACATCGGGAGCTACTGGTATTCGGACAAAATCTCGCTCTCGTTGGCCAAGGCCGTGCCGGCAAAGAGGGAAGACAATCTCCAACTATTTCAAGTCGTTGAAAATTTGACTATCACCGCCGGCTTGCCGATGCCTCGCATCTATATCATCCCCGACGCGGCGCCGAACGCTTTCGCTACAGGCCGGAACAAGGAACATGCCGCCGTGGCCGTGACCCAAGGACTCCTCGGTATGATGGACAAGAACGAATTGTCCGGCGTCATCGCTCACGAGCTTTCCCATATCGGCAATCGCGACACGCTCCTACAGACGGCCGTGGTCGTTCTGGTCGGCTTTATCGCCATTCTTGCCAATATCTTTACACGAAGCATGTTCTTTGGAGGCAATCGGCGCGGCAATGATCGCGGCGGCGGCAATCTCGGAGCGATCCTGGCTATCATCGGCATCGTATTTGTCATCCTTTCACCGATCGTGGCCCAAATAATCCAGCTCGCCATCTCGCGGAAGCGCGAATTTCTGGCTGATGCGGATGGCGCGCTCCTCACGCGATATCCGGAAGGCCTTGCGATCGCCCTTGAAAAGATCCAAGGATACGGCCGGCCGATGGCGACGGCGAACAATGCCACTGCGCATCTCTATATTTCGAATCCGTTTGGCGCAAAAGCCGGACAGGGGATAGCGAAACTCTTCATGACCCATCCGCCGACGGAAGAGAGGATCAAGATTTTGAGGGGGATGGAATAACGATATTCACTTCAACCCATTGACTTCTGTAAGTTTGATTTTATATCTTTGCGTGTGTTATACTTGAATGCGAAACAACGTTGGAACCTGCCCCGTGAAATGCAGAAAGGCGCTACTGCGGGCATCCTTTATCGGATGACAGATGAGGGTCCGCCGTCCCTCTGCGAGGCAGATTCGAGCGTTGTTTACCTCAGCTTATTAAATCGTTCTTCTTCTCTGTAGAAGGCATCAAAGATTTCCTCAAAATCTTTTTGAGAGCTTTTTATGCCGGTGCCAAGCGATATGTACTCGTCGACTTTTTCTATCTCTTCTCCTTTAGCAAGAATATAATATTGATCAATAAGATTTTCAACCAACACATCCATATTTCTCAAAACCTATCCGTCAAGGGTGAGCCTAACCCTGTCACATAATCGTAATGCTTTCTTGCTGTGCAGAAATACGAGCACGTGCCGTTGCCGCCGCTCGTGATGTCGCGAAAGAATTTGGCATACGTCGATGCCGCTTTGTCCGCATATAATTTTGCAAGGGAAACGGGGTCCTTTGCCGCGAATGCAAGGCTGGCGATGGCCGCCCATTGCGGAGCTCCGGCCGAAGTGCCGCCGACGATGTACCAGTTTTTCGCTATCGGTGTCGATTTTGAAGAAGAGGTTTTGGCTGAAGAAGTATCTGGTGCGTGGTAGACAGAGAATCCATACTGCGGATCGGCGGCGAATGAGACGTCAGGAATCGCTCTTTTTCCCTCGGCACGTGGAATTGAATATGTCTTTTGATAATCAGGCTCGTTTTCGTAAACGCTTGTGCCGCCACCGGATCCGTTCCATGCTTTTTCTGAAGATAAAGAACCTTTTGCGTTTATGGCAAGCGAAGTTCCACCAACAGATATGACGTTTGGCGAAGCGGCCGGCCAACTGGCACCTGCGCCGTCATCGCCCGAAGAAGCAAAGAATGCCATCGATGAGCTCGCCGAAAAATGCTGATCGAGCGCCGTTTCGCCGGCGAATTCATCTCCGCCCCAGCTCATGGAGACCGCCACAACATCGCTCCTGCCTCTCGCATAATCGACCGCCCGCAAGAGATTCTTGCCGCTGTCGGATGCCGCTTCGACGACGAGGATCTTTGCCTTTGGCGCTATGGCATGAGCCCACTGCGTATCGAGCGCAGTTTCCATCGACCAGCCTGTATCATCCTTTGCCGCCGGATCCATTGAATGTATCTCGAGGCATTTGTTCGCAACAGTGCATGAGGCCAAGGAGAATTCCTTGTCGAAAACTGCCAAGTCGCTTGCGACATTAGGATGATTAAAAGCCGCTATGATAGCAACAGTGCCGTTGCCGCCGGTCGAAGGCAAACCGTAGGCCTTTTTTACTTCGGAAGGGAACATGCCTGCGGGGCCGGCGGTTGCCCCGGCGAGTATGTGGATCGGAGGCCGGGCGGTGAACGTATCGAGCGAAGGAATTGAGCTTGCGTTAGCGATGCTAAAAGCGAACACTAAATCGAAACCGGCCACTACCAAAACTGCCGCGCCGACAGCGCGTTCCATGTGCTTTTTCATGTTTTTATGTGCGATTAACTTGTAATGAGAGAATTATACGCGCCAAATATTAAGAAAAGTTAAAAAAATAATAAAGAAAGATTAAAATGTCGGGAACCTATGTAAAAGAAAAAATATATGATATAAATGACGTGATCGAGAGGAGGGTTCGCATAGCGGTCTAGTGCGCACGCTTGGAAAGCGTGTGTGGGGCAACTCACCAAGAGTTCGAATCTCTTACCCTCCGCCAACACGAGTTAGCTCGAGTGTCAAGAGGCAGCCGAGTGCTCGAGATGCGCTACAATGATGACTGTGGTGACACAAGAAATTAAAATATTCAATTCGTTCGTTTCTGGATAAACTCCCATGCTATACTGTTCTCATATAACATGACCATCACCAAACTCGGCCATTGTTGCTTGCTCATAGAAATTCCTGCAGGTACAGGCGTTGTCAGGATCTTGACCGATCCGGGCATATATTCGAACAGTCAGAACGAGCTCAAGGGTATAGATTTTATCCTGATAACGCACGAGCATTCCGACCATTATCATATCGAGTCGGTGAAAGCGGTTCTGGCAAACAATTCGCAGGCAAAGATAGTCACGAATAGCGCCGTCGCAGCTCTTTTAAAGAAGGAAGGCATCGCATGCACGATTGTCGCCCATGACCAATCTGTCGACTTGAAGGGCGTCTCATTGAAAGGGTGGGGCACAAAGCATGCGGTAATATACAAAGAATTTGGCCAAGTCGAGAATACCGGCTATTTTATCGGCGGCAAGCTCTGGTACCCGGGTGACAATTTTACTCCAATAGATTGGAAGATAGATGTGCTCGCATTGCCGGTCATCGCTCCATGGATGAAAAGCTCGGAAGCAATCGAGTATGCGATCGCTCTCAAGCCGGTAAAGTGCTTTCCTGTGCACGATGCATTCCTCGAGGGGCCCATCGGTGCAAAAGGATTTCACCAATTGCCGAAGATGATATTAGAAAAGGAAGGCATAGAATTCATCCCGTTCGAGGCTGGGCAGCGCGCAGAATTTTAATATCATGAGCGGAAATACGATAAAAACCATCGGCGCCGCATTTTTGGCTATCGTCGTTTGTGCCATTGTAGCATTCATATATCACATAGCGCGGATCAATCCCGCTCCTACTTCCCAATCAATGAGCAACAGTCCGCTATCGTCAGTTTCTGCGGCCAGCTCATCTGTGGCGACGAGTTCGCCCGTAGCCGTTGAACAAGCTGTCGCATCTTCTTCTCCGAGCGCGGAATGGTCTCTGCCGGGCAGAACTATCAGCCTCACCATCGCCTCGACATCCGCCGAACAGGAGCTCGGCCTCGGCGACAGGGCAGCGCTTGCTTCGACCTCGGGCATGTTATTTGTCTTTGACAGTCCGGACAATTACGGCTTTTGGATGAAGGATATGCAGTTCCCACTCGATATCATCTGGCTCGATCAAAACTTTAAGATCATTCACATTGAACGAGGCCTTTTGCCTTCAACATATCCAGAAGTCTTTTTTCCAGGTTCACCGACCAAATACGTCATCGAGGTCAATGCGGGTTTTGCCAATGCGAATTCTTTGTCTGTCGGACAGACGATGCAGATCAAGTAGAAAAAGGATGCGAATGCGGTTTGGCCCGATAGGTCACTAATTTATTTGCTTGTCAATCGTGCCAGACTATGGTATGCTTTTTCCTGTCCTGCCAGACGATCGCGCTCTGCTGTGCCGCAAGGCTTGGCAGAGTGAGGAAAGTCCGAACACCGGCTTCCGGCCGCGAAAGCGGCAGACGGCATTCATGCCATCCAAGGAAGCAGGAGGGTAACAGGTAACGCCTGTACACAGCAATGTGCGAGGTGCGAACAGTGACGCTTGAGCCGAAAGGCGAGAGCATCTCGGTGATGCGAGCAATCGTGGCATCGAGATGAATTCCGCGGCGACGCGGAAGTGCAACGGCTAAATCCTTACCTCGGTGCAAGACCGCACCCTGCATAGCTCTGCAAGGAGCAAAGCGGGGAGAGTCGCTCGAGGTGCGCGGCGACGCGCATCCTAGATAAATGATCGTCTCCTGCAAAGCTTTACGCGGAGCAGGAACAGAATTCGGCTTATCGGCAGAACAACGGAAAGACCCTTTCGAAAGAGAGGGTCTTTTTGTTTCTGGACAAGAAGGCGTTTTGCATAGGGATGCGATTTCCACAGGGTTTGCGGCCTCGGCCGCCGGCCGTTGCTCGGTATGATATACTCTATGCTATTACTACCCGTAATATATCTTTATCATGAATCCAGAAAAAAATTCCGCCGTCGTTTCGTCGAGCCCATCCGTCAGCCGGCGGATCGAATCCTGGTCATTGGGCATCATGATCGCGCTCATATTCCTCTTGCCGGTCATCTTTGTCCCAGTTCCATATTTACAGCAGAATGCAGTCAAAGGATACCTCGTCATATTCGGCGTTCTCTTGGCCGCTATCCTGTATGTGATATCGCGGATCAAGGCGAGATCGTTCGAGTGGATAGGGCATCCGCTGTCCTATATCGGCATCATACTGACCGTTCTGCTCGTCGTATCATCGGTTTGGAGCGGCAATTTCATGAAGTCGTTCTTTGGTCAGGGCTTTGAGTACGGCGCGGCGGCGTTTCTCATCATCCTGGGCATTTCTGCACGGCTCTCGGCGCTGTTCTCCTCCCGAAGCCTGTCGCGCGTCATATATATCTACGGGGCCATATTCGTCAGCTTTGCCCTCTTGGTCATATTCCAGATCGTAAAACTAGCCGATCCGTCCGCTCTTTCATTCGGTCTTTTTTCCGGAGCGGCCTCCACGCCTATCGGCTCGTGGTATGACCTCGCCATATTCTCCGGCGTCGTTCTCATACTTTCATCTTTTGCCGTGCTCTACTCGCCTGCGACGAAAGCGGTCAAATGGATCCTCGGCGTTCTCTGCGCCGCTTCGTTCCTTGTTCTCGTTCTCGTCGGCCTCTCTTCGGTTTGGTTCGGCATCGCTCTGGTATTTTTGGCTCTGATATTTCAGAGATATATCAATGAAAAGAAGGGGGCATCGTTTTGGAAGCGGCTGCCTGTCTTTGCGATCGTAGTCTTTGTTGTGGCGGCTTTTATGTCATGGAACGGAAGCATAGTGTCCGCGCCACTCGATAATGCCTTGAAGGCCGGCTACTCCGAGATTCACTTGCCGTGGCAGATGACGCTCGATGTCGGCACCGGCATAATAAAAGCCTCGCCTATACTGGGTTCCGGTCCGAATACTTTTACAAAGCAATACCTGCTATACAAGCCGTCCGGTATAAACCAGACGCAGTTCTGGTCGACTGAATTTTCCAGCGGTTACGGCGCCATACCGACCATCGCATTGTCTCTGGGTCTCTCCGGCATCGTGCTTTTCTGCCTTCTTTATATCTATTTCATCCGTTCCGGGGCAAAGGCTCTGCGTAAGGCAGGCGCGGAACCGCTCGGGCGATATGTCTCCACTTCGGCATTCTTTGTCGGAGCATTCCTCTTGTTCATGGACCTCGCATATGTGCCATCGTATGCGAACCTGTTTATGACATTCGTCTTCATCGGCATATTTCTCGGTTCGAGGATCGGCTCCAGAGAAGTCTGGCTCGTAGAAATTCCTTTTGATTGGAAAGGGAAGCCAGCCGTGTATGCCCGCTCCGTCGGGATAGCCATGATCCTCGTGCTCGCCGCAGGCGTCATATGGTATGGGATGAAGGCGACGGCCTTTGGATATTTTACCGCCGGCGACGCCTCTATATCCGATCCATCCCTTTCTCCTTCTGATCTAGCAAAGGCCCAAGGAGATTTCAAAAAGTCTTTTGCTTTGGATCGCACGGATATATATGACCAGGCTTTGATCCAGACCGATCTGGCAGGCGTCAGTGTGGTTGCAAACCAGATATCCTCTGCCGGCTCGAACGCAAAGCCTACCCAGGAACAAATCCAGCAGGTAAAGTCGCTCATAGACGACGCGGCCGCTCGCGCCGCCGATGCGATCAAGCGAGATCCTTTGAATTATTACAATCATATATATTCGGCGCGGGTCTTTGCCACAGCTGTGGGACTGCAGGTATCCGGCGCCTATGATTCTGCAGTTGCCGCTTATGCGGATGCGGCAAAGGATGACCCGTATGACCCGTCTATTTACCTCGCTCTAGCGCAGCTTGCCGGCAGTCAGGCCAAATATAACGATGCCACCAGTTACATAGGCTCTGCGCTCCAGCTAAAGAACAATTATACCGACGCCGTATATCTGTTGGCGCAGATACAAGCGGCGCAAGGCAAGACCACTGACGCGATCACTTCGGTCAAGTTCGCCACGCAGTTGACGCCGAATGACCCGACCGCTTTCTTTGAGCTCGGCCTCCTCCAATATAATGCCGCAGAATATTCGGATGCCGTGACGTCGCTCGCCAAGGCCGTATCCTTGAATCCGAATTACGCGAACGCCCAGTATTTTCTCGGTCTCTCCTATGCAAAAGTCGGCGATGCGAGCGATGCCATAGCCGAATTCCAGCAATTGGCCAAGACCAACCCGAACAACGCGGACGTCGCATCGATCCTGGCCAACCTGAAAGCCGGCAAGGCGCCGTTCGCGAATCAGGCGCCCCCTGTTTCGACCCCGGAAAAGCGCTCATCCCTGCCGGTCAATGATCAACCGTCTTCATCAAATAGCGCGAATGCCGCGAGCTCTACGTCGCAATAAAACGTCATGGTCAAGAGGTTTTTTGCGGTCCTTGGTGGTGAGATACGTGGCCTCCACGAAGCCGCGTATCTTCTCGCCGTCTTTGCCATAGCCTCGCAGATCCTGGCTCTCATCCGCGACAAGATCCTGGCATTCACGTTCGGCGCCGGTCATACCCTTGACCTCTATTACGCCGCTTTCCGCATACCGGACCTCATCTATGCCACAATCGCCTCGACCGTTTCCGCTTCGGTGCTCATCCCGTTCCTCATCGATTATTTCGACCACAGCGAAGAAAAAGGGAAGTCGCTCGTGGATTCTGTCTTTACGGTATTCTTTGCTTCCATGGTCATCGTTTCCATCGTGGCGTACTGTCTCGCGCCATGGCTCATACGGACATTTCTGCCCGGCTTTGCCCATGACGCGGATTTCGGCTCTCTCGTCACCGCTATGCGCATCATGCTTTTTTCGCCGTTTTTTCTCGGTTTGTCGAATTTTTTCTCGAGCGTCACACAGATGAATCGCCGCTTCCTCATTTATTCTCTGTCGCCGATACTCTATAACATCGGCATCATATTCGGTACGTTGGTCTTCTATCGGTATCTCGGCCTGGCAGGCCTCATCTGGGGCGTAGCCCTCGGTGCCTGCCTCCACATGGCTGTCCAGATACCGTTCATCATCCGCACGCATGTTTTCCCGCGGTTTGTCCTGCATGTAGACTGGCCGAGCATCAAGCGCGTCGTATTTTTGTCGGCGCCGCGCACCCTGACTCTGTCGGCGAACCAGCTGGCCTCCTTCTTTCTCATCGCCCTGGCTTCGCTCATGGCCGGCGGCTCGATATCCATATTCAATTTCGCCAACAACCTGCAATCGGTGCCGCTCACTATCATCGGCGTCTCATATTCCTCGGCGGCTTTTCCCACCTTGTCAAAATTGTTTTCAAGCGGCAAGCGCGAAGAATTCCTGACAGAAATGGCCGTTTCGGCCCGGCATATCATATTTTGGTCACTGCCCGTTACGGCGCTTTTCATCGTTTTGCGCGCGAATATCGTCCGCGTCATACTCGGCGCCGGCGCCTTTGATTGGAACGACACTCGGTTGACGGCCGCCGCGCTCGCCCTCTTTATCATCTCCATCGCCGGCCAGGGTCTCATCCTCCTGTATGTCCGCGCCTATTATTCCCAGGGTTTGACGCGCAAGCCCCTCCTCGTCAACATCTTTTCCGCCGTACTCATCGCGGGTCTCGGCTATTTCCTCGACAAAGCGTATTATGCGTGGCCGATGTTCCAGTATTTCATCCAGTCGCTTCTAAAGGTTTCAGATCAAGCCGGCGGCGGCGTGCTCATGCTACCGCTTGCATTTTCCATCGGCGCCATCGTCAACACGTTTCTCCACTGGTACATATTCAATCGCGATTTTCCGGGATTTGGAAAGCGCCTCGGCGATGTCTTCTTTCAGAGCCTCTCTGCAGCCGTTCTCGGCGGCTATGGCGCCTATCTCGGCCTAAGATTCTTTAATCTGTTCTTCCCTCTGACCACGACCTTCAATGTGTTCATGCAAGGCTTTCTGGCTGGCATCGTCGGCATAGCCGTTTGTGTTGGCGTCTTTATCCTAATGAAGAATCCGGAGATCGTCGAAGTCTGGCGCACGCTCCACGAGAAGTTCTGGAAGACCAAGGTCGTCGTTCCAGGGCCCGAGGATTCTGTTTTGCCGTCGTAGTCTAACCCAGGTCTATCCTGAGTGATGATGCTATTTTGTGGCCTTTTTTCTCCCAAATAATCCTTATAACTTGAATATTCATACTTTCTCGAGTATTCAATAGCTGCTTGGATATGTTCTAACTTTGCTGGTTTCGTAAGATCTGATTCTTCTATGCCGTAAGGATTTAAATGAATATATTGAATTAAATATCGCATATATTCAT
>Ga0302320_10008345_pt1 | contig 22583 bp, 16 predicted proteins | sample Bog_T0_3_FD_202130 | JGI IMG/M metagenome (GOLD analysis project Ga0302320, IMG submission 202130) | Peat permafrost microbial communities from Stordalen Mire near Abisko, Sweden - Bog_T0_3 | ecosystem: Environmental > Terrestrial > Soil > Wetlands > Peat | place: Sweden: Abisko, Stordalen Mire... | reverse complement strand
GCGGGTCGGATCGGCGGTTTCCGCCGCCGCCAGGCCCACGCCCTCCGTCCCCTGAAACGAGAAGCCGGCGACCAGGAACACCGCCAAGGCCGCTCCGATGCCTCCGACAAAGGGTGCGTGGGTCCCGGTCTTCGGATCGCTCAAGGTCCAGTTTTGAAAACCCACACTGTGATCGCCCATCATGCCGGTGATCATCAAAGCGCCCACCGCCAGAAAGATGATCACGGTGACCACCTTGATGCCCGCGAACCAGTACTCGGCCTCGGCATAGGCCCGCACCGACAAGAGATTCAATGCCAGCAGCACCGAAAAGAACCCCACGGCCCAGAGGGCGGAGTTCGAGTGCGGAAACCAGAACTGCACGATGAGAGCGCCGGCCACCAATTCCGCCGCCAGGGTGATGGACCAGCTGAACCAGTAGTTCCAGCCCACCGCGAAGCCCACCGAGGGGTCGATGAATCGCTCCGCATAGGCCTCGAAGGATCCGGGTATGGGTAGCTGGGTCGCCATTTCGCCCAGGCTTTGCATCATGCAGTACACCGCCAATCCCATGACCCCGAAGGCCAGCATGGCGCCGCCGGGACCTGCTTGCGCGATGGCGCTGCCGCTGGCGAAAAACAAGCCCGTGCCGATCGCGCCGCCGATGGCGATCATGCTGAGCTGTCGGTTTCCGATGCTGCGCTTGAGTTCAGTCACGTTGCCGGTCAGTTTAGGGCATTTCTGCGCGAGACAAACGCGTGAATTGGCGACAGAATCCCCCTTAAGCCGCCGGCACTGCGGTCGGGGGTGGGCAAGGCCGCATGAGCGAAGCGAATAAAGCTGTCTTCTTGAGCTATGCGTCGCAGGATGCCGAGGCGGCGAAGCGCATTTGCGAAGCGCTTCGGGCCGGCGGCATCGAGGTTTGGTTCGATCAAAGCGAGCTGCGGGGTGGGGATTCCTGGGACCGCAAGATCCGCCAGCAGATTCACGACTGCGCTCTGTTCGTCCCGATCATCTCGGCCACGACGCAGGGCCGAGTTGAAGGCTACTTCCGGCGCGAGTGGAAGCTTGCGGTCGATCGCACCCACGACATGTCCGAGCGCGTGGCGTTTCTGGTGCCGGTGGTCATCGACGGCACCAGCGATGCGCATGCCGATGTTCCGGACGCTTTTCGGGCCGTGCAGTGGAGCCGGCTGCCGCAGGGGGAAACGCTGTCCGCCTTCGTGAACCGCATCGCGGACCTGCTGACGCCGGCAGCTCTACCGGGTGTCTCGGTGCCGCGCAAGATCGCTGCAACACCCTCGCCGTCGCGGTCCAGGATCGTGCTGTTGATCATTGCGGCGATTGCAATTCTCGCCGCCGGCTACTTCGCCATGGGCAGGCTGGTTCCCTCGAAAAGCGCAGGCGACAAGTCCATCGCCGTGCTGCCATTCGCGGACATGAGCGAGAACAAGGATCAGGAGTACTTCTCCGACGGCCTTGCCGAGGAGGTGCTGGATCTGCTCGCCAAGACTCCGGGCCTGCACGTCATCGCTCGCACCTCGTCGTTTTCCTTCAAAGGCAAGTCCGACGACATCCCGACGATTGCGCGCAAGCTCGGCGTTGCGAACCTTCTCGAAGGCGGTGTGCGAAAATCCGGCAATCGGCTGCGGGTGACCACGCAGCTGATACGCGCGGGCGACGGCGAGCAGCTCTGGTCCGAGACCTACGACCGGGAGCTGAAGGACGTTTTCGCCGTCCAGGACGAGATCGCAGAAGCGGTGGTCAAGCAACTGAAGCTCAAGCTTGCACCGGCGCAGGAGTCCGCCGCGCACCGTGCCTCGAATGTCGAGGCCTACAATGAGTACCTGCTCGGCCGGCAATTCGGCAACCGCCAGACCATCGATGGGTATCGCCGCGCAATCGACGCCTACCATCAGGCGATTGCGCTCGACCCGCGCTACACGGCGGCGTATGCCGACCTCGTCGCCGCGGAATTCTTCCTGGCGGATCAGACTGGGGATGCGGCCGGGCTCCAGCGGGCGCAGGCGGCAGCGGATAAGGCGGTGGAGCTCGGACCGGAGGATGCCGCCGGCTACGCGGCCCGTGGCTTCATTCGCAACAATATCGCCTGGGACTGGGTCGGCGCGCAGGCGGATCTGGAGAAGGCATTGGCGCTCGACCCGAGCGATGCAAGAGTTCTATCCCGCTACGCCAGCCTGCTGGCGACCCTAGGCCGATTGCCCGAGGCGATTGCAGCGGCCAAAGGGGCGGTGCAACTTGATCCACTGTCGAGTTCCACATGGCTCACGCTGACGGAAAGCGAATTTTCCAACCGGGACTTCACCGCCGCGCGCGAAGCGGTTCGTCATGCGCTCCAGATCAGCCCGGAGTCCGACTACGTGATCAACGACCTCGCCGACCTGCAATTGCTCGAGGGCAATACCGGAGCGGCGCTCGTGACGTTTCGCAAGGTAGCCCTCGAGGGACTTCGTCTATGCGGAATCGCAATGGCGGCATATACACTCAAGGACCCGAAAGAGTCGCAGCGGGCGCTGGATGATCTCATCGCCAAGTACGCGGCGGTGGGGGCCTTTCAAATCGCCGACGTCTATGCGTGGCGCGGGGAGACCGACAAGGCATACGAATGGCTCGATCGCGCCTACGCGCAGCGCGACGACGGCCTGACCCAGCTTAAGTACGACCGATTGCTCGACTCGATACGCGCCGATCCGCGCTACGCGGCGCTGCTGCGCAAGATGAAGCTCCCTTAAGTGCAGGCGGGTGCGAAGCCATGACAGTCAAGCGGCCATTCGAGCTCATCGAAGGCCGGCGCCGGCGCGCCGGTGGGCTCGAGAACACCGTCATCGACGAATTTCTGTCGGGACGCATCGACCGTCGGGCATTCCTGCGCCATGCCACCGTGCTGGGATTCGCCGCACCCTACTTGAGCCACATGGCTGGCCGCGTGCGCGCTCAAGGAACAGCCGGCGGTGTAGCAACTGGCGGCGCAATGACCGGCGGCTTGGTGACCGTCGGCATGCCGGTGCCGGCCGGGCGCATAGAACCCATGACCGTGGCCGACACCGGCGGGATCTGCATGCTGTCGCAGGTCGGTGAATACCTGGCGGTCACCGACATTCACTTGAACTTGCGGCCCGCGCTCGCGCAGAGCTGGGCGCCGAATGCCGACGGCAGCGTTTGGACCTTCAAGATTCGCCAGGGTGTGAAGTTCCACGATGGGCGCACTCTCAGCGCCGCCGACGTTGCGGCGACCATGAACCGGCTGGCCGATCCGGCGAACGGTTCGGTGGCGCTGTCGGCCTTCTCCGGCGCGCTGTCGAAGGGCGGGGCCGCCGCGCTCGATGAGGTCACGGTGCAGTTCACGCTGGATGCGCCGAACGGCAGCTTCCCGTACCTGGTGTCGTCGGATAATTACAACGCCATCATTTTGCCCAAGGACTACGATGGCGGTTTCGAGGCGAAGTTCAACGGCACGGGTCCGTTCCGGTTGGAGAAGTACCAACCGAAGGCGCGCGCGTTCTTTGTGCGCAACGACGACTACTGGGGTCCCAAGGCGCTGCCCGACCGGCTGCTGTTCAGTTTCTACGACAGCATCCAGGCACAGGTTCTGGCCATGCAGGGTGGTCAGCTCGATGCCCTGCTGCACGTGCCGGTGCAAGGCAGCCAGGCATTGTTGGCGGACGCCGACATCAATGTCGTCGCCTTGAAGTCGACCGCGCACCAAGAGGTGCACATGCGCACCGATCGCGGGCCGTTCGCCGACAAACGTGTTCGCCGCGCCATGGCGCTATGCCTGAATCGCGACAACCTGGTGAAGGGAATGCTGCGCGGCTTCGCGATCCCCGGTAATGACAATCCTTTCGCGCCGATCTACGCCGCCACCGATCCCACAGTGCCGCAGCGCTCTTTGGATGTGGCCGCAGCCAGGGAATTAATGGCCGCGGCCGGCGTGCCGAACGGCTTCAGGGCCACCTTGACCACCGAGCGCTTTCAGGAGCTGCCGGACTATGCCGTGGTCATCCAGAATGCCGTGCGCAAGATCGGCGTGGACTTGACGCTCAACGTCGAGGATCAGTCGGCCTACTATGGCCGCGCCACGTTCGGCCAATCGGACTGGCTGGATTCGGACCTAGGCATCGAGGACTACGGCCATCGCGGCGTGCCGAACACCATTTTGACCGCGACGTTGAGCAGCAACGGCACGTTCAATGCCGCGCATTTCAAGAATCCCGCCTTCGATCGTCTGGCCGCGGATTACATTGCCGCCCTCGAACCGGCCGCGCAGCGCGCGGCCGCCGGCCGGATTCAGCGCATGCTGTTGGAGGAGACTCCGGTCATCACCGCATATTTTTCCGATTGGCTGTCGATAACCGCGAAGAACATCACGGGGATAGTGACGACTGCGGCGGGTCATTTGTTCCTGGCGCAGGCGCATCGCGTCTAAGGCGCGCGCGTGAGCTCCGCCGCCGGGATGTGGCAGCGAATCGCATGCCTGAGGCCTGCATCGAGCAGCGCCGGTTCCTGATCCTCGCAAATGCGGCCGATCTTGCGCGGGCAGCGGGTTTGGAACACGCAACCCGAGGGCAGATTGAGCGCGCTCGGCAACTCGCCTTGCAAGCGGATTCGGTTCGCATGCGTCGCCGCGGCGGGATTGGCGGACAGCAGCGCTGCGGTGTAGGGATGGTGCGGACCTGAGAACACGGCTTCCGAGGGCCCGATCTCCAGCAGCCGTCCGAGATACAGCACCGCGATGCGGTCCGAGAGATAGTGCACCACGTTCAAATCGTGCGAGATGAAAATGTAGCTGACCTGCTGTTCGGCTTGCAGGTCGACCAACAGATTGAGAATGGCGGACTGCACCGAGACATCGAGCGCGGAAGTGGGCTCATCGCACACCACGAGCGCCGGTCCCCCGGCAAAGGCGCGGGCGATGCCGACGCGCTGCTTCAAACCTCCGGAGAGCTGACGCGGCTTCTCTTCGAGGTGCCGCGCAGTGAGGCGAACGGAAGCGGCGAGCTCGAGCAGGCGTGTTTCCCGCGCCCGGCCGGAGAGTCCCACCAGGCGCAGCGAGCGGCCGATCAGGCGGCGTACCGTCTGCGAGCGGTTCAGCGCCGAGCCCGGATTCTGAAAGACGATTTGCAATGCCTTATGCTGCGCGGCTGTTCGGGCGGCGGTGTCGGCCGCCAGTGTCTCGCCGCCGAGCTCGACGCGTCCGCCGGGATCGGGAATCGACAGGCCGAGCAACAGCTTGGCGAGCGAACTCTTGCCGCTGCCGGATTCCCCGACCAGCCCCAAGGTCTCCCCGGCCCACAGCTCGAAATCCATATTGTTCACGGCGTGGAACGGCTTGCCGGCCACCTGGTAGGTTTTGGACAGGGCACGGACGCGGAGCAGCGGCTGCGCGGCGCGTGGCGCCGCGCTCGCCGCCGCCACCGCCGCCACCGCCGCCAGCGCTTGCGCTGGCGCTTGTGCGGTGTGCGGGAGATCGGGCGCCCGTTCCGGGTAGAAGCAGCGCGTGCTGCGGCCGCCCGCATCGCCTTCGCGCGCGCCGTCCAGTTCGATGCGCGGCGGCACCTCGCTACGGCAGCGCTCCGTGGCATTGCCGCAGCGCTCGACGAACACGCAACGGCCGGTGATGGAGCCCGGCGCCGGCAAAAACCCTGGAATGGTTTCGAGTCGGCCGTGACTCTTGCGCCGGCCATAGGAGGGCACGCAGCGGAGCAGGCCGACCGTGTATGGATGGCGCGGATCGGCGAACACGCTCGCCGCCGGACCTTCCTCGACCAATTCGCCCGCGTACAGCACGCCGACCCGGTCGCACATGCGGGCGATCACCGGCAGGCTGTGGCTGATGAACAGAATCGAGTTGTTGAATTCGCCGCGCAGGCGGCTCACCAGGTCCAGCACCTCGGCCTCGACCGTGGCGTCCAAGCCCGTGGTGGGCTCATCCAGAATCAGCAGCGCGGGATTGATCGAGAGGGCCATGGCGATGACCACGCGCTGCTGCATGCCGCCCGACAATTCGTGCGGATAATTCGCCATGACACGCTCCGGACTCGGGATCTGCACGCGCGCGAGCATCTGCGCCGCGCGCTCGTGCGCTTGCTTGCCCTTCAATCCCTCCGCCACTTCGAACACCTCAGTCATCTGGCGGCCGATGCGAATGGTGGGATTCAGCGCGCGACCCGGATCCTGATACACCATGGAGACGCTCTGAGTGCGCAAGGTGCGCAGCTCGGCCGCCGACAGCGCCATCAGATCGCGGCCATCGACCAGGATGCGCCCGCCGCTCACCCGGCCGTTGCGCGCCAGATAGCGAATCGCCGCGAAGGCGGCCGTCGATTTTCCGCAGCCGGATTCGCCCACCAGGCCGTAGGATTCGCCGCGCCGTATCGTGAAGCTCAAGTCGGACAGCACTCGCCGCTCCTGCCGCCCGACGCGGTACACCACATCGAGATGCTCAACCTTCAGGGCAGGCTGCGGCGTCATGCGTCCACCACACTCTTGAGGCCATCGGTCACCAGATTGACGCCGATGACCAGCGAGGCGGTGGCTGCGGCGTCGAACAGCACGGTCCACCAATAACTGCCGATCAGACTGTAATTCTCGGCGATGGCGATGCCCCAATCGGCCGACGGCGGCTGAATGCCGAAGCCCAAGAAACTCAAGGAGGCGACGAAGAAGATGGCGTAGCCCAGGCGCACCGTCATTTCCACCAGGGCGAGCGGCAGCACATTGGGCAGGATTTCAACGAACATGATGGTGAGACGGCCGTCGCCGCGCAGACGTGCCGCCGCCACATAGTCCTGATCGCGTTCGATGAGCACGGCGGCGCGCACCGTGCGCGCGATCAGCGGCGTGAACACGAAGCCGATCACCAGCACCACGGTGGCATTCGATGTGCCGACCGCGGCGAGGGCCATCAAGGCGACGATGATGAGCGGCAGGGCCTGAATGGCCTCGATCACGCGGCTCACCACATCATCGAGCGCCCCGCGCAGATAGCCGATGCAGAGTCCGAGCGCGGTGCCGAGCACGGTGCCGAGCAGTGTCGCCAGCGGCGCGACGATCAGAATGTCGCGGGCGCCCATGATGACTCGGGAAAGGATGTCCCGGCCCAGTTGATCGGTGCCGAACCAGTGAGCGGTGGAGGGCGATGCCAGCGTGCTGAGCAAATTGTCGGCGTACGGATCGAACGGCGTCATGGCGCTGCCGAACAGCGCGCACACGATCCAGAAGGTTAAAATCGCAAGTCCGGTGATCAAGGTCGCCGAGTGCGCCGCCGCGCGCAGCCTTTCGCTCACAACGCTCATGCGCTCACCGCCCCGATGCGCGGATTCAGCGCCGCGGACAAGAGATCTGCGAGCACCGAGGCGATGGCATATACCGCGCCCACGGTCAGCACCCCCGCCTCCAGCATGGGGAAATCCTTGGCCTTGGCGGCGGTGTAAATCAGCGCGCCGATGCCGCGGTAATGGAACAGGGTTTCGATCACCACCAGTCCGCCGGCGAGATAGCCGGCGAGGCTTGCGGTGACGGTGATGGTGGGCAGCAGAGCGTTGCGCAGCACGTGCCGGCGCATCACCAGGCCCATGGGCAGTCCCTTGAGAATGGCGGTTCTGGTGTAATCGGCATCGAGCGCCTCGATGGTGCCGATGCGCGCGACGCGGGCGATGTAGCCGAAGAACACCAGCACCAGGGGCAGCGCGGGCAGGATCAGATAACGGATTTGCGTAAATGCGCCCGCGCCCTCGGGCCAGTCCGCGGACATCGGCAGCCAGCGCAGCCAGACACCGAACACCAGGATCAGCACGATGGAGGAAATGAACTCCGGAACGACGCCGAGCGACTGGCCGAGCAGCACCAGGCCGCGATCGCTCCATCGGCCGACACGCTGCGCAGCCCAGACACCGCCGGCGATGCCGAGCGGCACCACCAGGACAAAGGCGAGCGACGCGAGCTTCAGGGAATTGACCAAGGCGTCGGCGACGAACGGCGCCACGGGAGCGCGATAGGTGAAGGAATTACCCATGTCGCCGCTGACGAAGTGGCAGATCCAGTCCCAGTACTGCACGATCAGCGGCCGGTCGAGCCCGAGCTGATGATCGAACACCGCGACTGCGCGCGCGTCGGCGAGCGGACCCAACACAGCGCGCCCCACATCGCCAGGGAGCAACTGGCCGCCGAGAAACACGATGATGGACAGAATGCCGAGAGTGATCAGGGAGAGCAGCGCGCGCTTGATCAGGAATTTCAGCATAATTGCGGCTAGCGCGTCATTCGAACACGATGCGCGGGAAGTAAAAGGACACCACCCAGTTCGGCATGTCGACGATTTCGCTGATGCGCAGGTCGCCGCAGACGCTGCACAGCAGGTAGGCATCGATCGCGGGCAGCCCCTGGCGGCGCGTCAACAGATCGATCATCGAGCGCACCGCCGCGCGCGCCGCCTGCATCAGATCGGGACCGATTCCGGTGGTGACATCGTAGCCCATGACATCCAGATGCCGGCTCACCGGCCCGGGAGTTCTGAAGCGCGGAAAGGCCAGCGCCTGTTGCTTGACCAGATCGAATTGCAGCGCGACGCGCATGGGGCTTTCGAGGGCGGTGCCGCAGACCTCGCCGTCGCCTTGCGCCGCGTGCGTATCGCCGACGGAGAACAAGGCGCCCGCAACTTCGATGGGCAGATACAGCTCGCTGCCCTCGGCCAGATCGCGCACGTCCATGTTGCCGCCGACGCGGCGCGGCGGAACGATGCTGTGCAGGCCGGGTGCAGCGGGAGCCACTCCGATGGTGCCGGCAAAGGGTTTGAGCGGCACCTTGCCCCAGCGGCCGAACAATGCGGGCGCAAGCGGGCGCGCCTCATAGCGCCAAATATGCAATGCCGATTCGGTAAACTCATCGGCCAGCAGTCCGAATCCGGGAATGTTTGCGGTCCATCCCCAACCCGAGGGCGCGAACGACAGCAGGGTGACCTTCAACACATCGCCGGGCTCGGCGCCGTCGATGAATACCGGGCCCGTCACCGGATTGACGCGGGCGAAGTCCAGGCCGCTAACGTCCGCGGCCGCGGAGCCTGGCGTGAATTGGCCGCCGGAGGCATCGATGACCTCGAACTCCAGCGATGCGCCGGGCGCGATGCGCACCGTCGCAGGAAAGCTGTGGTTCCAGCCTAAGTGCTGCTGATGGATGGTATGTCGATGGGTCATGGATCGCGCTTCATTGTACGGATACGAGTACCCGGCGTCTCCCAGGATCTTCCGCTAGACTGGCCCTCTTCAGGAGGCTCGGTGTCGCTACAAGAATTCGGCTACCAAGAACAATTGCGCCGGGCGCTGACCCTGAAGGATCTGATCATCTTCGGGATGATCTTCATGGTGCCGATCGCACCCTATAGCGTGTTCGGCTTCGTATGGGATGACGCCAAGGGCATGGTGCCGCTGGCCTTTCTGCTGGGGCTGGTCGGAATGGCGTTTACCGCGCTGAGCTACGCGGCGATGTCGCGGGCTTTCCCCTTGGCAGGGTCGGTTTATACCTATGCGCACCGCGGCCTGCACGAGGTTGCGGGCTTCTTTGCCGGCTGGCTCATTCTGCTCGACTACATCCTGATCCCATCCTTGCTCTATTTGGTGAGTGCGGCGGCGCTGCAACCGATCTTACCCGCGGTGCCCGGCTGGATCTGGCTGGTGGGATTCATCGCATTCAACGCCGGGGTCAATCTGATCGGCATCCAGTTCACGGCGCGCGTGAATTGGTACATGCTGGCGATGGAGCTGGCGGCGCTGGCCCTGTTCATCGCGGTTGGATTAGTTGCGCTGTATGGCGGCGTAGGCGCCGGGCGGCTGACGCTGAGGCCGATTTATGATCCGCAGGCGTTCTCGCTCGCGACAGTCGCGGGCGCGACCTCGATTGCCGTTCTATCCTTCTTGGGGTTCGACGGCATCTCCACGCTGGCGGAGGAGAACCGCGCCTCACAGTCCGCGGTCGGCCGCGCCACCCTGCTGTCACTGCTGCTGATCGGCGTGCTGTTCATGCTGCAGACCTGGATCGCGACCGACCTGGCGCGGGGCATGCAGTTCGGCTCGCCGGCAACGGCGTTTTACGAGGTTGCCGAACGCGCTGGCGGCGCCTGGCTGCGGCTCATCACCATCATCGCCGTGGTTTTGTCATCGGCGATCGCGAATGCCATCGCGGCGCAGGCGGCGGTGTCGCGGATTCTCTTTGCGATGGCGCGCGACGGCAAGCTGCCGGCGATACTGGCCAAGGTGCATCCGCGCTATCAGACGCCGTACGTGAGCACACTGGCGGTTGCCGGCGTCTCGCTCGTGGTCGGCCTGATTTTCGCCGACCGCATCGATGATCTTGCGCGCATCGTCAATTTCGGCGCGCTGACCGGGTTCGTGCTGCTGCACCTGTCGGTGATCAATCATTACTTCGTGCGGGAACGCAGTGGCGACTGGCTCAAGCATGTGCTGTTCCCGTTGGCGGGATTGCTGATCATCGTCTACGTGCTGTACGAGATGGACCGGTCCGCGAAGCTCATCGGCGCGTGCTGGATCGCGATCGGCGTCATCTATTATCTGGCGCTCGTCGGGAAATCAAAGAAGCCCTTGGTATTGGAGCAGTGAGCCTCGGCGCGCGAGCTCGAGTCAGCCGTAGCGCGCGATGAAGTCCTGTTCGGCTGCTTGCAAGGCGCCCGCGATCCGCCCGGCCCAGGCTGACTGACCGGCCTCATCGCTGACCAGGTCCTGGCGGATCTCGATTTCAACGTGCGGCAGCCCGCGGGCTTCGCCGTGGCGCGGAATGGTGTAGTCGGTCTCGTCGCTGACGAAGTACGGCTCATTGTCGGCGATCAGCAGGCCGGCCTCCCGGCGCAAGCTCTCCAGCACCAACCCTGCGAATCTGCGGTCGCGGTTGTAGAGCACCGCGGCGTGCATCTCGCGGCGCGCACCCGCGAAGATGTTTGTCATGGTGTGCTGGGCCACCAGAATGGTGGGCCTGCCCGTGACCTGCCTTGCATCCAGCAAGGCACGCAAGCGATCGTGATAGGGATCGAAGATCTCGGCGCGCCGCGCGGCGATCTCGGCCTCGCTCAAGGCCATGTTGCCAGGAATCTGCACCGATTCGCTCAACCTAGGAATCGACGATGCCACCTTGGGGTCGCGGTTGCAGTCGATCACCAGGCGGGAATAATTCTGCGCCAGAAGGGACGCATCGAGCGCAGCGGCAACCTGGCGGGCGACGGCCAAGCCCCCGATGTCCCAGGCGATATGCCGTTCGAGTTCCGCCGCCGGCAAGCCGAGGTTCTTAAGGCGCCGCGGAATGCGGCGGCCGGCATGATCGACCACGATCACGAAGCGGGATGTCCCGTCGCGCCCCGTCTCGAGGACGGCGGGCGGTTCGTCAGCCGCCAGCAGCTTGAAATCGTTGGTGCTCGGAGTCATTCGCTGTCAGCGTGCCCCGTGACGCCGCCCCGGGTGAAATCGAACCGCAGTATCCACTGCTCGTTGTCTCGATCGCTCGGACTGAAGGTCCATTGCTTCGCCGCCTCGTTTGAAATGCGCGCGAAGTACTTGCTGGATCCTTGGGTCTGCAAGGTCTCGCCGATCACGGTGCCCGAGCGGTCAACCGTCACGCGCACCAGGATCTTGAGGTCTCCGTGGATCGTATCGCGCGCGCCGCGCGAGGCGTCGGGGATTTCCTGGTGTATCACCGTGCGAGGCGCTGCCGGTGCCGTCGCCCGGGGAGTCGGCGACGCCGTGGCAGGCGGCAACGCTGTGGGATTCGGCGAGGAGGATGGGGCTACGGGTTGCGGGGCGATCGGGGCCGGGTCCGCCGTCGCAGCAATCTCTGTTGCCGGTTGCTGGTGGTCGGCGCGACTGCGCAGCAGCCAGGTACCGAGCCCAACCGCCGCCGCGACGATGAGAATTCCCACTACGCCGGGGAGGATGGAGCGAGTTCCAGGCAGCTCCGGTGTGTCCGGGGCGGGCGGCGCAGCCTGTTGTGTGGGCGCCGTGGCAAGCACGGTTTCTGCCGCGGCCGCGGGCGTTGCGGCAGGCGTTGCGACAGGCGTTGCGACAGGCGCAGGTGCGGTTGCGGGCGTCGATGTGGGTGCTTTGAATACGGCAGCGAGGTCAGAGATTGTGGGGCGATCGGCCGGGTCGCGACGCAGGCAGCGCCGCAGTGTCTCGCGTAGCCCAGGCGGCAGACTGGCGGGCAATGAGGCCTTGTCGGATCGTTCATCGGGCCAGGAGGGTGTGCTTTGCGTGAGCGCCTCGACCAGGGTGACGCCAAGGGCCCAGACGTCGCCGGCTGCGAATAGGTGTCCGCCGCGCGATTCCGGAGGATCGTAGGGCGACAGCTTGGCGTTGGCTGCCGTGGATTGGCCGGCATAACGGACGGTGTCGGAGGCGAGCTTCAGCCGGTCACCGACTACCAAGACATTCGGCGGCTTCAGCCGGCTTTGCACCAGGCTTTTGCGGTGAAGGAAACCCAACGCATCGAGCATGGGCGGCAGCATTTCACGCACCTCGTCCGCAGTCAGCACGCGGTGCGGCAGGATCTGCGCGAGAGTCTGGTCGGCGTACTCCATCACAACGAAGAGAAAATCATGACCGCCGAGCTGGCAGCGCCCGGCGTCGAGCACGGGTATCAGGTGCGGATGAGACAGGGCAGCGACTGTTTTCCAGAGCGCGAGCTGCCTATCCGCGCGCGCCGGGTCCGCCGGGATGAGCTTGAGCGTGGCACTGGCAGAATTGGCGCCCGTCGATTCGGTCAGGAACACCACACTGTGATCAGAGTGGCTCAGATAGCGGCGTAGCGGATAGGTCTCGTTGATGACCAGGCTTTCCCACTTCGTCCAGACCTCATCCATCGTCGATTATAGTCAGATATTCGCAAGATCTTGGACTGTGGCCGACAACCGACAGGAATGCGCCGGTGCTTAGCGGAGCATCAGTCCCAGGATGGCGTCGGCGATCCGCCCGAAAGGCGCGCGCAGCACGCTGCTTGCGTTCAGCCTGCCTTGTTCGAAGATTCCCTTGGCATGGCTGAAGGAGCGGAAGCCCTCAATTCCGTGGTAGGCGCCCATGCCGCTGGCACCGACACCGCCGAAGGGAAGGTCGTCCTGCACATAGTGCATCAATGTGCCGTTCAGGGTGACGTTGCCTGAGGCGGTGCGGGCGAGCAGCTTGCGCCGATCCGGCCCGTCGGCACCGAAGTAGTACAGCGCCAGCGGCCGTGGCCGCGCATTGATAAGGGCGATGACCTCGTCGATGTCACGATATGGCAGGATGGGCAGCACGGGGCCGAAGATTTCTTGCTGCATGATGCTCATGCCGTCGGTGGCGCCGATAACGAGGCTCGGAGCCAGGGTGTGCGGACGCAGCCGCGCCTCCTCCGGCCTCACCCCAACATCTACGACGCGGGCGCCTTTGGCGCGCGCATCCTCGATCAGTGCCGTGAGACGCGCGTGGTGGCGGTCGTTGAGGATCGCGGTGTAGTCGTCGCTCGCCGGGCCTTGCGGATAGAGCGCGGCCACCGCTTTGTCATAGGCGGTAACGAACGAGTCCATATCGTCCACGTGAGCCAGCACATAGTCGGGCGCGATGCAGGTTTGTCCGGCATTGACGAGCTTGCCGAAGGCGACAGCGGCCGCCGCCCTCTCGAGCGAGGTTGCGCGCGCGAGGATGGCGGGGGACTTGCCGCCCAACTCCAAGGTCACGGGCACAAGGTTCGCACTGGCGGCCTTCATGACCTCACGGCCGACTCCGGTGCTTCCCGTGAACACCAGATGGTCGAACGGCAGCGCGGAGAAGGCCGCGCCGACCGCGGCATTACCGGACACGACGGCGACCTGATCCTGCGAAAATGTGTCCGTCAGCATTGCGGCGAGCAAATCGCTCGCCGCCGGCGTGAACTCGGACGGCTTGATCATGGCCCGATTGCCGGCGGCAATCGCAGTGGCGAGCGGCATCAGCGCGAGCCCGAGCGGATAGTTCCAGGGTGCCATGATGCCGACGACGCCGAGCGGCTGATACTCGATGCGAGCGCGGCCAAAGCGGAATGGCAACGCGACATGCCGATGCGTGGGCCGCATGAAGCGGCGCAGCCTGCGGTGCAGATAGTCGATGCCCTGGACCAGCGCCAAGATCTCCGTTATTGCCGTCTCGTGCCGCGAGCGGTGGCCAAAATCCGCGCTCAATGCGGTTTCGATTGCGCTGCGGCGCGCAAGAACCGCGGCTTTGAGCTTTTTCAGATCCGCCCGGCGCTGGGCGAGCGAGGGTGGCCCGTCGCGCAAGAAGGCTGTGCGCTGGCGGACCAAGATAAGGCTAAGCGGGTCGCCGGCACGGGCTGGAATGGTGGCGCTCATGGTTCAACTTGGATGGTGACAGTGAAATGCATTGTGGTCCAGAAAGGCCGGGCGGGCGCTGCAATCCCGCGTCCTGCAGGATATATTCTCGCAAGGGCTATTCATCCCGGCGAGGGCACTATGACTAGATACCGACGCATGGCAGTCGCGGTTCTGACGATGCTCGCGACACTAATTTCGCTGACGGCCGAATCCGCTGCCGATACCGGCAAAGACCTGCACGCCGTTAAAGCGCTCAAAATCACCGTCCTGGTCACCAACGTCGGCGGGGATCCGCGCGCCGGCTATGGCGAGTGGGGTTACTCGGCGTTGGTCGAAGTGGACGGACATAAGATTCTCTACGACACCGGCGCATCTCCTGACTTGGTGCTGCAAAACGCGCGCACCTTGCACATCGATCTATCCGATGTCGAAGACGTCGTGTTGTCCCACAACCATTGGGACCACGTGGGCGGCTTGATGACGCTGCGGCGCGAGCTGTCGAAGATGAACCCGAAGGCCATCAGCCGGGTGCATGTCGGAGCGGGCATCTTTCGTCCGAGACTGACGGCTGCCGGCGCAGATAACAACGGGCTCAAGGATATTCAAGCGCAGTACACGGCGACCGGCGGCAGCTTCGTGATCCATGACCACCCGACCGAGTTGTGGCCGGGCGTCTGGTTCACCGGACCGATTCCGCGGCCGAATGAGGAGAAGAACTGGAATCCTGGGCTGTCGCTGGACACCCCAACCGGACATGTGGAGGACAATGTCCCGGAGGACTCGGCGCTGTTATTCGACACCGACGCAGGAACGGTGATTCTGACCGGATGCGGCCATGCGGGCATCGTCAATATTGCCGAATACGCCAGGCACATCCTCGGACCCGCACCTCTCCTGGCCGTGGTCGGCGGCTTGCACCTGTTCGCGGCAAGTGATGCCACGCTCGAATGGACCGGCGAGAAGCTCAAGGGCTTCCATTTGCAGTACCTGCTTGCGGGGCATTGCACCGGAATCGAGGCGACCTACCGGCTGCGGCGAATAATCGGGCTGCAGCGCGCCACTGCGGTGGTCAGCGCCGTGGGCTCATCATTCACCCTGGGCCAGGGTATCGACGCGCTGCTGCTCGCGCGCTGAGACGCCACCCCATGCCAATCCTGAATCGCCTGCGGCGCTCGGCCCCGATGCGCATTCTGCTCGAGGCGGTCGCCGTCATCGCCAGCGTTGCGATCAGCTCGAGGTTGCTCAGCCTGGCTGTTCCGAGCGAGGCTGGGGTATTGCATTCAAGCTTGGCGATGGTGCGAAATCTGCTCGTGGCCGGCCTGGCTCTGGGTGTTTATGCGCTGATGGTCCGATGGTTGGAGCGGCGCCGCGCGACTGAGTTGATGCTTCGACCTGGCGCCGCGCATTTCCTGGCCGGCGGTGCGCTCGGGATCGCGTTGATGGCGACCGTGTATGGGATTCTGTGGGCCGCCCAGATGGCGGTATTTGGATCGGGAGACGGCCTGACCCATCTCGCCGACGGTCTGGTGGCGATGTTCCTCGCGGCTGTGTTCGAGGAACTGCTGTTTAGAGCGGTGCTGTTTCGCATTCTGGAGCAGGCCTGTGGCACGTCAGTGGCGCTGGTGGGTTCGGCGCTGTTATTCGGATTCGCGCATGGCCTGAATCCTGGCGCGACGCTGATCAGCGATGTGGCAATCGTGATCGAGGCAGGCCTGCTGCTGGGCCTTGCTTACGCGTTGACGCGCAACCTGTGGCTGGCGATCGGCATTCACACGGGTTGGAATTTCACGGAGGGCAGTGTGTTCGGGGTGTCGGTTTCCGGGACACCCGCGACCTCCAGTCTTTTTCATTCCATGCTCAAAGGGCCGGACTTGCTCACCGGTGGCGCCTTCGGTCCCGAGGCATCCATCATTGCAATCGCGGTGTGCGGCCTGGCTGCTCTGGTCCTGGGAGTGCAGGTGTATCGCCGAGGCGGTTGGCGCCCGGCGGCATTCCGGCTCAGGCTCGACGATGGCTCGTAGTCGAACTTGGGCAGCTTGACATGCAGGTATTTACCTGCATATTATATAACCCAGTAAGTGACCGCATGAATCAACCGGATCTGCTTTTCAAAGCGCTCGCCGACCCCAGTCGACGCACGCTGTTGGATCTGCTGCATGCGACCGACGGGCAAACCTTGAGCCAGTTATGTGAGCACCTTGAGATGACGCGCCAATCCGTTACGCAGCATTTGGAGCTACTGCAGACCGCAAACCTCGTGGCCACGCGCTGGCGAGGCCGGGAGAAGCTGCATTTTCTCAATCCGGTGCCGTTGCAGGACATCTATGAACGGTGGATCCGTAAATTCGAGAAGCCGCGCCTGAAGGCGCTGCACGACCTGAAACGACGCCTGGAGGACGAGAAAAAATGAGCAAGTCGACATTCCTGTACGTCACCTTCATCCGCACCACGCCCGAGCGATTGTGGTCCGCGCTGACCACGCCGGAGTTCATGCGCAAGTATTGGTTCGGCATGCATTGCGAGAGCGATTGGAAACTTGGATCGCCGTGGAAGCTGGTGTTCGAAGACGGCCGCATCGCGGACAGCGGTGAAGTGGTCGAGACCGATCCGCCGCGGCGCCTGGTCATCCGGTGGCAGAATCATTGGAAGGAGGAACTGAAGGCCGAGGGCCCTTCGCTCTGCACCTTCGAGATCGAAGCGGTTCCCGATGCCAGCCCTGCGGCGGTCAAGCTGACTGTCACTCATGCCATTGACCGCCCGGAGTCGAAGTTCATTCAGGCGGTATCTGGTGGCTGGCCGCAGATTCTCTCGAATCTCAAGTCGCTGCTGGAAACCGGGGAGATCGCGGTGAAGGCGCGCAGCAAAACCGCGTGAGCCCTAAGGCCGAAGCACCGGGCCCGCGCGCGCGGTCGCGTCAGGCCTGATGCATCTGCACCAGCAGTGCTTTGAAGCGAGGATCGGAGCTCAACCCCTTCAGGAGCGGATCGAACTTCATCCAATGCATGCCGGCATCGCGTTGCTGTAGCGCGCGTTGCAGCCACTGGAAAGCCGTGTCCGTTTGCCCGCGCTCGGCGTAGATGAGGGCAAGCTGGTAGGCGGCGGATAACGGAATGGTCTTGGTGGCGAGCGCTTGGGCGAGAATTTTATCCGCCTCGGCTCGGCGGCCCAGTGCATCCAAGGCCAGCGGAGGTCCGATCATTAGAAACTCAGGATCCTGCTCGAGGTTGAACTCGACCAGCGCTTCGTCAGGCCGATGCTGGGCGAGGCGCACAAGCCCTAAGCGGTAGTGCGCGGTGCGGGCGTCGGGTTTGTGTTGCAGACCCTCGTTGAGGATGGCCGCTGCCTCGTCGAGACGTCCGGCCCGGTAGTAGGCATTACCGAGCTGGCGATAGTTGTCGATGTTGAGCGGGTCGAGGCCGCGGGCCTTCAGGTGCGAGGCAATGGCCTGATCGAACTGTCCATCGGAGTCGGCGATGTAGCCGGTGAGCCACAGCAAATCTTGCTCCCGATCGCCCGGTGCCAGTTCAGCGGCATGCTTGAGCTCCACCTGCGCTGCCGGAATGTCCCAGTCCATTATGTAATAGACCCGTGCCACCTCGACGTGCGCCTCGACCAGACCCGGATCCAGGGTCAGTGCGCGCTGCAGTGCATCCATGGCCTGGCGTCGCGCCACCTCATAGGGCCCGTAGCTGCTGCCGGCAAAGCCGCTGATGTACAGCTCGCCGAGTCGCAACCACGCCTGAGCGAAGGAGGGATCCAGCTGCACGGCCTTCAGCAGCTCAGCGCGGGTGGGCTCGAAGGCGGACTCCTCACCGGCCCGGAGCTCACGCGCTCGCAGGAAATGCAGATAGGCGTCGCTGTTCGAAGTCGGGGCGGCGCGCGGCGGCTCTCCGAGCATCGACACTTTGAGGGCCGCGACCACGCTGCCGGCAATGTCGTCTTGCACCTTGAAGACATCGTCGAGTTCGCGATCGTAGGTCTCAGACCAGACGCGCGAATCATCGCTCACGCTCACCAGCTCGGCGGAGATACGCAGCGCCTTGCCCGACTTGCGCACGCTTCCCTCGAGCACGTGCGAGACGTTGAGCGCCTTGCCGATCTCGGCCAGCGTCGCCTGACGACCCTTGAAGTAGAACGACGAGGTGCGCGCCGGCACCCGCAGACCTTGCACCTTGCTCAGCAGGTCGATCAGCTCCTCGGACAGGCCGTCGGAGAAGTATCCCTGATCCTTCTTCTCGGAGAGGTCCTCGAACGGCAGCACGGCGATCGACTTCCGCGTCGCCTGCCGAGCCTCGGGCGGGGGAGGGGCAGCAGCAGGAAGCGCAGCCGATGGCGGCGGCGCGCGTTGCAGCCACCCGGCACGCTCGGCGAGCACTGCACCGGCGAGCACAACGGCCACGGCGATCGCCGCGGGCAGCGCATAGCGCCGCACCGGGCTCACCGGCGAGGCAACAGCAGCGGCAGTTCCCAGAGGGCGCTCCGCAACGGTAGCGCCGGCAACGGCAACGGCGGTGGAGGTGAGGCGCCTAATGCCGTCGATGAGCTTCGGCACCGCGACCTCGAGCCCCAAGCGCGCATCAATCCACTGGGATTCGGACAGGAAGTACTCGAGCGCCGGCGTCAGGGCGGTCTCATCCAGGCGCACGGCGACGATCGGCCGGCCTTTGGAGGAGGCGCGTTCGATCTCCTTGCCGACATGCGCCGAGCCGACCGAATTCGCGGAGAGTATGACGAGGAGCGTTCGACAGGCGTTGATGGCGCGCACGATGGCGTCGGCGTAGTTGGCGCCGGCGGGTACGTCGCGCGGCGCCATCCACACCGTGATCGCGGACTTCTCGAGCAGGCCGCACAGGCGCGCGGCGACTTCGGCGTCGAGCGATGCGTAGCTTAAGAAGGCGTCGCGGCCGCTACCTAAAACATCGTCGGACATCAATCACTCCGTCGCTGGGGCGCCGCCGATGTTCGCAGATCGCGGCTCTGATCCGCAAGGTACGCCTGGCGCGATCCGCTGCCTACATGATTTTCAGCGAGAGCATCCACTCATTTCCGGTTCCGTGCGATGGCTGGTAGCCGACCGCGTAACCCGCCGACATTGTCATGGTGTATCGATGCAGGAGTATGAAACTAAGGTCCACTTGGCCTCCGGCGCTGGTGTAGTCCGCGCGCCGCACCGCGTTGCCGGGATCGGTCCACAACTCGGCAGCGAATAGCGATGGCCGCAGCCAGGTAAGGTAGAAAGCCGGCGTCCCCGCTGATCCGAATATATAGGGGGGAAGGTTCAGATCGAGCATCTCGCGCACGTACCTCAACGCGCTGACCTCATCGATTTGGAATCCCGGCAGAGAGTAATACTCACGGTAACGCTGCACCGAGTGGTCGTCGACATAGTTGTTGCCGAATCCGCCGAAATAGAAGTTCGCGACGACGTTGCTGGAATCGCCGTTGGCAGCGCCGGCGGCGCTGCGCAGCCAGATCGATGAGTGCGGCAGTGGCAACGGCAGTCCCAGATCGAGTGCGCCGCGAATTTGCGGAGTATTTTGCGCGGTCACGTGACTTTCGTCGTATACCAATTCCCAGGTGACGCCTTTCTCGTCGTCGACCGCGCCGATCGAGCGCCGCACGTTGGTGTAGTGCAGACCCACTTCCGCGGTCAGGAGCCGCGTGAACTCGGTCGGGACGTTCTGCGCCCCGGGAAGGGTGTCTATCCGGTCGTAGTATGCCGCGTCGAACTTCAGATCCAAGCGTTCGGGCTCATCGTAGAGCAACAGCCAGTCATAGCCGAGCTTGGCTTCGTAGCCCTTGCGGCTGCGTTCGGTCGGACCGAAGAGATCATAAAAGTCCGACCGGTTCCATGCCAGCTCGCCATGCCAAAACCCGTACCGGCCCGTGATGTCGAGATGAGTGTGTTCGTCGGTCGGCAGCTTATCCTCGGGCGTGTACGCCGCCGTCACCCCGATACTCTCGAAATTCAGCGGGTCTTCGAAGTTCATGTGATAGCCGACGCCGGCGGTGTTCTTGTAACCTTGCAGAACCGGGTAGGCATTCGAGAGTTCGAGCTGCCGCAGCGGCACGTATGGACCCGCCGACGTGACAAGTTTTTGATCGTCGACCGTGCCAGGGGCCGCCACCTGCCAGGTCTTGATGACCGGGTACTTGTCGGCAATCGCGGCACCGAGAAAGGTGATCGCGCCGACATCCTCAAGCGGTTTCGGTTCGATGATCGTGGGAATGAAGCCCGCGCCCGTATACGTCAATACGATCAGCCGCCCATCGGCGAGCGGCACGGGACGAAAGAAACCAGATTCTGCATTCGACACGGCTTCCACCGCTCCGGTGGCGACTTCGTAACGAAAAATGTTCGATACCCCGGTGTAGTAGCTGCTGCCGTACAGGTAGCGGCCGTCAGGGGAAAAAACGAAGCCCTCGGGCACGGATTGTCCGAACCGGTATTCAGACAGCGGCTTGAGGTCGCCGTCCAGTACCTTATCGAGTTCCCACACACGCAGATACTGATCGCCATTGTCGGTGCTGACGGTCGCCGACAGCAGGCGACCGTCCGGCGACACATCGAGATCGGTTGGCACATGCTCCCACGGAAAGGCATGCAATACCGTCCACTTTGTGTACGGGTAGGGAATGCGCACCAGAGTCGCCAAACCAGTTGCGTGCCGCACGCCCAGCAACGATCGATCGGCGGGGTTGAAGACGATCTCGCCGATCCGGGCGCGCTTCATCAAGAGTCGTCTCGTGCCCGTCTTGACGTTCAGCGACACGAGGTCGCGCAACGATCGGTTGTCATTGACGTAGAAAGCCGTTGAAGTGCCCGGATCGTACGCGAACGAGGTGACCCTATAGTGCATTGCGCCTTTGATATCGGCGAGATTCCGCACGCTTCCGTCGCGCGTGTTCAGCGCGGCGATATGCTCGAGAGTACCCGGATAGCGGACGGCGGCATACAGGGTGCCGGTCGCTTCCTCGTAGAACATGCGCGATACCGAGCCCAAGGCACGCGCCACCAATTTGTGATCCGGCGTGATCGGAAATTTGCGCACTTCCGCGAGGTTCCGTTGCTGGAATTCCCGCTCAAAGGCGATCCAATTCTGCCAGGCCTGATTCAGCGGAATTCCAAAAACGTGCTCAAATTGGTCCGCGTAGTAACGCTTGCTGCCCGGATCGCGGCGAGTCCACTCGGCAAGCGTTTCCGGCGAATAGTTATAGGCAAGCCACGACACAAAGCGCGTGCCATACAGGTATGCGTTTGCCGTGCCCTGAAAACTGACCCTCAAAGCCTGCGACTCGAGCCCGAGCGGGTCGTAGAAATGGCTGTCATCGCGCACCATCGCCCGGAACATCATTTCGTCATAGCCGCCCTGCGCTCGCCCGAGCCCTCCCGCCATCCAAGTTTCAAAAAAAACCGCGTTGCCCTCCGCGTACCAGCGTGGCGTCGTGTCGCGGGGGACCGTGAGGTAGCTATACAGCAGAGATTCTGGATGCTTGGGCTCGGCGGCCACTTTTCCTAAAAAGAAGCGCCGCCAGCGCCGGTCCTGCTCATTGGAGATGTCTCCCTGCACCTCGTGAATGAGCTCATGATTCATCAACGAATACATGCGCTCGCTGGCCGGAAAGGTTTCAAACGTGTGCGAGATCGGAGCTACGTCGAACTCGAGCCTGTCGTGCGGCTCAACGTAGGCGTGGGCGTTACCGTAGTCGGTGAAGTCTCGCAGCAGAATCGTCGTCGGTTCGGATGGATTCCATCCAAATATGCGGCGCTGCCAAGCCAGGGAATTGGTGAATGTACGCACCGAGTGCGGTTCGAGGAAGCTTAAATAATCGTAGTAATAGAGATGCAGATCAGCTGTTGCGACGCCCGAAATACCGACTGGACTCGATTGCGCGAGAGCGGCAATTGGGGCCAATAGGAAAAATGCCAAGGCAGCCCAACACAGCCGCGCCTTCCTGCCGTCCGCAGACGACACCCTCATCCCCATTGATCTCCCGAAACGACACCGCCGGCGATCAAGCCGGCGGTGAACAGTCTTTTATTTGTGTACCACTATTGCGGCGAGGCGTCGCGTGCCGCATCGCGACTCGCGTCCCGACTGGCATCCCGTGCAGCGTCCCCGCTAGCGTCCCGCGAAGCGTCCTTCGCCGCGTCCCGGCTCGCATCCCGAGCAGCATCTTTCGCTGCATCCCGGCTAGCGTCCCGCGAGGCATCCTTCGCTGCGTCCTTCGCTGCATCCCGGCTCGC
>Ga0302320_10008343_pt1 | contig 22587 bp, 18 predicted proteins | sample Bog_T0_3_FD_202130 | JGI IMG/M metagenome (GOLD analysis project Ga0302320, IMG submission 202130) | Peat permafrost microbial communities from Stordalen Mire near Abisko, Sweden - Bog_T0_3 | ecosystem: Environmental > Terrestrial > Soil > Wetlands > Peat | place: Sweden: Abisko, Stordalen Mire... | reverse complement strand
TGCCGCTGAAAAGAACGCCGCCCAGCGCCAACGGCAGGCGCAGTCCGGAGGGCAGACTTAGCAAATCGTCAAATAGAAACAGGAGCAGCCAAAGCGCAAGGCAGACAGCCAGCCATCCGCATCCGCCGACCAGGAGGAGCGACCATTTCAAACGCGCCCCGGCGGAATGCAGGGTGCTGGATAATTTAGTCTGTTCGTGACGCATTGATTCGATTCGGCTCAACCACCCGCCACCCGAGCCCCCCGACTTGTCGTTAATATGCCATAGAATGGCGGCCAATTCGAGGAATATCTCAAGGACCATGACCGGCTCAAAAACCGACGCGCCAGCGTCAAGACACTACGACCGACGACCTGAATCCTGACGAGAGCAATGCTAATAAGTGCCCACGAGCGAGAAGTTCGGCAGGAATCATGCCAGCATGGAGAATAATGGGAACCGCGAAATACGCGAAATACGCGGAAGAGCAGAGCTTCCCTCTTATTTTCCGCGTGTTCCGCGTATTTCGCGGTTTAAAAAACTCTTAGGCAAGGATTTGGGCTTCCCACGCCGTCTTGACTGCGTGGTGATTGAAATGCTCCAGCAAATTCGCCAGGAGGAAGGCAAAGAACCGTTCGACACAGCTCACCCACTTTCAATCGCACGCCAAAGTGCAACTGACAGAAATGCGACTTGCGGGCTTGAGACCGCAGGAGTAGTTTTTTTTGAAATGAGTGTGCGAGAGATTAAAGAAGCCGTGAAGCATCTCAGCCTTGAAGAACGGGCGGAGGTGGCGGCCTGTCTTCATTCGTGGAACGAGGACGAGTGGGACGAGCAAATGAGACGCGATTTGGCCGCCGGACGACTCAATAGGATTCTGGCCCAGGTGGACGCGGACATTGCAGAAAATAGAGTTCGTGAGATGCCGTGATTTCCCCCTCGCTTGCCATCGGCTATCACGGTTGCGACCGAAATTTGGCCGGGCGGATCGTCGGTAGTGGAACATTCAAATCTGCGTTCGTTCGTCCAAACAGATCATCGGATATTTCCTGCCGCGCTGAAATCCCACCTGAATACTTGCCCGGTATAACACTGGCCGCGACCGGCCTTCGGCGTCAGTCGGCCCATGAAATGCGCCCGACTCCGGTGTTGTGAGAGTGAAAGCTTCGCCAAGTCCCATCAGCCTACAACCCGAACGAGAGGACCGGTTGTCTCGACTCTGTGTTCAATATCCCTCTTTTTCCGTCCCCTAATTCGTGCCTTGCAGCCGGAAAAACTCCCATCTGTTGGTCGCCGGTAGGCAGACGATGTTCAGTCCATTAGTCACCGCCGGCAAATTCGTAACGGTCGTCCAGTTCGTCCCCAAAAGAGAACTGTTCTGGACGAGTTGATAATCTTGCAATGTGTTTGTTGTCCAAGACAGACTCACATTTGTTCCGCCAAGCTGGATAGCGATCGGAGGCGGTGCCGGGGTTACGAAAAAGGTGGACAAGTCTCCTGTGGCAAAGTCACCACCCGGCGTGGCACCCACGGTAAATGTATAATCACCGGGATAAGGCAGGACGTGGCTCATCCCTTCAGTAAGGAGTGTCGAAATAGCGGTGGGACTGCTGGTTGTAACAGTACCGTAGGGACAGTAAAGACCCACTGAGTCTCCAAGCTCTGTACCCCATACAAAGAAAAGATTAACCGCCCGAATATTGTTACCGCTTTGGTCGATAGTGTTATCATTTATTCCGACTTGATAGCCTAAAGTTTGGGTAGGTACCCCGCCATTAATGGATACCATGACGGGGTTCGGGCTGCTATACAAGGAGGCGGGAGAGCTGGATCCATTGCCCGCACCCGGAACAAGCGTAAGACTATTTGGATCAAAGTTAGGGATGGCGATGCTGACCGAATCACCAATGATTGCCCCGGTATCAGTCCCAAGAATTGCGCCGACGGTTCCGGTCGCGAAAATATTAATGTTGGTTTCTTGACCCTCGGCAAGAAGTGGAAACAGGACTGCCGTCACCGTCATTGCGCCTGCCATTACGCTTGGCTTCGCTTTGGCAAGCCGCTTGGACAAAGCCGGAATCTTCATAAGGCGTGTAATAATGATTCTGAATTACCGACCATTATGGGGCGCAGCTGCCAAACTGTCAAAATGTGAATCCTCTCGGTAGTGTCCTGATTTGACGGAGCGCGGCTGTGTCGAAGACCAGCCGCAGCATCATGCAACCAACCAGACGCGGCCGTATTCACCACCTGCACACCCGCCGATGGTTGCTGCGACTGGTCCCGCTTTGCGGGACACAGTCGCGCTCCTTGAATTCCAAATTAGCCCCCACCATCCTCTCAACAGCTTGTTTTTCCCCGCCGCTTTTGCCTTTGCGCCGGCCTTTGCGGCGGCTGCCTTTGCGGCCCTTGCCTCAGTGGATCGCTCATACTTTTCCCGACCTTCGAAGGGAACGGATGCAGAAGCAGCGGCCGCGCCGCCTGTGATAGCGGCCAGTTCCGCTTCCAATGCTTCGATTTTGTCTTTGATGGAAATGAACTGGCGCAATTGCGTGGCAGTATGGCTTTTCAGGTTTGTCATATTTGCGCGCAGGCTGCCCAACCCTCCCCATTGCGGCCAAGATTACAAGTTTTTCCCACATCCTCGCCTAACACCATTGCCACCGCCGGCCGACAATGTATATGGTTTATATGGAACAGAAAAGATGCGGTCGGCGAGACGCCCACCGCTGCGACCGAGAGGTCAGAGTGGCATAAGAGCTGGCCCGCGGGGCGGGCTGGTCGCGCTCCCCGAGGCACTCGCTTCCCCGGCTTAGGCGAGGATTTGGGTTTTTCTCGTTTTTCGGCTCAATTTTGCGTTGACCCGGTCGAATAGTAGTTTAGACTAGTCTCAAACTAGTTTATTTATGGCCACCATCTCCCATCGTTCCCGGCGCTCGCGCGCCTTTGTCGGCACGTTCCACGCCAAGACGCATTTCTCCCAACTCCTTGAGCGCGTCGCCAAGGGGGAGGAGATCACCATCACCAAGCACGACCGGCCCGTCGCCCGCCTGGTCCCCGCCGACCGCCCCTCGCGTGAGCATGTCGCCGCCATCTTTCGCCAGATGGACGCCTTGCGGCAGAGTCTTCCCAAATCAAAGGACAATGCCAGCCTCAAGGATTTGATTAACCGCGGGAGGCGGTTCTAATGGCCTACGTCGTTGATCCATCCGTCGCCCTGGCGTGGCTCCTGCCGGATGAAACCAACGCCCGCGCCAATGCGATCCGCGTGGCGGTTGAAAACGGGGCGGATGCCTGGATTCCGGTTCACTGGTGGCTGGAAATCGGCAACGGCTTGCTCATGGCCGAACGGCGCGGAAGAATCACTGCCCGGCAGGTTGCCCAGGCGTTGTCTTTGGTGGATGCTCTTCCGCTGAAGGAAGACGAGGAAACCGCCGGGCAGATTCCAGTGCGGACGCTTGCGCTGGCGCGCAAACACGGCCTGACAGTTTACGACGCCGCCTACTTGGAACTGGCCCAGCGGCGCGGCGCGATACTGGCCACCTTTGACGAGCAATTACTGGCGGCGGCGAAGAAGGAAAAGATTTTAACGGAATAGCCCCTACCCTTTCAACATAGCCGGCGATCCTCGACCGGACGCTGGAATTTTCATCCCGTCTGGGCTGGTCTTAGACGGTCACCAGCGAAGAGGATGTTTGGCCCGTTATTGGCGCCAGGTCATTTTCCTATGGTCCATGTCTCCCCATCCTGGTGGACATGCCAGAGGTCGTCGGACAGTTCCACCGGCGGGGCGGCTTCGGTTTTCGCGTCAATGCCGCGGAAGAGCCAGCCTTGGCCGGCCAGCATCAGGCGGTCACTCCCCTCTTCCGTTTTCCAGCGGTAAATTTCCAGACGCCAGGGCTGGCTGCGCTTTTCATCGAGGGACGTTGGCCCTTTGCGCACTGCCAGCAACAGCGAATAGATTTCAGCGGTGGCCGGCTCGCGGAACACGCCAAGAACACGCCGTTCATCGAAGAAATCCTCCGACTTGGGCAGGGCCTTTTGCACTTGCGCCAGGGTTTTCTCATCTTTTTCCGCCGGCCACGCGGCGACTATTTTGCCGCCCGTTTTGATCGCCAGGAAGAAGTCCTTGCCCCAGGGCGACGGCATTTTGAATTCGCCCGCCACGCCGGTGGGAGTTGCCGCCAAACGCATCAGCGCGCCGCGCGTCAGGACGGCGATTTCGACTCCGGACCCAAACGTCGGGTGTTTGAAACGCAGCGTGGCGGTGGCGGTGTCGGCCACGGTGGCACCGGCAAAGGAAATGCGGGTGGGATAAACGAGGGTTTTCAAGGCTTGCCCTTCGTCGCCGTGCTGTTTGGAAAGCAGGATCACTTTCTGCGTGGTCTCCGAGCCTTCGACGTAGAGGACTGTGGAGTATAAGTGGCCGCTGAATGTTTCGCCACCCGCGAGGCGGATGGTGGCTTGGAGATAGCGAACCGGGTAGGGCTCGCCGAAAAACTCCTTGGCAGTTTGCCCCGCCGCCTTGAAGCGCCAGTTGCGGTCCATTTCTTCCTTCTCGGGTGAGAGCCGGATTTCGCGCACGCGGTCCAGGTCAAGAAGGCGGATTTGCGGGCCGGACTCGATTTTCATCTCCGCGCCAGTTGTCAATGAGATTTTGCCGTCAACCGAGGTTCCGTCGGAGAATTCGACCCGTCCGTCGCGCGGTTCCTCCGCTCCCAAAACGGAAAATGCGACGAGAAGCACGGCGGCCAGAGTCAGGATGGATATTTCGCAGCACGGAAAAAGCAGCAACCGAAAATGAATTAACCGCAAAGAACGCAAAGATCGCAGAGAAAAAGCCACGCCAGTTCTTTTCTTTGTGCTCTCTGCGTTCTTTGCGGCTAAAATTCTTCTCAAAAAAAGAAGAAAGTGACCGAGAATGGTAGAGCTCATGGTTTAAAACAGGTTGAACTTGCGGCGCAGGGTCCACTCTAGCACCAGCACGGTGAGGAAGACCAACACAAACCAGGGGCCGGCCTCGACCAGGGAGGATTCCTGGAGGGCCACCTTGCGCAGCGGGTGGGCGGCGAGGCGCTCCAAAAATAGGCCGGCTTCGTCTTCGCGGAAATAGTTGCCGCCACCGAGGGAGGCAACGTGCTTGAGGAAAACGTCGTCCAGTTCAAGACGCGATCCTTCGTCCACCAGCGGGGCGACGGGAAAGGATTTTTCGTAGGCCTCGAGAACGCGGTCGCCCTGATAGGCCACGAGTCGAAACGCATAATCGCCGCGGTCGCGAAAGCGGGGTTTGACTTGGAACGTCTGCGGCTGCGCGGGCTGCGGCGCCACTTCCAGCGCGGTGTTTTGCTCCTTTTTTGACAGGGACGCGGTGAAGCGCAGCACCCCGGTTCCTGCGCCGAGCACGGTGATTTCGCCGGTCGCCTGATCGCCCGGACGATAGAAGTCCTTGTCCCAGCGGACGGCGAGATTCTGGCCGCCTTCGGTTTTGCCGGTGAGATTGCGCACGGCTTGCCGCCAGAAGAGTCCGTAGGCCGCGCGCAGGGGTTCGGGCTGCAGCGCCCATTTCCACAGCGTATCGGTGGCAACGGCCATGACTTTGCCTTTCCCGTAAGGCTGAATGGCGACCACCGCGACAGCCCGCTCAGTCATCTGGACTGTCAATAAGGCGGTGGCATTGGGCTTGAGTTCACCGACGCGGTTCAGACTGTCGAGGCGGGCCGAGGTGTGGGTTATGGTGTCTTCGACGGTCGCCAGGATGGGGTGACCGGAAGCCATCGGCGGGACACGGACGTTGAACGCACCTTGGGCGAGCGGCGGTTCCTGCGCGGAAAGCCGCCAGGGAAAAAGAACCTCCAATGCACTACCCGCAAAGCCTCCACGACCGAAAGAGCTGTCGCCGCCGAGAAATATCAGCGTCCCGCCTTCCTCGACAAAATGCAGCATTGCCTCCATTTGTTGCGGAGTGCAGTTGTCGGCAGAGAACGTGCCGATGATGATGACATCGAATGGCTTGAGGCCGTCTTTGGTGGACGGAAACCCGCCCGCCAGGGCTTCGTCGCCCGGAACGTGATCCCCTTGCAAGGTGAAGCGCCCGCCCGCCGTGCGGAAGAGAGCGGTGAAAGCGAGGCCGGGATCGCGGCCCAACTCGTTGCGCAACATTTTGAATTCCTGTCCCAATTCGAGCGTGAAATAAAGCACGTGAAGCGCCTTCTTCTGCACGTTGACCGTGACGGTGCGTGAATTGTTGAGAATGGAAAGCTCCCCGGCGACGGGCTGGATGGTCACACGGTAGCGCTGCATTCCCACCTGGCTGCTCCGGGCGGACAGGCGCACGTGCGCACTCAGATTGGAAAGATCCACGGCCGTTTCGCTGACTTTTTCCCAGCCAGTGCCAGCGGCGTGGTCCAATATGACCCGCGAATGCGCCACCGCCTGTTTGAAACCAGCGCCATGACCGGCGCGCGCCTGAATATCAACAGAGATTTCAAAATCGGTGTCCTTTTCCGCCGTCGCCGTCGCTTGCACATCGGTCACGGCCAGGTCGTTCCAAGTGGCCGGATCGGTGCCGATACCGACGACGGAAAGAGGGATTCCGGGCATCGTCAGGTCTTCGATAGCTTCGTCACCGCCATCGGTCAACAATACGACTCCCAGATAGGATGGCAAATCGGCCCGTTCCGATAGTGCCAGCAGACAACCGCCGAGATCGGTGCCGCGCAGGCCAGCGGGAGGGACTTCACCCGGTTTGTGAATGCTGGTGTCGAAATTCAATTCGTCGAGAGTGACACCGTCCGGCAGCGATTTTTTCCATTGTCCGACAACGGCCTCAGCGCGGGCCGCGCGGGACTGGCGGTAATCATCGGCTACGTCCATGGAAGAAGAGGAATCTAGCAAAGCCAAAATGCGCCCTTTGGCGGGCTCGGTTTTCTGGAGCGTGGAGACAGGGTCGAAGAGGGCAAGCAATAGCAGCAGCAAGGTGAACCATTTCGGCAGAGCAATCCACAGCGCAGCCGGAGGCAGGCGCCGAACGAGACGGCGCCAGAGGAACCATCCCCACGCCACCACCGCCACAAGCAACCCGGCGCACCAAAGCGGCGCGAGGCGCGGGTGCCATTGGATGGTGGCGAGCAAGTTCATTTCGTCGCGGCGAGGCCGGGTGCGGTCGTAACTATTCTTGACCGCATCGGCGGAGGATTGGCCAGCCAGCCTTCGAGGCCGAGACAGGCAAAGGCAAGGAGCAGCATGGGCAAACTCAAATCCAACGATCGCTCTTCGCGGCGAAAATCTGATTGCACGCTTTGGCTGCCAGAAGTGTTGTCCACGGAATACGGCAAGTCTCCCAACGCCGCCAGTTTGTCGGCGGTAATGAATTTGCGATGGCCTTCCTTTTCCGACGACCGGACGGCCACCCAGCGGGTTTCCGGGCCCGCCTGCAGCGCATACACGCCGACGCGGGGGAAGGTGCTGAACTGCCCGGCCGGGCCTTTCCAGTCGAGCGGGCTGCCGCCGAGGGATTGGACGGCAAGCGGGTCCGCGCTGCCCGGCATTGCGCTCAAAAGATCGCCCGCCACGAGCGAGGTGATGGCAGGCTGCGCGCCAGCGTGATTCAACACCATGCCTTGCGCGAACGCGACGAAGGAGGGTTTCAACGGCAACGTGCTCCAGGCCGGGTCAAACGCCAGACCGCTCGCCAGCAGCAATCCCTGTCCCACCTTCTGCGTGGCCAGCACAATCGTCCCGTCTTCCAAACCAAGCAGCGGCGCGGCGTCCGACGGAACACGCAGAGGCAGGTCGCGAAACACCTTGACGTTGCGCAAGGCCACTTCGCCCTTTTCGTCGCGCATGTCCTCGAAGATGGCGCTGGCCTTGTCAAGAACGGCAAGGGCCAGGCCGTTGGACGAACCTTGCAGGTTCCCCGGGGAAATGGTCAGCCAATCCGGTTTCGTTGCCGCCAGCGCCGTCCCACCGGGAGAGGGCACCAGCAGCGCGGTTCCGCCTTTCAGCAGGTATTGGTGCAAGAAACCAATGCGCGCGGCCGCATCTTTGCCGTTTTGGAGAACGGCGGCCCAAGTCAAGACGACAAAGGCCGCGCGTTGGTCGGCGGAATACGACTCGAATGGGGAAAACGATATAGTCAATCCCGACAAACGGCCGTCACCGGTGGGCGAGAGCGCGAGCGGCAAATAGGCGAACTCCGCCGGTTTGCCGAGAAATAGCACCGACTGTTGTTCCGCCGCGACAAAGGCCGTGGCCGCGCGGTTGTCGGCGGGGAAATCATCGCCGTCAAGCGAGAACAGCACCCAATGCAAACCGGCGTTGGCCGTCATGAGTGTGACCGGCACGCTCTTTTCCTCTTGCGGAGAAATGGTGACGTCCAAGCCGCCGCGATTGCCGGCGTCGTCGAGCCAGTTCAACCGCGCCTGAGCGGGGCCCGGGCCGGTGTTGCCCAGACGCACCTGTGCCGGGAAACGACGACCGGCCACGACCGGGCGGGCGGGCATTTCCACCTGCAAGAGGGAAGCGTTGGGCAAGACCGAGGCCGGCGACGCGATGCGATGAACCACCAGGTCGAGTCCGCGCGGCGGGGCGGAAGATCTGACCGGCGCCTGTCCCCATTTGTCCTGCTGCAAATCGGAGAAAATCTGGATCTCCCGACGGGAAGCGGTGCCGGCCTCCAACATTCTCATGGCGCGGTCAACGGCGGCCGCGACGCTGCCGCTGGCTTCCGTCCCTTCGATGCCGTCGAGAGCGAGTTTGAGAGCCGCCTTGTCCGGCGTCAGACCGGCGGGCAATGACACCGCCGGATCGGGCACCAGCAGGACGATCCCGGCGCGGTCGCTCCCGTGAAGCTCGGCGAGAATGTCGCGCGCGCCATCGAGGGCCTGATTGAGTTTGGTCCGCCCGCCTTCGCCGGTGCCGCTCATCGAACCGGAATTGTCCACCAGCAGCACCACGGCAACGTCACCGGCCTGGCCGTGGCCGAACCAGACCGGGTGCGCCAGCGCCAGCAGCACGAACAAAATGAGGAGCGCGCGCAGGAGCAGAATCAGCCATTCGCGCAATCGCCGGCGCGCGTTGAGCTTGGGATCGAGCCGATGAAAAAACATCAAGGTCGGAAACGGGCGCGTTTGCCGTTTCAGACGAAAAAACAAGTGAAACACGACCGGCAGCGCGGCCAGCGGGAGCAGGGACAGGAACAGCGGATTAAGGGCGGTGAGGCTGGTCATGGCTGGCCGAATTTGGCGTGCAACGTCCGCTCCACCGGCGTCCGCGTGTCAATCAGATGGTAGTCCGCCAGGCTGCCCGTGCAACCCAGCCGGATTTCATCGAGATACCTGGCCACCTCGTTCGCATAGGCGTCACGGATTTGGTCAACTTCCACCGGGAGGCGGGCGCCAGTTTCGAGTTCGCGCAATTCGGCCAGGCCGCCGAAATTCAGGCTCAACTCCGCGGCGTCGAGGGTTTGCAGGACCAGCACCTCGTGCTTGTTGTGGCGCAGATGCCGAATGCCGCGAATGATGCTGGACGGTTCCTGCAACAGATCGGAAATCAGAATCACGAGGCTGCGCCGGTGGATTTTTTCCGCCGTCTGATGGAGCGCCTGTTCGATTTGGCTGCGACCCGAGGGCTTGATTTCTTCCAATGCCAAAAGGAGCGGGCGCAGGCGGTCGAGGGAGGCTGCGGCTGGAAATTCGCGGCGGACTTCATCATTGAAAAGGGTGAGACCGGCGGAATCGGACTGGCCGACCAGGACGAGCATGAGCGCGGCTGTCAGATAACAGGCGTAGTCCATTTTCGAGTGCAGGCCGGATTCGCGGAAGGACATGCTCTCGGAAATATCCAGCAGGAAATGGGCGCGGAGGCTGGTCTCTTCCTGGTAGCGGCGGATGACGTAGCGGTCGCTGCGGGCGTAAATTGCCCAGTCAATCAAATTCGGCGGATCGCCGCGCGCATATTCGCGGTAGTCCGCGAACTCGACGGAGGAACCGTGGCGCGGCGAGCGATGCAATCCCTGGACCGCGCCTTCCACCGGATGCCGCACCGCCAGGCCCAGGCCGCGCAAACGGTCGGCCAACTGCGGCGGAAGGAATTTGTAGGCGGGAGCATTCACCGGAGCCTAATACTGCGGCTCCTTCACCGCGGCGACGATCTTCTTGACGATCTGATCGGTGTTCACGCCTTCGCTCGCGGCGGTAAACGTGGGAAAGATGCGGTGGCGCAACACCGGCAGCGCGTATTCGCGGACATCGGCACAGGAAACGCTGAAACGCCCCTGCAAGAGGACATGGGTTTTGGCCGCGAGCAGCAGATATTGTCCGGCGCGCGTGCCGGCGCCCCAATTTACCCAGCGATTGACAAAGTCCAGGGAATCGGCGTCGTTGGGACGCGTGGCCCGAACGAGATTCATGGCGTAAAGCGCGACGTGCTGGCTCACCGGTACCTGGCGAACGAGTTGCTGAAGTTCGAGGACCTGGGCCGCTCCCAGCACCGGGTTGACGGCAGCGGTGGCGTCGCGGGTTGTGTCAAGAATGACCTGCTGCTCTTCCTGCGCCGTGGGATAGGCCAGGTGGATGCAGAACATGAAGCGGTCCAGTTGCGCCTCCGGCAACGGATAGGTGCCTTCCTGTTCGATGGGATTTTGCGTGGCCAGCACCATGAACGGATTGGGCAGATCGTAGCTGGTGCCGGAAAGGGTGACGCGGTGCTCCTGCATGGCCTCGAGCAACGCGGCCTGGGTCTTCGGCGGGGTCCGGTTGATCTCGTCGGCCAGCAGCAGATTGCTGAAAATCGGCCCGCGATGAAACCGGAACGCGCGTTTGCCAGTGACGGAATCTTCCTCCAAAATGTCGGTGCCGGTGATGTCGGAAGGCATCAGGTCGGGAGTGAACTGGATGCGGCGGGAGTCGAGGTCCACCGCGCTGCCGAGGGTTCTGACCATGAGCGTCTTGGCCAGGCCAGGGACACCAATCAGAAGGCAATGACCGCGCGCAAACAGGGCGACGAGAATTTGGTTGAGCACGTCACGCTGTCCGATGATCACCTTGCCAATTTCGCCCAGTACACGCTCGCGGGCCTTTTCGAATCGGGCGATGACCTCCTGGGATTGTTCGAGTGCCGGGACTGGCGTTGGAGCCGGCGCCTGAGCCACAACTGGGACTGGTTCTGGAGCGGACATTGGAGCTGGTTCCGGAGCCGGCGTTGCGATTGCCGGTGGCACGTCTGTCGGAGCCGGTATCGGAACTGGAATCTGGTCCGGGGGTGCGACCAGCTTTTCAACCGCCGATTCGACCGGCGCCGGCGCCTCCTCCACGGCCGGCTCCGCGTCCATCAGAGTAAAGACGAATTCTATGTCTCCCAGCGCAAACACAGATCCGTCGTGCAGCAGGCAGGAGAGCACCCGCTTCCCTTTCACAACGATCCCGTTGCTGCTGCCGGTATCTTCCAATTGAAAGCCGTCGCCGTTGCGCGTGATCACGGCGTGCAAGCCGGAAATGGAATCGCTCGGGACGCACACGTCGTTATCGCCGCTGCGGCCGATGGAGGTGAGGTCTTTGAGCGGGAAACGATGTTCCTGGTCCTGGAATTTATAAACAATCGCGGGCATGGGATCAGTGGGTCATTTCGTACATGATTATGTTGACTCCGAGCTTGAGGGCGTCGTCCGTCTGGTAGGCGCGCGCCAGCGGTGGATTTAACCCCTGCCAGCCGGTTTCCAAATCAATCGGACTATAAATCACCTTGACATCGCCGTTGATGGAAATGCCTTCGAGCAAGGGCGTGGTCAGCCCAGGCCGGGTGGCGGCGGCGGCCGGGGTGTAAGCGGCCTCGGTCATCTTGAACACGGAGTTGAAAACCGGGTGCGAGGGCGGCAATTGCGTCAGGCTGGCGCCCGGCACCAACTTCTTCAACTCCCGCCGCACGGCTGTGTCGAACGTTTGCAAACCGAGACCGTTATTGATGAGCAGCGTTCCGCCGGAATCAAGGAACCGTTTGAGCGCGGCAACGGCGTTTGCATCCCAATGAAAATCGTCGAGGCCGGACAAATAGAGAAAAGTAAAGGAAGACAAATCATCGTGCCCCGGCTGCACCGGCACGCGCTTGAGACTCACGCGGAGCGAAGTGTTTTTGCGCAATTCCAGCAACAGCCGGCTGGCTCCGCCGGATTCAACGTTCCAGGCGCCGTCGTGTTTGATCTGGGCGAAGACGAATTCATCCGTGGGATGCTTTTCGTCAAGCGCCCCGTAGAGTTCGGGCTTGGCTTCGGCCCGGCCAATGCGGGCGTAGCCCACGGCATAGCCGGCAATGTTCAGTCCGATTTTGTTGGCCGAACTTACGTCATAGTAGATCGCCTGCTGCAAGAGCGGCACGTCGTGGCCATCCCAGCCGCAGCCCAGGCCGTATTTGGAGAGCAGGACGCCGACCCGGGAATAGACGTACATGCCTTCCAACAGCGGTTGATGCGAGTTGAGGTTCTTCGGGTAACTCACTTGATTCACGTCCACCATGATGTGATAAAGCGGATGGTCTTCCGGGAGGACACGAAAACTCAGTTCGGGAAAAGTCTTTGCCATGGCATCGCGGAAAGACTGGTAGAAATACGGGCCGCCCGCAATGTTGTCCGCCACGATCATCCCGCCGCGCAGAACATAACGGCGCAATAATTCCAGTTCCGACGGCGAAAACTTGATGGTGCGCACCCCGCTGAAAAAAAGAATCGGAACCTTGGCCGGGTCACCGTCGAAGGAGGACAAACTGAAACTGTCCGCGCCGTAAGTGACGCCCAGGCGCCCACTGGCGGACTTCATGAGCTGCTGGAGGTCGCCGGGGCAAAGGTTCCAATCGGCGATACGGGTTTGCGTGCCGGAGCCGTAGGTGAAGGAGGCGTCCTCGCCCCAGATGATTTTGGCGGCCAGCTTGGGGGCGCTGGGTTCGCGTTTGCGTTCCGTGCGCCGCAACGGCGTGGCGGGGAGCGGAAGCGGCGGAAAAGATTCGCCTCCGGAAATCCGGCGTTTCGCGGCCTCGGGCGGCGGACCCAGGGGAACGAACCAGTCGTTTTCACCTGCGTGGGAGAATAGGGTGCTGGCGAAAAGCCAAGCCAGGAAGCAAGGTGATCGCAACCACATTGTAGGGTGGAAACGAACCTCAACAAAGTCGGGCGTTTTCATCGCTTGAGGTTATCCCGCTTCGGGTTCAAGGGAAATAGCGGTAAATCTCGCGGCGATGCAGGCACCGCACGAACGTGACTTCTCCTTCCTCGAAAACTAAACCAACGCGATAATCTCCGATCCGAATCCGGAAATATTTCCCTTTGGTCTCAAGCCGCTTCAGGTTTGGTATCTCATCATCGAACAAGTCGAAGCTGCCCGGTCGCTGCATCCTCCGGATTCGTCGCAGCATACCCGTGTCAGCCAGGGCGGACAAATCCTTGTCAAAGGACTCACGAAAGGCGGTATTCACGCCGGCGGTTGGAGCCGCCGGAAGATCTTCTTGCGACTGATGAGCGGAGATTTCTCACCGACTTGAATGGCCCGAAGGATGGCCATGTCCTCCAAGCTCTCGCGGAGCGCTTCGCGCAACAAATCTTGGCGTTCGGCCAGCACTTCGGTCACGGCCGTTTTGAGGAGTCCTTTCAAACGGCGTTCTTCGACGGCGGTCATGACGCCAATCTACGAATAAAGGGAGCGCCAGTCAACTTCAGTGGTGTTCTAATTTAAATCTGCGGTTTCCATAAAGGTTTCTGCCACGTCCGTTCCAGCGGCCACACCCGTTCTCCCGGCACGGCGAACCATGGAGGCCGCATCTCTTGCCAATACTCAGGACACCGTTACCCCGCCTCAACTTCGGGTTCATTTCTTGGTCCATTTGTCTTTGGCCTTCGCGGCGGCTTCGCTGTAGGGGAAATCCTTGAGAAGATGGCTCAAGGCCCGTTGCGCCTCCTCCCGTTTCCCCAAGGTCAGGCCGGTTTCAACCACTGTATAGAGTATTTCCGATTGACGCGGATCCTCGCCCGCCACCGACAGCAGCGTCTCCCCGTCGTTCAGCGCCCGCTTGAATTCCTTCCGCGCCATTTCCAGGCGAAGCGCCAACAGACCCGCGTCGAGCGACATTCGCTCCAGCGGCATCTCCAATTGCAGCCCGTCCAAGGCCGTCTGCGCGTCCTCCCAGTCACTGTGTTCAAACAAAATGGCGGCGCTTTCCAGGCGGGCGGCGCGGGCCGCGTTGAATCCCTCGCCGGACTGCTTTCCGGCGGCGGCGGCATATTGCTTGCGAGCCTCCTCGTTCCTGCCACGCGCGAGCAATAGATCGCCTTGGAGCAATCGCCAAAGCTTCCGGTCATCGGCATTGAGCGAGCCGCCCGGAATGCCTCCGAGCAGTTTGCCAGCCTCGTCGAGTTCGCCAGAGTAGTGAATTAGAAGCGCGGCCAGCCCAAGCTTGGCTCGCTCGTTGATCGCCGGTGTCACGCGTTGCGGTGCCAGCACGAGTCGAAACGACTTTTCTGCCAGCGCATCGCCCGAATCTCCCTGATGCTCGAAGAGAAGGCCCATTCTATAGAATATCGGACCGGCAGCCGTCCCATTGAAGTCCTCCTCCCGCTTGACCAGGGTTTCGCCGATACGCGTGAGCAATTCCTGATCGTCGGCGCGTTCCGCCAAATCCCAAACCGCAATCAGATCCCGCGGCGGCGTCAGCGTCAAATCCCGGTGCAGGAAATCGGTTTTGCCCTGGTTAAACACGTCGTCGCGCCACCAGTCGCGTTGCTGCCATTCCGGCTCCACCCGCAGGCGGATCGAATTGGTGGCCACCACCGTGCCGTTCTTCAATGATTCGAGCGTGACCTGACGCAACCCGGGTTGCGGAAAGAAATGCCGGGGATTGACGCCTGTGTCCTCGGCTCCGTCGTCGAATTGCCAGCGATAGGTGCGCCCCGGTGTATTGTTGACTGCGTGAAATTGCAGCCGCACGAGCATGGCGTCGCCCAGCTCGCATTGGTCCACCGACCGCCACTCAAAGTAAAGCTGCTCCGGCGCGGACGGCCCAAACTCGATCCGGGTCACGTGAAATCGCGCGACCGCCAGGAAAGCCGACGGCGGCATCAACTCGACATGATCGTGCCCCGGCGGTTTCCAGGCGGCCACCGCCGCCGAAGGGCCGCCGATTTGGATTTGAACGTAACTCAAGCGATGCGGGCCGGCGGACAGTGAAATCGTTCCGTTGTGTTCCCCGTGAGCACCCGGTTCCGCGCCGTGTCCCCCAAACCATGTCGCCACCGTCCGATTGTCCACCTCCAGATACGACGCATCATCGGAAGCGGTGGCAAAAGTATATTGGGCCGCGCTGGGCACCGTGAACCAGCCATTGAAGGTCGCGATATAATTCGTGCTCGGCCCAAACGGGTTGGCGCCCAGGAAAACGTTGGGCACAAAGTCGCGGCCCGCCGCCCCGCCCGCGGTGCTCAATACCCTGGCAATTTGCGGTGCAGTGTCTATCGGGAGGTCGGACCGGCAGGGCCTTGTTTCCAGGAGGACACCCGCCTCGGCCTTCCAACTTCCGCCCGCCGTCGGCAACCCGGCGTCAAAGCACACATAGTAAATGGTCGCCCCGCTGGAAGTGTCGAAAGAAACCCGCGTTGCTTCTCCCTGACCTGACCAAACCGTTTGAAACGCCACCGGTTTGCCATCGCCATCGAACACTCCAAACCGGTAGGGTGCGTTCAAGCAAGGCGCAATATCCACCACCCCCATCGTCGCCGGCCAGTCCGTCCGGGCGACTCTCTCCAGCCGCAGACAAGCCGCTGCCGTGGTCACAGGATTCTTCTGAGCGCATACCACGGCTCCTGCCATAGTGATCCCGGCAAACACGGCCATCGCGCTCGCCAGCCGCGTCCGGAATGTCCTGGTCGAATGAATCATACGCAGATCGATCCCCATCTATTACACCTGTTTGTCGGCGTCCCATTTTTTACAGTCCGCCTAGTCTTTAATAATCTGCTCTTCGTGAATGCCAATTGCAGTACAATTCGGATTCAAACAATTTCGATGATCCAAAACGAATGGCACGGCATCAGGCCGCGCGTTACGGAAAACAAAGGCTCCGGCGTAGTGTCTGTTGCGTGGATTACGGCGTCCCACGCCAGTACGCGAAGGCCGCCATCCATAGCGCAGAACCGCAGTCGAGCATCGGGACTGAATTTCAAATTCAGTATACTCTCCGAGCCTCTTATAAAGGCCCCCCGCCACTCCTTTAATTCGTTTTCGCCGACTCCGGCTTGTTTGAGTTCCCCCTCAACAAGCGCCGCGAGTGGCGACCAGTCCTTCCTCTTGCCGCAAAAAAGAATCTTCTCCATTCGTCCCGTTTCCGTATTGAAAACACCCATTTTGTCCTGCATTGGGCGTGTCAGCAGGAATTTATTGGCAGGATGCACCGCCTGAACGTAGCGGCCGGTTTGAAAAGTCCGAACGGGCTGGAGAGTTTCCAAGGACACCATGTCGAGCGCTTCCTCTCGCTACCAAAACAGCCATTTTTCGTCATGGCTAAAAAAAACGGGTATCCATGCATTCCGATTACGTTCTCCTGTTTGCCACAAGCCCAGTTCCACAACTGCAATCCTCCAACGAACTTGGATGGAACTATAAAACGCGCCCATTTCTTAATCCACACACCGCGACACCCGTGAGTAAAATACATTTGCGTAAAGCCTATTACGATTGCGCGCGCCGGCAAGGTCGCGCTGGAAGCTTGTCCCCATTCATAATTGCAATTGGAATATGCTCGTCACGCATTTAGTCCGTTCGCCACATACTCCGCAATTTCGCCGCCGATGGCCAGGGAAGCGGTCGCGGCCGGGCTGGGGGCGTTGAGAACGTGCAGGGCGCGGGGGCGGCGGGCCAGTTCGAAATCGTGGATTAGTTCTCCATCCGGTGACATCGCCTGGGCACGGACGCCGGCGCCACCTGCTTCCAAATCTTCCAACTGAATCTCCGGCACGAGACGTTGCAGGGCCTGGCAAAATAATTGCGGGCTGAACGATCTTTTCATTTCCGCCCAACTCATGGCCCGGTGTTTGTTCAGGAATCGCCACAGACCGGGGAAACTCAGCGCGTCGGCCAGGTCCAGGGGATTGAAATCGGTCTTGCGATAACCTTCGCGGGCAAAGGCCAGCACGGCGTTCGGGCCGGCTTCCACGCCGCCTTCGATCAGCTTGGTGAAATGCACGCCGAGAAACGGGAATTGCGGGTCCGGCACCGGATAAATCAGGTTACGCACCAGGAATTGCCGTTCGGGCTTGATCTTAAAATATTCGCCGCGAAAGGGAATGATGCGCGACGTCAGCTTTTCCCCGGCCATCGTGGCCAGCCGGTCGCTGTGCAAGCCGCCGCACGCCACCACGTAGTCCCCTGCCCAATCGCCGGACGTCGTCTCCACCGTCCAGCCGTCCGGACGCTCGTGCATCGTGACGACTTTGGTGCGCAGGACCACCCGGCCGCCGCCTTCCCCGATCTTTCGCGCCAGGACGCGGCATACCGCCGGATAGTCAACAATACCTTCCTGCGGAACCTGCAAGGCCGCGATGCCGCCGACGTGCGGTTCAATCTCGCGCATTTGCGCGCGGTCGAGCACGCGCAGGCCTTTCAGGCCGTTTTGCTGGCCGCGTTCATAAAGACCTTTCAGCCGCCCCATCTCGCTCTCGTCCACCGCCACCACCAGTTTGCCGCAAATTTCGTGGGGGATGCCATTGTCACGGCAAAACGCCGTCATTTCCTGAATGCCCGACACCGCTAGCCGGGCCTTGAGCGAGCCGGGTTTGTAATAAAGGCCGGCGTGGAGCACGCCGCTGTTGTTGCCGGATTGGTGGCGTCCGACGTCTCCCTCCTTCTCCAGCACGATTACTTCGGAGCCGGGAAAACGGCCCTCCAGTTTCAAGGCCGTCGCCAGCCCGACCAACCCGCCGCCGATGATGATAAAGCGTTTGTAGAACAAGTGAACCAATTTGGTAAGGCGGTGCGGTGCGCTCTAGCGCACTTCGTACTGCGCAAAAGCTGTCGTCCGTCGCCGCCCAAACATCGGGATAATGGGGCGGCGACATAGCACCGCCCTACCGAATGATTGCGAGAATACTCTGGCCGCTTTGCAAGTTCAATGTTGGCTTTGGGCGATTTCCGAATATCCTCTTCCCCCGCGTCATGCAAGAAACACAATCAAGCACCTCAGGCAAAGGCAAATGCGGGAGCGGACTGCTGCTCGTCGTGCTCCTCGGCCTCGCGCTCTCGCTGCTGTGCAATCAGGCCTACCAATCCCATTGGGTCATGTGGGCCAATGACAGCCAGCTCGGCGCGCTCAAATCGTCGTCCGCCAAAATGCCCGACACCTTTTTCGGCAACTGGCTGCATCATTGGTGGATTGGGATGGCCATGCCGGCCAACTCGCCCAGCCTCTCCCTGCTGTTGGCCACGGTGGTTTCGCCGGAGATGTTCCTGAAGATTTTCACGCCGCTGACCATGCTCTGGCTCGGTTTCTGCGCCTGGGTGCTGTTCCGTCAATTAAAATTCTCTCCCATCGTCAGCGTGCTGGGCGGGCTGGCGGCGGGTCTGAACATGCATTGCTTTTCCAACGCTTGTTGGGGACTGGGCACGTGGAATGTCTCCATCGCCATGATTTTTCTGGCGGTGGCGGCGCTGGTCACAGACGCCATTCGTCAAATTTGGGTGAAAGCCATCCTGGCCGGATTGGCCGTCGGCTTGTCCGTCATGGAAGGATTCGACAGCGGCGCCATCCTGAGCGTCTATTTCGGCGTTTTCGTCCTCTTCTTTTGCTGGATCACCGAGTCCACTGTCGCCAAGGGTATCGCCAAGGGCCTCGTGTCGAGCGCGCTGGTGGTGTTCTTCGCCATCCTGATCGCGGCCAGTACTCTTTACACGCTGGTGGGAACGCAGGTCACCGGCATCACTGGCGGTGGAGACAGCGCCAAGGAAAAAGCGGCCAACTGGCCCTTCGCGACGCAATGGAGCCTGCCAAAATTGGAAACGCTGAAGGTCGTCCTTCCCGGTATCTTCGGCTACCGCATGGACGAATTCAGCACGCCGCCGGACCCCTTGACCGTTTCGCTTGCGAAAGTCGGTGGCTGGCCCAAAGAGTTCGTCGAAGACTTGCAGGACAAGTCTTCCGCCTACTGGGGCAGGGTCGGAGAAGACCCGCACCTCACCGCCGCCGCCGACCTGGAGAGCGATGATCCCAAGGAGCGTGTGGCTGCCATCTCTGCCTTCACCGACCAGACCAACATCATCAATGTCTTTAGGGGGGACAACGTAGAGATTCGCACTAAAATCGTAAGCCAGATCAAGCCGCAGGTTCAAGGCGCCCAGCGCCGTCATTCCGGCAACGGCGAATACGCCGGCATTGTGACCGCCCTGTTCGCCCTCATGGCGCTGGCGCAATCCTTCCGCGGAAAACTGTCGCCCTACTCTCTTTTCGAGCGCCGGATGGTCTGGTTCTGGGCACTGGCCTCGTTGTTCTCGCTGATGGCCGCGTGGGGGCGTTTCTCCTTCCTCTATGCGCTGCTGTACCAGTTGCCCGGCGTTTCGGCCATTCGCAATCCCATCAAGTTCATGCATCCGTTCGTGATTACGTGGGTAATCCTGGCCGGGTTCGGGATGGAGGCCTTTTACCGTTGCTACCTGAAACGCACCATCGAGCCGTCCCCTGCAACCAAGGCGTTGAAAGGCGGGGGCTGGTGGAGAAAGACGGGGTTCTTTGACAAGGTCCTGCTCGGCAGCCTGATAATACTTGTATTCGGCTTCTTCGAGGCCTACGGCAAATACGCCGCCTACAAGGATGGCCTTATCGCTTACCTGGGAGACCACGGTTTCCCTCCGGACGCAGCCGCCCGCATCGCCGCCTTCTCCGTCAACGAAGCCCGCTGGACGCTGCTTTTCTTTACGGCCGCCGCCGCCGTCGTCATGAGCGCGGTGGCGCTGGTTTGGGCCAAACGCTGGACCTGGGTGCCCTGGGCGGTGCTGTGCGGCATCGTGATTTTTGACATGGCCCGCGCCGATCTGCCCTGGGTGCGCTACTACAATTACGACCACAAGTATTCCATGAACGACGTCACGAAAATTCTCATGGACAAACCCTACGAGCACCGTGTCTCCGGCCGCAGTAATCCCCGGGGCGGTTACGATATTGAGGGCGATGCGAACTTCGGCGCCGTCATCCATTGGTGGATCGAAAACGATTTTCCCTACCACGACATCGAATCGCTGGAAATAGACCAGATGCCGCGCACGCCGGTGCTGGACTTCGCCTATCTCGGCGCCTTTCCTTACGATCAAAACAGCGCTTTGGCCTCCGCCGCCCGCATGTGGAAGCTCACCAACACGCGCTATGTCCTCGCCAACCCGAAGCTCTTGCCGACACTCAATCAAGTCGGTGATCCGCTCCATCATTCCTTCCGCTATGCCGAGGTTTTCAACCTGGTGGCCAAACCGGGCTACACCCTGCGCGGCGAACCCGGCCTCACGCTCGTGGCCGACGCCGGGGACATGACGCCGCAGAAGTCCGACCAGGGCACCTGCGCCTTGATTGAATACGGCGACGCCCTGCCGCGCGCCAAGCTCTACGCCAACTGGACCACGCCCACCAACAACGACCAAACCCTGCAAATGCTGACGTCGCAAAGCTGGGACCCGGCAAGTTCCGTCCTGATCGCGTATGACACCCCGGTGCCGGTGGCGCCGACCAATTCCACCGCCGATCCCGGAACCGTCAACATCAGTTCTTGGGACCCCAAGGACATCAAGCTCGATGCCACTGCCAATTCGCCGGCCGTTCTGCTTTACAACGACCGCACCGCCACCGACTGGCACGTTTGGGTGGATGGCAAGGAGTCGCCGCTGCTGCGTTGCAATTACATCATGCGCGGCGTCTTCCTGACTGCCGGCCAGCACCGCGTGGAATTCCGTTACCTGCCCTCCACCACGGCCTTCTGGGTAACGGTCTCGGCGTGGCTGGTGGGATTCGCTCTGCTCGGCTATTTAGTTTGGTGCCGCTTCTCGGCAAAAGCACCGCCGGGAGCCAGCTCTCCATAGATTCGCTCGAATAATCGCTTCTTCCGTTCCGCATCCAATAACCCTTGCGGAAAGGAAGCGCAAACCATCGTCTTGGCCGATTCAAACATTTCCGCTCCCATCACAACGCGCTCCTCGGCGGAGCGCGCCATGATCTTTTCTCGCATCGACCGTTCAATTTCTGGAGATGTATCCGTCATTCTGTGGGCGTCAGCTACGGGGAAATCTCATTAACACCTGGCTTCAGCCAGTTGAAGTTGCGACATGGAACGTCTGAAACTGTTTCAACAGTTTCCAGCTTCGCGTCCCTCCATTTCGAACCACCTGCTCAAACCTCCGCGAAACGTCGATTTCATTCACGCCAGATTTCATCGTCCAAGTCCGGGCTACGGTTCGTAATACTGTGGGAAAAACTCCTTAATCCCCTGGCCCAGCCTCATGCATAATCGCCGGGTGCGAATTCGTGCCGAAGAAAAAGGCGCCGGTGTCGTGATTGGTTCCGACAAAAAAACCGAAACCCATGCCAGTACCGGGCAATAAGATTCCGCGGTAAGCGATGGCCTTCGCATCATGGGCGGGCACGAAACTGCCATCGAGCAACCCGTTCGCCGCAGTCAAGGTCAACGCCACCTCGTCCGGGTTCGGAGTTTGCATCGTGAAGGTGTTGTCCTGAGGATCATACGCCGCCGCGGCGTTAACGAAAACGGTGCCCCCCGATCCCTCAGTCAAGAAGATTGGCACGTCGGCCGAGCCGGTATTGTTGACTGCGGTTTGGAGAATATTCGTACCCGCCGCGGGAGCAACATAGCGGGAGCCGATGGCCATTCCCGTGAACGGATTGGTCCAGGTGGAAAATCCATGGGTGTAGAATCGGTCGGCCACGGGCAGTTTGGCCCAGGCGAGAATGGTGCTTTCAAGATCAGCCGATGTGGTGGCGTCATTGGTAAAATTCAGCCAGCCGAGAATGACGCCTTTGCCGCCATAGAGCGGAGCGAAGAAAGGAAAACTCCCGTCTTCCGCGAGGTAGCTCGCGCAGGAAAAAGCGGGCGAGGTTCCGTCCGCCAGATGCGAGGTCAGCGCGACGGTGCCATTGGATGCTAAAATCACGGTGCCATAGCTGCATCCTCCGGGGGCCATGGACGAATTGGTGCCCACAGGCGGGATGGCAACGTTGTAACGCCCCGGCGTCTCATTGGTGGAAACCGCACGGGAACGCTTTGCCGTGAGCGGCACATTCCAGAAGTTGGTCGGCCGCAAGAATGGCACCGCGGCGACCGGTCGCGACGCAACCCCACTCGGAAACCTCCTCTGCGCAAGGAGCGGCGTGGCAATGGGAACATTTGTCACGACTGAGATAGGAATATTTGTTATTGTTGGAATCGGAGGCAATAGTTCGATCGGAATGGGAAGAATTGGTGGGGCGGGATTAGTCGGGCCGATCGCAATGGGAATATTTGTTGGTGGCGCGGGAGCGGGAGGAAATCCTGCGGTAGGAGACGGGATCGGGGTCGCTACCATAACCATGACTGTGTACGGGCTATTATT
>Ga0302320_10008342_pt1 | contig 22587 bp, 22 predicted proteins | sample Bog_T0_3_FD_202130 | JGI IMG/M metagenome (GOLD analysis project Ga0302320, IMG submission 202130) | Peat permafrost microbial communities from Stordalen Mire near Abisko, Sweden - Bog_T0_3 | ecosystem: Environmental > Terrestrial > Soil > Wetlands > Peat | place: Sweden: Abisko, Stordalen Mire... | reverse complement strand
GAATGGGAGTACTTTCCGGGCCAGGCACGAGTCGCAATGGCCCTCAAGGCCGTGATGGAGAGCGCGTGAGCCAGTTCGTATTCAAGATGCCGGATTTGGGCGAAGGCACGGTCGATGCTGAAATCGTCGCCTGGCATACCAAACCGGGCGATGCGGTCACCGAAGACCAACTCATCGTCGAGGTCATGACCGACAAGGCGGCAGTCGAAGTGCCCGCGCCGGTGACCGGCCGGGTGATCTCAATCACCGGAGCCCCGGGCGACAAGGTGGCGGTGGGTTCGCCGCTCATCGTATTCGACACCGCCGAGGCGACCGCAGGTGCAGTGACACCGCCGGCCGCGCTCGAACCGGCACCGCCGGCGGCGGCAGCCGCCGTTGCGGCACTCCCGGCGAATGCCGCGCGCTCGGGACGCGTGATGACCTCGCCGGCGAATCGGCGCCGTGCGCGCGAGGCGGGTATCGATCTGGCGACCGTGGTTGGATCCGGTCCCAACGGTCGCATTCTGCGCGATGATTTGGGTGTGCCTCCCAAGGCGGCGCCTGCCGCGGCGGCGGCCGCCGGTCCGGAAACCTCGGAAATCAAAGTCATCGGGATGCGCCGCTTGATCGCCGAACGCATGAGCGAGGCGAAGCGCAACATTCCGCATTTCGCGTACGTCGAAGAAGTCGACGTCACCGAATTGGAATCGCTGCGCAGTCATCTGAATTCTGCACCACCGCCGGGTGCGGGGGCCTTGAGCTATCTGCCCTTGGTGGTGATGGCGCTCACCCGCGTGCTCGAATCCTTCCCGCAGTGCAACGTGCTGTACGATGCCGCCCGCGGCGTGCTGGTCCGCCACCGTGCCGTGCACGTCGGCATCGCCGCACAGACGCCGGACGGCCTGAAAGTCCCGGTGGTGCGCAATGCCGGTTCGTTGGGGTTATGGGAAGTTGCGGCGGAGATCCGCCGGCTCGCCGAGCGCGCGCGCACCGGTAAATCGACGCGCGACGAATTGGTCGGATCGACGATCACGATCACCAGCCTCGGCAAACTTGGAGGCATCGCTTCGACGCCGATCATCAACGCGCCGGAAGTGGCGATTATCGGACTCAATAAGGCCGTGGAACGGCCCGTGGTCCTGAACGGCGCCGTTGCGGTGCGTCGAATCATGAATTTGTCTTCCTCATTCGATCATCGCTTCGTGGACGGTTATGATGCGGCAGCGATGATTCAAGCTCTGAAAGAGCTGCTCGAACATCCGGCGACGATTTTTATTCCGAAGGTGAAATCCAAATGACTGCGCAACCCCAACGACCCGCATTTGGCACGTTGTTGACTTCACATATGGCGGCGGCCACTTACAGCCAAGGCCGCTGGAGCGCGAGCGAGATCAAACCGGTTGCGCCGATCGAACTGTCTCCGGCCGCCCACGTACTGCATTACTCGAGCACCTGTTTCGAAGGCTTCAAGGCATTCCGCCGCGCGGATGGGTCGGTGCACATCTTCCGCATGGATCGGCATATCGAGCGCATGCGCCAGAGTGCTCGGCAACTGGCACTGCCGGAACCCGATGCGGCGCAGCTGGCCGACATGGTGCGTGCCGTGATCAATCGCTGCCGCGACGCGGTGCCGGAAGCTCCGGGAGCGCTTTACTTGCGGCCGATTCTGTTCGGTACCACCGCGAACATCGGCGCCGCCGCTACGCCGTCCTCGGAGGCGACGCTGCTGGTACTTGCGAGCCCGGTTTGGGATTATTTTTCCGGTGGCATGAAGCCGCTGCGCATTTTGGTCGACGATGTCAATACCCGCTCGGCGGCCCAGATGGGGATGGTCAAGACCGGCGGCAATTACGCCGCGGCGCTCGGGCCCACGTTACGCGCTCGCGCCCAATACCAGGTCGACCAGGTGTTGTTCTGTCCGGGCGGCCAGGTGCAGGAAACCGGTGCTTCGAACTTCGTGTTGATCCGCGACCGCGAACTCTTGACGCGCAGCCTCGATACCACCTTTTTGCACGGCGTGACGCGCGACTCGCTGCTGACGATTGCGCGCGATTTGGGATACAAAGTCAGCGAGCGCGTATTCGAAGTCCCAGAGATGCTCGAATGGGTGAAGGCCGGTGAGGCGGCGCTCTCCGGCACCGCGGCGGTGTTGGCAGGTGTCGGGACGCTCATCTACCGCGGAAAAGAGTACCCGGTGGCGGGCGGCGAAGTCGGACCGTTAACCCGTGCGCTGCGGGCGCAGTTGATAGCGGTGCAACAGGGAGAAACAGCCGATCGCCATGGCTGGCTGGAGCGAGTGGAGGAGCGCTAGTACTCCTCCCGATCCTCATCGTCGTCTAGGTCGTCGTCGTCGTCTTCATCATCGTCCTCGTCTTCGTCCCAGTCCTCGTCTTCTTCTTCGTCCTCGTCGGCGTCTTTCTCGGCCTTCGATCCGGACCAGCCTTCGGGCTCCTCGGTGAGTTCTAGATCGAGCTCGGCCCAACCGTCGACGTCGAATTCTTCGATATCGCCGTCGAGATGTTGAATCTCAACGATTTCTTTGTCTTCGTCGACTTTGAGCACCTGGAAGGTTTCCTCGTTTTCCAGGTCCTCATACCATTGCCCGACGGTCGGTTCGTACTCTCTACCCACGATTCACCTACTTTGAGGATTTGCTGCTGATGCGGCAGGCGAATATTAGGGGAGGCTGCTTGCCCAAGTAAATGGCAATATTGTGTTCATGACAGTTGTAGACCGCAAACTCCTGGCGCGCCGCTTAGCCGAAGCCAAACGCGTGGTCGTGAAAGTGGGCTCAGCCTTGCTGGTGGATGCGGAGAAAGGCCGCCTGAACCGCGCGTGGCTGGAGGGCTTCGCGCAAGACGTCGCGGCCATGCGCAAGCGCGGCCAAGACATCATTCTGGTGTCCTCGGGCGCCATCGCGCTCGGCAGGCGCCACCTGGGGTTGAATGCCGGCAAGCTGAGGCTGGAAGAAAGTCAAGCCGCCGCCGCGGTGGGTCAGATTCGCCTGGCGCACGCCTACAAGGAGTTGCTGGATGCGCACGAGATCACGGTCGCGCAGTTACTGCTCACGCTCGGCGACACCGAACAGCGGCGCCGGTATCTGAACGCACGCGGCACGCTCAATACGCTGTTGTCGCTGGGTGCGGTACCCGTGATCAATGAAAACGACACGGTCGCAACGGCCGAAATCCGCTACGGTGATAACGACCGTCTGGCGGCTCGGGTCGCGCAAATGTCGGGCGCGGACTGCCTGGTGTTGCTGTCGGACATCGACGGCCTGTATACCACGGACCCGGCGCTCGATCCGGACGCCGAATTCATCGGGCGGGTACTCGAGATCACGCCGGCGATCGAAGCCATGGCCGGCGGGGCAAGCAATGACATGGGCTCGGGCGGCATGCACACCAAGATCGCCGCCGCTAAAATTGCGGTCGCCGCCGGCTGCCATTTATGCATCGCCAAGGGCGCGGTCCAGCATCCCTTGCAGCGCATCGAAGAGGGTGCGCGCTGTACCTGGTTCGTCCCCTCCTCGACGCCCTTGGCGACGCGCAAGCAATGGATCGCAGGCACGTTGCGGCCCGCCGGCGCGATCGTGGTCGACGAGGGCGCGGTACGCGCGCTCATGGGCGGCAAGAGTTTGCTGCCTGCCGGAGTGACGCGCGCGGTGGGACGATTCGACCGCGGCGACACGGTGAGTATCTTGGGGCCGGACGGCTCGGAGGTTGCACGCGGCATATGCGCGTACTCGGATGGCGATGCGGCGCGCATCATCGGCCGCAAGTCCGCCGAGATCGAGCACGTGCTGGGATTTCGCGGCCGGGATGAAATCGTGCACCGCGATGATCTCGTGTTGTTGCGCGCGCATGTGGTCGGCACGCTATGAAACAAGTGCCGGTCGCCGATCTCATGCGCGGTATCGGGCAGGCGGCGCGCGCCGCGGCGCTCACCTTGAGCGCGGCGACGACCGAGCAGAAAAATCGCGCGCTGCACGCGGCCGCGGCCGCGCTGCGCAGCCAGAGCGAGCGAATACTGGCCGCCAATCAAGCCGATATGCACGCCGCCGAAACCCGAGGCACCTCCCGCGCGCTGCTCGATCGGCTGCATCTGGACCCGAAGCGCGTTGCCGGCATGGCGCGCGGACTCGAGGACATCGCCCGCCTCGACGACCCGATCGGCAAATGTCTGGCGCAGTGGTCGCGGCCGAACGGCATGCGGATCGAACGTGTGGCGGTGCCCTTGGGCGTCATTGGGATCATTTACGAGAGCCGCCCCAACGTGACCGCGGACGCGGGCGCGCTGTGTCTCAAATCCGGTAATGCGGCGATCTTGCGCGGCGGCTCGGAAAGCATGCAGTCGAACGGCGCGATTCACGCCTGCCTCACGGCGGGACTCGATGCGGCGGGACTGCCGCAAACCTCAATTCAATGGGTGCCGACCGTCGATCGCGCGGCGGTGGGACAGATGCTGGCCGACATGCGCGACAGCATCGATGTGTTGGTGCCGCGCGGCGGCAAGGAACTGATTGCGCGCGTCCGGCAGGAGGCGCGCGTGCCCGTGATCGGGCACCTCGAGGGGATTTGTCACGTGTACGTCGATCGCGGCGCCGATCTTCAGATGGCGACACGCATCGTGCTGAACGCCAAGATGCGCCGCACCGGCATCTGCGGCGCGGCGGAAACCTTGTTGGTCGACCGTGGCTGCGCCGCGACGCACCTTGTACCCCTGGTGCAAGCCTTGCTCGAGGCGGGCTGCGAAGTGCGCGGCGACGAGACCAGCATGCGCGCCGACCCGCGCGTGCGAGCCGCCAGCGAACAGGATTGGTACACCGAGTATCTCGATGCCATCATCGCGGTGCGCGTAGTCGAGGACGAAGCAGCGGCGATTGCGCATATCCGTCGCTACGGCTCGCAGCACACCGAATGCATCGTCACCGATGACGGCGCCGCCGCCGAGCGGTTTCTGTCGACGGTCGACAGCGCCATCGTGCTGCACAATGCGTCCACGCAGTTCGCCGACGGCGCGGAATTCGGCATGGGCGCCGAAATCGGCATCAGTACCGACAAGTTTCACGCGCGCGGCCCGGTCGGCGTCGAGCAGCTGACGAGCTACAAGTACCTGGTCCGCGGCAGCGGGCAGATTCGCGACTAGCTTAGCGCCTGGCGAGCGCGTCGCTACAGCATTTCTTCCCAGGTGCGGCTCAAGCGGATGGCACAGGTGATGATGCCGACCATGCTGTAGGTCTGCGGGAAATTTCCCCACTGCTCACCGCTCACCGGATCGATGTCCTCCGACAACAAGCCCGCGCTGTTGCGCCTGAGCAGTAATTTTTGGAATATCGCGCGTGCCTCATCGACGCGGCCGACCGCGGCCAGCGCGTTCACGTACCAGAACGAGCACATCGTGAACGTATTGTGAGGCACGCCGAAGTCGTCCGCGTGCAGATAGCGGAACACCAGGTCGCCGCGCACCAGTTCGCGCTCGATCGCGTTCAGCGTGGACACGAAACGGGTGTCGCTGGCTTCGAGAAATCCAAGATCCGGCAGCAGCAGCGAGGTCGCATCGAGGTCTTCGCCGCCGAAGCCGCTGGTAAAGGATTGTTTGCGATCGCTCCAGGCGCGCGTCAAGATTTCCTCGCGCATCGAATCGGCGGTGCTGCGCCAGAACGCGGCGCGATCGATGATTTGCAGCTGGCTGGCGATGCGCGCCAGACGATCGCAAGCGGCCCAACACATCACCGCCGAGAACGTGTGTACGTGTGCGCTGCCGCGAAATTCCCACGGGCCGGCGTCGGGGACCTTGAACATCTGCAGCGCCCGTTCGCCGAGCACCTCGGCGCGCGCGAACACCGCAGCGTTGCCGGGATTGGTGAGGCGCTGATCGAAAAAAGTTTGCCGGGCGGCGAGCACCACCGCACCGTACACATCGTGCTGAATCTGTTCGTAGGCGAGATTGCCGACGCGCACCGGCCCCATGCCGCGATAGCCTTCCAGCGTCTCGACGATGCTCTCCTCGATACGGGCTTCGCCGGTGATGCTGTAGAGCGGCTGCAGATCGCCGCCGGGATTTCGCGCCACGATGTTATCCAGATAGCGCAGATAACCTTCCATGGTATTGGTGGCGCCGAGATGGTTGAGCGCCAGGATCACGAAGAAGCTATCGCGCAGCCAGCAAAACCGGTAATCCCAGTTGCGCACGCTGCCGGCCATTTCTGGTATCGACGTGGTGAGCGCGGCCATCACCGCGCCGGTATCTTCGAAGGTGCATAATTTAAGCGTGATCGCGGAGCGGATCACCGCCTCCTGCCAATCGAACGGCACCGCCAGACCGCGAATCCATTCGTGCCAGTAGTTGCGCGTCTCGTCGAGCCAGGAAATCGCCAAGGTCAGCGGCGTTTCCTCGATGGTTTCGTCCGGAGCGAGAATGAATGCCAGCGGCATGCCGAGCACGAAGGCGCTCTCATCGAGCAGCGGCGACAGCGAACTATTGGTGGTGACGCGATAATTGAGCGCCGCAGACAAGTAGCGAATGTGATGGCTGCCGGCGACACGCTGCGGAATATCGGCGCCGTTGTCGCAGCGCGGCCGCAGCCGCACCGTGACGATGGGCCGGCCCCTGACGGGTTCAATCATGCGCACCATGGCCATCGGCCGGAAGTTACGGCCGCGCGAACGAAAGCGCGGGCAGAAATCCGTGATCTTGAGCGAGTTGCCGTGCGCATCGCTCAAGGTGGTCTCGACGATTGCGGTGTTGCGCAAATAAATGCGCTTCGCGTCGGTCATGTCGCGCAAGTCGACGGCGAACACGCCGCTCGGCGCGCTGCCGCCTTCGCGGGAGAGCAGCGCACAGAACACAGGATCGGCATCGGGCTTCGGCAGACAGCCCCAGACGATGCGGCCCTGATTGTCGATCAGCGCGGCAACTTGACAGTTGCCGATGACGGCGAGATCCAAACTGGCAGTGTCGGTCATTCGCGGTGCGAATCGTGCAGTGCGGCGATCGCTTGCAGCCAGTTGCGCACGGCTGCCGCATCGTCCAGCTGATATTGGCCGCGCACCCGGTCGCCGACCGCGACCGAGATGCCGCCCTGATCCTCGACGGCTTTCAGGCCATCCTTATCCGTGAGATCGTCGCCCACGAACACCGGCTTTCGGCCGCAGAACGGCGGTTCCTGCATGAATGCCTTGATGGCGGCGGCTTTGGTGAAGCCGCTGGGTTTGATCTCGAGCATCATATTGCCGCCCTGGATGTGGTAGTTGCTGCCGAGCGGCGTCGCGAGTTCGCGCACCGCTTCACGAACCGCGTCTTCGGTTTGCGGCGCCATTCGAAAGTGCACGGCAAGGGTTCGGCCCTTGTCTTCCAAGATCGTACCGGGATTGGCCGACACCAGCGCTTTGAGTGCGGCGCGCGCCCGGTCGAGTTGCGAGTCGACGAAGCTCGCGCCGTGCAGGGCACCCGAGGCCTTGCGCCGCTCGACACCGTGCAGGCCCGCCGCCGGCAGGCGCAACGGCGCAAACAGCGCATCCAAGTACTCGATGCTGCGGCCGCTTACCAACGCCAACGCACCGCCCAGACGCTCGGCCACGTCGCCCAACAATGCCGTGAGTTCCGCATCTGCGCAGGTGTCGAGCGGCGAGTCGGTGAAGTCAATGAGAGTTCCATCAACGTCCAAGAACAAACACCATTCAAGTGAAGGTGACGGTGGTGTTTGAATCATACGACAAAGCCAACCGGATGGGCGTCAATGTAAGACTTACATGAAAATCATAGCGGAAAAACTGACACCGAAACACCGAAATTGGGTATTTTGGAACGATGTTTCGCTCGGTCATGCTGCGTCTCGTCTTGCCCGTGGCGTTCGCGTCTTGCGTAGTGGCGTATTTCGGTTTGCCCTATATCGAGCGGCTGCTGGCGGAATGGTTCCGCTCGGACATCGAATTGCGCGCACAGCTCGTGATGCATTCGATGGAAGAGCCGATCACCGATCTGGTCGAGAAGGGCAATGAGGCGCGCCTGCGCAGCTATCTTGGCAAGATCACCGCCGATGAGCGCTTGCTGGCGATTTTGGTGTGCCGTCCGAACGGTTCGGCCATCTTCAAGTCGGAGCGCACGCCGGCGAGCATTTCCTGCGAAATCACCGACACGCTGAATCCCGCCGCCTCGCGCATCCTGCAGCTGCCCTCGGGATCTGTGCAGGTGTCGCGTTTCGATTTTGATAATGCCGAGCCGACGCCGTTTCGCGTGCTGATGCTGCATGATTTGAGTTTCGTCGACCGCCGGCAGAGAACCGCGCGCGACTTTCTGCTGGTGTTCGTCGGTATATCGGTATTGCTGTTGGCGTTGCTCATCGTGCTGGTCGCGTGGTTGCAATTGCGCCGCTTTGCCCAGGTGCTGATCGGCGATATCCGCGGCAAGCGATTTCTCGATGACGCCCGATCGCCGCGTGCCTCGATGCCGATTCTGACGCAGGTGCGCAAAGTCCTCGCCGAAGCGGAGGAAAAACAACGCCTGGAGATCGACTTTCACGAGAATTGGACGCCGCAGGCGCTGCGCCAAGTGGTTCGCGATCATCTGAACTCGGCGCAGGTCATCATCGTCTCGAACCGCGAACCGTATATTCACAACTTCGACGCCAATCGCCACCCTGTCATGCAAGTCCCGGCGAGCGGCATGGTGACGGCGCTCGAGCCCATCATGCGCGCCTGCTCAGGCGTGTGGGTGGCGCATGGCGCGGGCAGCGCCGACCGCGAAACCGTGGACCGCTACGACCAGATCCGCGTGCCGCCCGATGACCCGTCTTACACGCTGCGTCGGGTATGGCTGACCGATGCAGAGGAGCAGGGGTATTATTACGGCTTTTCCAACGAAGGGCTGTGGCCGTTGTGCCATTTGGCCTATGTCCGGCCGGCGTTTCGCGCCAGCGATTGGCACGCCTACGAGGAAGTCAATTCCAAATTCGCCGACGTGGTGGCGGCCGAATCGAGTACCGACAGCCCGGTCGTCCTCATCCAGGACTTCCATTTCGCGCTGCTGCCGCAACTCATTCGCAAGAAAATTCCGAAGGCGACCATCGCGCTGTTCTGGCACATCCCCTGGCCCAATGCCGAGACTTTCGGAGTGTGTCCGTGGAAGCGCGAGATGCTGATGAATATGTTGTCGGCGGACATCTTGGGATTTCACACCCGCTATCACTGCCAGAATTTCCTGGGTTCCGTCGACCGCTTCGTCGAATGCCAAATCGACCACGAGCACATGACCGTGACCTTGCAGGGCCATGTATGCCGCGTCGCTTCTTATCCCATCTCGATCGAGTGGCCGCCGCGCTGGCTGAAAGGGCTGCCCGATGTCGCGACCTGCCGTTCGGCGGTGCGCGAACGGCATCGCATCGGCGCGGACGTCGTCATCGGCTTAGGGGTGGAACGCTGGGATTTCACCAAGGGAATCATCGAACGCTTTCATGCCCTCGAAACCCTGCTTGAGCGAAATCCGCGGCACCGAGGCAAAATCTGCTTGCTGCAGGTGGCCGCACCGTCGCGCAGTCAATTGGCGGCGTACCAGGCGCTGCAGCAGCAAACCTACGGCGAAGTCGAGCGCATCAATGCCAAGTTCGCCGAAGGCGACTGGCGCCCGATCGTGCTGATCGACGAACATCAAGATCCGCTGCGCATCTTCGAGCTGTACCGGGCTGCGGACTTCTGCCTGGTCAACAGTCTGCACGACGGCATGAACCTCGTGGCCAAGGAATTCGTCGCCGCGCGCGACGACGAGGATGGCGTACTCATACTCAGCACCTTCGCCGGTGCTTCGCGCGAACTGACCGAAGCCGTGCTGATCAACCCCTTCGATGTGACCGAAACAGCGGAGGCGATGCAGATCGCGATGCGCATGGGCCGCGATGAACGGCGCAACCGCATGAGCCTGATGCGCCGCACGGTGAAGGAGAACAACGTCTACCGTTGGGCCGGGCGCATGCTGATGGACGCCGCGAGAATTCGGCAGCGGCAAAGCCTACCGTCGGTGCCGCGCCGCTACGGCACCACGGAGCGCTAACGCACCGCGTCCGCAAACGCGCACAGACGCTCGGCCGCGGCTTCCAGCGTGGCATCGCGTTTGGCGATGCACAGGCGCAGCAGCGTCATTGCCGGCGGCGCGGCGTAAAAGGGCGACAGCGGGATGGTGGCGACCTTCGCCTCGCGGATCAATCGGTCGGCAAAATCAAGATCCGTGTCGCGGCTGAGCGCGCCGTAGTCGACCAGTTGAAAATACGTGCCCGCCGCCGCCACGGGCTTGAAACCGGACCCGTCCAGCAGCCGCACCAAGAGATCACGCTTGGCCTGAAAAAATGCCGCTAGCCCAGTCCATGCGTCCGGATAGTTTTCGAGGTAGCGTGCAATGGCGTATTGCAGCGGCGCGACGATGCTGAAGCTGTTGAATTGGTGGACCTTGCGCAGCTCCCGGGTCAAAGCCGCGGGCGCCACACAATAGCCGATGCGCCATCCGGTCGCGTGCAGTGTCTTGCCGAATGAAAACACGGCGAAACTGCGCTCGCGCAGCTCCGGGTGCGCAAGCACCGAGGCGTGACGACGTCCGTCATAGAGCACGTGTTCATAGACTTCATCGGCGAGCACCGTGATCGGCCGGTCACGGATTACGCGGGCGAGCGCGTCCAAGTCGGACCGCTCCGCGACCGTGCAACTCGGGTTCTGCGGGCTATTGATGATCACCAGCCGCGTGCGATCGGTCAGAGCCCGCCGTACTTCGTCCCAGTCGTAACGAAATGCAGGCGGCGCGAGTGCAATGCGAATGCAGCGTCCGCCCGCCAAGCGTACCGCGGGTTCGTAGGCATCGTAGGCCGGGTCGAAAATGACGGCTTCATCGCCCGGGCCGACCACCGCCTGGATGGCGTCGTACAGCGCTTCGGTGCCGCCGCAGGTGACGGTAATCTCGGACTGCGGGTCGATGCGAAGCGCGTAGCTCGTGTGCAGCTTGGCGGAAATCTGTTCACGCAAGGCAATCACGCCTTCCATCGGCGCATACTGATTGTGTCCTTCGCCGACGACGGACGTGAGCGCGGCTGCCAGGCGCGGATCGATGGGATAGTCGGGAAATCCCTGGCCGATATTGAGCGCGCCTTCTTCCAGCGCACGGCGCGACATGACGGTGAATATGGTGGTGCCGACGTCCGGCAATTTGCTGTCGAAGCGCAAGATTTAGTTCTCCAATGCCTGGATGCCGCCGGCCAGCGAGCGCACCAGAAGCCCACGTTGGCGAAGTTCGCGGGCCGCCGCAAGGCTGCGTTTACCGGAGGCGCATACCAATAAGGCTTCGCGCGCCGCGGGCAGTACACTCGGATCCGCCAACAACGTCGGCATCGGGATGTGCCGCGCTGCAATCGGGTGCGCCGCGAATTCCGCGTCGCTGCGAATGTCGATCACTTCCAGACCGCGCGTCTTGGCCTCCGACAGCGAGCTCAAAGCGAGCTCAATGCCTGGATCCTCGGCGGCGATCTCGCGAATATGGGCGCAGTTCGGCGCCAGGCATTCCGCGCGGCGCGCCGCCTTGAGCTTGATCTGCGAGAAATTGTTAAAGTCGAGCAACAACAATTCGCCGTCGAGCTGGCCGGGCATCCCCAGTAAGATTTTGAGCGTCAGCAGCGCCTGAAGCGTGCCGAACGTGCCGGGTACCGGTCCCAGAACCCCGGCCTCGGCGCAGTTGCCCACCACGCCATCGACAACGGCGTCGGGCCACAGACAGCGCAGGCAGGCGTGGCGCGTCTCGGGTTTGTAGACCTGCAGCTGACCCTCGAATTGGTACACGCTGGCGAACACCGCGGGACGCCGCGCGATCACCGCGGCGTCGTTGATCAGGTACTTGGTGCGAAAATTGTCGCTGCAATCGATCACGACGTCATAAGCGCGAATCAGTGCCAGGGCATTATCCGCGTCGAGACGCACGGCATGCGCCTCGACCTGCACGCTCGGGTTGATTCGTAGCACCGCTGCGCGCGCCAGTTCGACTTTGCAGGCGCCGCTATCAGCCAACGCAAAGATCGGCTGGCGGTGCAAATTGCTGGCCTCGAGCGTGTCGGCGTCGACGATTCCCAGAAACCCGACTCCGGCGCCCGCCAGATATTGCAGCACCGGGCTGCCGAGGCCGCCGGCACCGACGATGAGCACGCGGCCGCGTGCGAGAGCCGCCTGTCCCGATGCACCGATTTCCTTGAGCAGCGTTTGCCGTGAATAGTCGGGCTGCATCGCCGCCCTAGTGAGCGTGGCCGGGCGCCGCTGCACACCGCTCGCAGTTGACCCAGCCGGAGTCGCCGTTGCGATAGTGTTCTTTTTTCCAGATCGGCACTCGCTGCTTTACCTCGTCGATGATGAAGCGGCAGGCATCGAACGCTTCGCCCCGATGCGTGGAACTCACCCCGACCCACACCGCCATGTCGCGCAACGACAATGTCCCCACGCGATGAATGCACAAGGCATGGCGCACCGGAAAACGTCGCAAAGCTTCGGCGATGATGCGCTCGCCTTCCTTCACCGCAAGTTCCGGGAATGCCTCGTATTCCAGACGCGAGACCTCCTGGCCTTCGTTGTGGTCGCGCACCCAGCCTTCGAAGGCGACGTAGCCTCCGGCGCCCAGATCGAGAAGTTCGCCGCGCGCCGCGCCGGTGTCGATCGCCGTCTGGCTCAACCGAAATCGCATCAGCCGCCCGCCACGGGGGGAATGAAAACCACGGCATCACCGCCGGCGAGCCGCCGCGACCAATCGCTGAATTCGCTGTTGACCGCCACCTTCAGCTGCTCGCGTGCCAGCGTAAAGCCGTAGCGGGCGCTCAACTCATCGTACAGCGCGCTCGGCGTGGCCGCGGAAGTCTCCAGCGTTTCCTCCGATCGACCGGCCTGTTCGCGCATCAGGGCGTAGTAATGAATATTCAGTTGCATGAGGACTTAAGCCGGCGTATCAAAGGTCGACGAGGCGTGGGCGTACTCCTCCGGCGTGTTGACGTTATCGAGTGCGCGCGGGTCCTTTGCATCGAGGAGTCGTGCGCCATGTCGCATCAGGAATTTTCGAGGGCACTGACCGCCGCCATCTTGGTAGGACGACAGCGCAGCCGCCGCATGCGGCTCCCAAATGGCACACAGGGGTTCCGGCAAGCCATCGTGGGTGCTGCGAAACGCCGTGGCCACGGCGGCGGGGTCGCGCTCGCGGAGCAGCTGCGAGAGTGCGGTTTCCGAGAGGAACGGCAAGTCGCAGGCCACCACCAGCCACGCGACGCGCGGGTCAGCCGCGAGCGCGGAGCGGATACCGACAATCGGCCCCTCGCCGGGAAAGGAATCAACGATCATGGGACGTTGCGCCCGCGTCGGATCGCCGGTCTGGCTGGCACGAACCGAGACAAATACCGGCGAGACATGCAGGCTTGCCAGATCAAAGGCCCGATCCAATTGATGCTGGCCACCGTAGCGCAACGCCGCTTTGTCGCGATGCATGCGCGAACTCGAGCCACCGGCCAGAATCAGGCCGCGTATCGGAGGCGGCGCGGCGGTTAAGTTCATGGCGTCGCCTTCAAAGCGTAGCTGCTTCGGCCGCCGTCCTTTGCCAGCAGCCGCACGCTGTCGATGACGATGTCATGAGACAAAGCCTTGCACATATCGTAAATGGTGAGCGCCGCGATGCTGGCACCTGTCAGCGCTTCCATCTCGACGCCGGTCTTGTGGTGCACGCTCACGGTGCAGCGAATCACTGCCGTGTCATCCTCGAGTTCGATGGTGACCCGACAATTCTCGAGACCGAGCGGATGACAGAAGGGGATCAATTCATGGGTGCGCTTCGCTCCCATGACGCCGGCGACGATCGCCGTGTCGAACACCGGGCCCTTGGGCGAACGCAGGCCGTTGTCGCGCAGCGCCGCGGCCACCGCCCCCGGGAATTTCACGTGGGCTTGCGCCGTGGCCGTGCGCTTGCTGGCCTTCTTGTCGCTGACATCCACCATGGTCGGGTGTCGATCGGCATCTAAATGGGTGAAAGTCATGGGTCTTAGCCGCCGATGTAGTTCATCTCGATTTTCTTGGATTCGGGATTGCGGCGCCGCAGCTCCTCGCGCAGTTCGCTGTAGCGGTCGGTGCGGCCGTTCCAAACGCCGCGGATCATCTCTAGAACGTCCGCATCGGAGGCGCCGGCGCGCAGCGGTGCTCGCAAGTCGAGGCCTTGAGTCGCGAACAAGCAGGTATAAAATTTTCCCTCGGACGACAGCCGCGCGCGGCTGCAGGCGCCGCAGAACGGTTGCGACACCGACGAGATGAATCCGACTTCGCCGGCGCCATCGTCGAAGCGCCAGCGTTGCGCGACTTCGCCTTTGTAATTCTGTGAAATCGGGTGGATCGGCCAGCGTGCGTGGACGCGTGCGGCCAGTTCGCGCGACGGCACCACGAGTTCCGGGCGCCAGTTGTTGCGATTGCCGACATCCATGAACTCGATGAAGCGCACGATGACGGGCGAGCCGCGAAAGCGTTCGAGCAGATCGAGTGCCGTGTGATCGTTCAGTCCGCGCTCGATCACCGCGTTGACCTTCACCGGAGTAAGGCCGGCGGCGATGGCAGAATCGATGCCCTGCAGCACTTGATCGAGCGCGTGGTAGCCGCCGCTCATGCGCGCAAAGACTTCTTTGTCCAGGGTATCGAGACTCACCGTCACGCGGCGCAGCCCATTGGCATGCAGATCGACCGCGTGCTGTCCCAGCAATACGCCGTTGGTGGTGAGCGCGATGTCAAGGATGCCCGGGACGTCGCTCAAATCGCCGACCAAATCGGCGAGATTGGTCCGCAGCAGCGGCTCGCCCCCGGTGAGGCGGAGCTTCTTCACCCCTAAGCTTGCGAACAATCGCGCGAGTCGCACGATCTCCTCGAACGACAGCCTCTCTTGCGACTTCAAGAATCGATAATGCTCGTGGTACTGCTCTTTCGGCATGCAGTATGGGCAGCGGAAATTGCAGCGATCCATCACCGAGATGCGCAAGTCGTGCAACGGCCGGCTCAGACGATCGAGCGGGTTTTGCGGCCCACGAATGGGATGAACGGTCGAACTCATGGACTTGAGGTTACCAGCGGTAAACGGTTGTCACGAAACCTTTGGGGTATGTATTGGGGCCGGGGGGCAGTTCTACAAACCCATCGGTGCCCGTCAGGCTCAAAAAATCCCCGGATCCCTTGGTGCGCCGCGGATTGGCCCAAGGACGGCCCCAATCGTCGTGTTCTATGGCCACCGGCAAGAAGTAGGTGAGCGGCGGCTGGAATGTGACCGGTGCCGCCAGCGCGAGGCGCTCCGGGGCGACGCGCTTGGTGCCCATCGCCTCGGCTATGGCCGGGATGACATAACGAATCAGACAAACGAGCGTGGATACGGGATTGCCGGGCAATCCAAACACCGCCTGTCCCTGGGGCCCGATGCCGAACCACATCGGCCGGCCGGGCCGCTGCTCGATTTTGTGAAACACCTGTTGCACGCTCAATTGCTTAAGTACGCGCGGCACCAAGTCGAACTTGCCCATCGACACGCCGCCGCTCAGCACCAGTACTTCGTGAGTGGTGAGATGCAGCGCCAACCGATCGAACATCATTTGCTCGTCGTCCCGCACATGATCGTCGCCGACTCGTCCGAAGCCGCGGGTGCGCAAGGTCGCCGCGACCGCGTAGGCGTTCGATCGGCGCACTTGATAATCGGCGATGGCCTCACCGGGCTCGACCAATTCGTCGCCGGTCGAAACCACCATGATGGCCGGTTGACTGCTGACTCGGACGCGCGCCATTCCAGCCGACGCGGCGACCGCGATTTCCGGCGGGCGCAGCAAGGTCCCGGCCTCAAGCAACAGGGTGCCCTGGCGGCTGTGATTGCCGCGGCGATCGACATTGTTGTACGGCGAGGTGACCAGCGCCGCCGTCAGGGTTGCGAATCCGTCGGCGACGGCCAACTGTTCCACCGGAACCACGCAATCGCAGCCGAGCGGCAGAATCGCCCCGGTCATCACTTCGATGGCATGGTCGGCGTTGGCCAGAGTCAATTGCGGCGCGCCCGCCGCCTGCACGCCCTCGATCCGAAAGCGCTTGACGCCGCGGCGCAGTGCTTCGCTGTCCACCGCCATGCCGTCCATGGCGACGCGATCGAAGGGTGGCTGATCGCGCTCTGCGTAGATGTTTTCCCGCAGGGTTCCACCGACACACTGCGTCAACGGCAGTGATTCGATCGGCAGACACGTCAGCCGAGAGTAGATGGCCTCTTCGGCCAGACGCGGGGTAAAGAGCGTTCCAGCCTGCATACTTGAAAGTTGCGGCGGATTCGCTCCGCCGCACCCAAAATCACGACTTCGCTTGCTTGGCTTTGTAGATCTTCAGTTGCTCGTTGAAACGGCCCACCACCGCCTGCAGTTCATCGACAGCGGCGTTGTTCTTCTGCGCGAGAATCTTTTGTTGATCGTCGGCCTTTTTCTTTTCCTCCGCGCTCAGCTTCGAGGGGTCCTTGGGGGCCGCGGCCTCCGATTCGAGCTTGAGACAATCGAGGTACGAGTTCATCTCGCCGTTGTAGCGATCGAAGTCATGCTTCGCGGCGATCATTTGATCCTTGGTGGCGGTATTCCCGTCGGGCGGTGCGTCCGGGGCCCGGGGATAAGTGCAAGTCGCTTGTGCGTTTGCGGCTATGCCAAGTGCGAGAACCAGCGTAAGCGGTATCCAAGCCTTCATCGGGAATCCTCTTTGTCGTTGCGAGTGAGTTATCGTAGCCACGCCGATATTACGGCCAACAACGAAGGGCCGCCAGCATTCAACTCCGCTGCGATAAGCAATTGATTATAATAGACTAAATTGGAGAGTGCCGAGAGTAGGCGATGCTGAGCGCCCGATCGGCATGCATCTTGGGAGGGATTTACATGGCGCAATGCGCAAACGGCACCGTCGCCCTCAAAGGCCTGCTCGAGGCCGAGTATGCCTTTGGCGAACAGGCGCGCAGCTCGGTACGGGCGGCATTTTTGGAATACCTCGCCGAGGATTCGCTGGTGCTTGCGCCTAAGCCCATTCCGGGACGCGCGTTCTACCAAAACCAGACGGACCACCCAGGCGGACTCGCGTGGTATCCGGCCCTCGCGGATTTGGCGGACAGCGGCGATCTTGGTTTCACGACGGGTCCGTGGCTTTACACCGCCGCCGCCGGCGGGAAGAGCCATGGACATTTCTTGAGCGTTTGGAAACGCGATGCGGCCTGTCAATGGCGCGTCGAATTCGACGGCGGCATATCGCACGCCGCGCCGCTCGACGCCGACGCAAAATTGGAGCCGGCCCAGGCACGAATGTCGGCTCATGACGCGCCCTCACCGAACCTGATTGCAGAGGATGCCGCGGGCCGGGCGATGCTCGACTTTCAACGAACCACGGCAGCAGAGGGCATCGCGCCGGGTTTACGCACCTATGCGCGCACCACCGAATTTCGTTTTTTCACCGACGGGTCGGAGCCGATGGGGCTGGCGGCCGCCAACCAACGGTTGACGGCGCACCCGATTCACGGCGACTGGCAGGATGCCGCGCGCGGCCGCTCGACCGACTCCACCCTCGCGTATTCGGTTGGCGTGCTGAGCGGCAGTCGGCGGCAAACCTACGCCTACGTCCAGATCTGGCAGTACGCGCCGCGGGTTGCGAACTGGGGACTTAGAATATTATTGCTCAATCCGCTCGCCCCTTGATGTCGAAGTGAGCGACTGCCGTTCGACTAATGAACGGCGAGTCACGCCGACAAAGGAGTTTTGACATGCAATATCTGTTACTGATTTATTCGAACGAAGCCGAGACAGCCGCCTTGAGCCCCAAAGATCGAGAATCGATGATGGCGGAATATACGGAATTCACCAAGTCGATCATCCAAGGCGGCCAGTTCAAGGCTGGCGACCGGCTCAAACCGGTGTCGGCAGCCTCCACGGTGCGAATTCGCAATGGCAAAGTGCTGACGACCGACGGCCCCTTCGCCGAGACCCGCGAGCAATTGGGCGGCTATTATCTGGTCGAGGCCAAGAACGTCGACGAAGCAATCGCAATCGCCGCGCGCATCCCGGGTGCACGTTATGGCAGCATCGAAGTTCGGCCGGTGTGGCCACCGCAAACTTAAGCGAGCGACAGCACACTCGATCGCTCATGGCCATTGAGGAAATTTTTCGCCGAGAGGCGGGTCGCGTTCTTGCAACATTGATCCGCCTGCTCGGCGATTTCGATCTCGCCGAAGATGCACGCCAGGAGGCGTTTGGCGCCGCGCTCGAACAGTGGCCGACGGCCGGCGTGCCTGCGAATCCCTGCGCTTGGCTGATTCAAACAGGCCGCAACAAAGCAATCGATCGAATTCGCCGCGAGAAGGTGTTTCGCAGCAAAATGCTCGGTGAGTTGGCGGGTGCCGAGTCGCAGGGCGAAGTCGCCGCCGACGCGGACGACGACTCGTTCGGCGATGATCGATTACGCCTGATTTTTACCTGCTGTCATCCCGCGCTGAGCGGCGAAGCGCATATCGCCTTGACGCTGCGCGAAGTCTGCGGACTGTCAACCCAAGCGGTCGCGCGCGCTTTTCTGGTGAGTGAAGAGACCATGGCGCAGCGCTTGGTGCGTGCAAAGAAAAAGATTCGTGACGCAGGAATTCCCTATGAAACTCCAGAGCCGCCATTGTTCAACGAACGCATGCACGGAGTGCTCGCCGTCGTCTATGGCGTCTTCACCGAAGGCTATGCGGCGACCGCGGGTTCGCGGTTGGTGGACGCGGAACTTTGCACGGAGGCGATTCGCCTGGGGCGGCTGCTCGATGAATTGCAGCCGGCAAACCAGGCTGCGCTTGGCTTGCTCGCGTTGATGCTGTTGCACGATGCGCGACGACCCGCGCGAGTATCCGACGCGGGCGATCTCGTGCTGCTCGAGGATCAAGACCGATCACGGTGGGATCAGTCAAAGATCGACGAAGGACTCGCCTTGGTCGATCGAGCATTGGCGATTCGCGGCCAAGTGAGCTCATACGCGGTGCAAGCGGCCATTGCGGCATTGCATGTGAGGGCACGAAAAAAAGAGGACACCGATTGGCCGCAGATCGTCGGGCTCTACGAGGTGTTGCTGCGGCTGCAAGCAACTCCGGTAATCGAATTGAACCATGCCGTGGCCGTTTCCATGGTGGACGGCGGCGCGCGGGCGCTCGATCTGGTCGACTCGCTCGCGGCGCGCGGACAAGTGAGCGAGTATCACCTGCTGCACGCGGCACGAGGCCGATTCCTGCAACAACTCGGGCGTCTGCGCGAGGCGCGCGACGCCTACCTCGCGGCGATGAGTCTTGCGACGCTCGAGCCGGAACGCAAATTCATTGCCGGCAGAATCGCTCAGATCGATCAATCCCTGGCGGTTAGGTAGCGCTATCCCGCGCGTGCAGGGCCATTGCAATGAGTGCGCAGCCGCCAAAAACCAGATTGACGCCGATCAGAAGGCCGATGGCCCATACCGCCGTTCCGGGAAAGCCTGCGAATATGAGTCCCGCCAAGCCGACGTCGACAATCCCGCTGAACAGCATCGCGCCCCATCGTCCGGAAAGTTCGCGCTTATGTTCGAGTGCATAGAATATCGAGGTGATGCCCTCGATGAGCAAAAATACCGTCAGAATCAAGGTGAGCGAGACCGCCCCGGATAGCGGCCAGACGAGCAGCACGATTCCCGCGACGATGCCGAGAATAGCCGAGAGCATCGACCACAGGAATCCGGGAGCGTGCCGCATTCGAACAGTGGCGATCAGGCCGACGATGCCACTCAAGAGCAGCAACCAACCCACCAGCACTTCGGCGGCGATCGTCGCGACCGCCGGGACGACAATGGCCAAGATGCCGAGGATCAGAAGAACGACTCCTTCGGTCAGAAAGAGTTGCCAATGGTCGTGCAAGGATTTTCCCAGCGAGGTTTGCAAACGCTCTACGTCGGCTCTGTTCGTCGACATGACTAGACTCCTCGAAGGTGCGACTGGGGGCTTAAGTTTACGGCCATTTGGATGCCGTGTGTGGGGTCGCCAGAGGGAATAGTAAACGATACACTGCTGTGATGCGCCCGTAGCTCAGCTGGATAGAGCACCTGGCTTCGAACCAGGTGGTCGGCGGTTCGAATCCGTCCGGGCGCGCTTTTCAATCAAAGGTCCAATCATCAATGTACCGACCGTAGCGAAATGTAGCGTTTTTTGCTACGTTTTTCACGGGCGGCGCCTCCTCGATGAGCCTCGATGCCTGCCGTTCAAGAGGCTCCCATGCTCAATGCCGCTGCGATCGCAGATCTGAGAAGGAAGCGGCGCGGACTTTGCTCCAGCTCTGAGCCGCTAGGCTATCAATTGTTCCTTATGGTAGGGCCACCGCCGGTCAGTATGTGGCCCTCCTTGGAACTGTAATACGTACCATTGGCCTTAACCAAGACGTTGTAATTGTGATGCGCCACAAGATGGTTGTCGTCGTAAGCTGTAAGCTCATCATCGTGGACGATGACGTTAGAAAAAGGATTTGGATGATCAATCGCTAATGCTGCGAAGGTAAAATTTGCGGAGGCTCGCGTCCAATGAATCGTCTCTGTGCCGGGGTTAATGTCTACCGGGTCGGGCTTAAACGTAAATTTCGGCGGTGAGACACTCGTGTCAAGCGTAACAGTGACATAGGCCATTTCTCTCTCCTTGGTATGGACTGTGGATCGAATGCGAACCAAGCGTATCGGCGGCGTTGCAACTTACTCGAACTTTCGACGCGCCTCTAAGACCGGTTCACTGGTAATTCGTCGCAGAACCTCCGCGTCGACAGCATAAGGCACTCTTTTTGCCACGAGGAGCGCGTCTAAATCGGGCGTACGATAACCCATGGAGGCGAGCTTTTGCAGGACAGGGCGGCCCGCGCTCAATTCATTGAGCAGCAACAAGGCGCTGGCCAGTGCAGCGAGAATATTTGGGTCATCACCCATCCGCGCAATGGGTGTGATGGCATCGCGCGCCTGGATCCAGTACTCACGAGCAGGGGAAGCATTTTTGCGTTTTACCGCGATCTCTCCTGCGACAATATCAGCGTCCGCGGCCAGCACAATCAGATTGACGTCATTTGGTGTTGTTGCACGGGCAGCCTTGATCGAAGCCAATGCGGCGAGGAGCTGATGTTCTGCCGCTGCGTATTCCTGTCGCGCAACTCGCATTCGAGCCGCTTCCACTTGGGCCAACGCCAACTCCCGTCGCCAGCGCGCATTGGTTCTGTCCGTCGCCACGAGCTCATCCAGTATCCGTACCGCATCATTATCAAGTTCAGCGGCCTGATCCAAGTGACCACTTTGGCGCAAAATCCCCCCTAGGGATTGACTGTAGTAGCCAAGATCCTCCTTCCAATACGCATGCGTGGAATCAAAAGAAACGAGATCCTTCGCAAGGATTACGGCGTCACTGGAGTAATGAATCGCGGGTTCGCTCGCCCCGCACAGCGCCAGAGTGCGCCCTAAAATCGCATCGGCGACCAGTAATTCCTCCCGAGCGTCGTAGTTCTTCGGATCTTGGGTGGCCAATACTTCCTTGATGCGTTGATCGTCGCGATATGCAGAAACAGCCTGCACCAATTGCCCCTGTTCGAGCGCCACTTTGCCGAGATTGTCATACGCATATCCCAGCTCGGACTGCCACCGCACATTCTTAGGCTCGCGCACCCGTAAGGCCTCAAAAGTCTGTTGCACCAATTCGTACAGATCTTTGGCAGTGGCAAACTCACCCCGAGCCTCGAAAACGCGGCCGGCATTGGTGCGTGCTGACGCGAGACTGGAAGCCAGTTCAGCATCTTCCGCATTGACTGCGGCTTCCTTTTCCAATAATTCAATTGCCCGTTGGAAACTCTGCAGGGAGTGACCTAAATCTCCTTGGAACCAATAAGCATTGCCGATCCAATTAAACTCATTCGCATAAGCCACTTGGCGCGCCGAGTCCGCGGGTGCCCGCTCTGCCAACTCGCGAATGATCGCTGATGCAGCTCGGTACGATTCGAGCGCTTGCGGAAGCTTACCTTGAGAGCTGCGAATACTACCGATTTTCTCTAACGCCTTGGCACGTAACGCCAGGGCCTGGTCGGTGACATCGTTTGTAGGCAGCGACTCGAAGTACTTCATGGCCTGATTATCGGTTGCTTCGAGGATATCGAGTCGTTGCACTTGACTCAATTTGTCGTTCAGGTCACCCAGCATGAAACCGACCAGATTTTCAGCCTGTTTCTGCCTGCGCTCCGCAGTTTCGCGCTCAGTAATGGCGGTCTTACGCGCGAGCACCGAATCAATGGTCAAGCCCGAGGTAATCAGCATCACGACTATTGCCACAGAAGTTATGACGGCCATGCGCTGCATGTGGCGGTGATGCTCACGCTGCTTGAGCGCGTCGAATCCGATCTCGAGCATACCGGCAATGAGCTTTAGCTTGGCGTTGGTTTTACCATCCCTTCCCTGACGAGCATCCGCGGCAATGGGCGCGGCACGCCTTGTTGTCGGCCCCCCATCGGTACTGAGGCTAAAGCGCAAGGCCGGCGCAAAACACTCTTCGGTATCTCGGCCAGCGAGATCGGTC
>Ga0302320_10008341_pt1 | contig 22589 bp, 19 predicted proteins | sample Bog_T0_3_FD_202130 | JGI IMG/M metagenome (GOLD analysis project Ga0302320, IMG submission 202130) | Peat permafrost microbial communities from Stordalen Mire near Abisko, Sweden - Bog_T0_3 | ecosystem: Environmental > Terrestrial > Soil > Wetlands > Peat | place: Sweden: Abisko, Stordalen Mire... | reverse complement strand
GACGGCCAGATCGAGCTGGCCATCGTGGCTTACGACCGGAACGGCAATCCCGTCAATTGGGATAGCGTGACCCAGGCAATAAATTTGAAGGCTGACGCTTTCGACGCGATCCAGACGTCCGGGATTCCCGCCCACATGGAGATCGACTTGCCCAGTGAGGATATGTACATGGTCACCGGCGTCTTCGACCGGGGTGGAGAAAAAACCGGAACGCTGGAGATTCAATTGCGTCCCCCGTCCCCAACCGGTCGTTGAGTTCCTGCCGAAATGCGGAACCTGCGCCATTTGCAACAGAACGCAAGAGCGATGCTCTCTCATCCGTCGTGGTGCAGGTTCCTGGAATCGGCAAAATCCGCGTTAATGCAGACTTCCTACGGATTTCTCGGAATCACGCCGGGCTCGAACAAATCCGACAGATCGTTGGCGTTGGCTGCATCGCCCAGATACGGCGACTTGCCGGTGGCTTTTACGTGGAAGATATCCTGCAACGTGCGCAGATCGGAGGAGTGAGAATAGTCAACCGAGCTTGCGTAGGGCAGGCCGCCCTCGTTGTGATGAGCGAGGCTGGAGATCACGATCTCGCCCACGGTGTGGTTGAAATCGTCCGCGTTGTCGCCGGGCTCACCGTCTTCCTCGCTTTCATCCCACCACAGGATGATCGCACCGCCGTCCTTGTAAGCTTTTGAAGACATGATCAGAGGAACCAGCCGGCTGAGCGTGTTGTCGCCCAACCTGACCTGTGCTGCATCGCCGGTCAGGCCCGCAAAGCCGCCGCTGAGGTCGCTATGCATTTCGTTGTACTGGTCGGGGGTAATCCAGTTGTAGTCGGCCACGTGGTCGTTGGCCAGATCGAAGGCCAATTGCTGCAGCGGCGCGTATAACAGGCGCCGCGGATTCGATGTGCCCGTATTGTCGCCGCCGTTTGTGTCGGCAAAGAACACCTGAGGATTGTGTTTGCAGGCGTAGTTGTATTGGGTTGAATCGTTATAGGCGTTCAGGTAGCTGCCCGGCTCGAACACGCCCGACTGGCTCACCAGCGGAACGGTCCATTCGTCCTCCGGCAAAGGCAAGTTGGTAAGCTGGCCGCCGATGGTGGTCAGATCGATGTCTTCCTGGTACGACTTCCAGCTCTTGCCCGCCTTTTGCAGCAGACCGGTCAAATGCTGGGTCGTGCTCTGAGCATTCGGCGGGTTGTCCGCATACGGGTCGTCGTCATCCAGGATGCCGAAGTTTGTGCCCGCTTCAGCCCACAGATAATTGGGTTCGGAAGGATGAATGTGCGGGTTGTTTCCGCTGGGCGTGGCCAGGACGTTGTGATAGGCGGTAGCGTAGGCCACGTGTTTGCTGATGTTCTCCTGGTGGCCATCGACAAAGGCAACCCCGGTTCCATTCACCAGGCTGTTGATGAACGGCGCATTTGGGTTCTGAAAAATGGGCTGAATGCCTCCGGGAACGGTGGCCGGCTGAGTCCAGTCGTGATTCTCCAGTGCAATGACGAATACGTGTTTGATGTCCCGGTCGTCCTGGGCGTTTGCGCTCCAGGTGCTCAGTGTGGCTAAAAGCGCCAGCCCGGCAAAGGAACGGCGAAGCGAGATGGTAGACATTGAAACCTCCAACTTGGGGATTTGCGGCATCTTGCGGAACGCCTCTCGGACAATTTTCAGGAAACCCGGACGGCCAACACTACCGCTTGGAGATTGATAACAAGCGCGTGTTGCGCCTGTATGACCGGCATGTTAAAGATTGTGCAACTGGCCGGTCCTTTCGCTCGCACTGAAATTCGAGCGCTGCCGCGGACGCTCGACCATGCGAAAACTGCCTGAGTTACGAATCGTAACGGACTGGTAAATTTGGGTTTGCCGGTATTACCGGAGCGACCAATCTATCCTCGGGTGAGCATAGATGTTTCGTGGGATGGTCGCTTTCGAACCGAGCCGATTTGAGGCATCGAAAAGGACGAATCGTGTGTGAGATCCGGAGTTAGGGTCGGCAACAGAACTGCGCTTAACTCCTGGTGGCGCCAAGAGAGTATCTCGCCTGGATCCTGACAATCACACATGTCCAACGCCGGGACTCGCGCCGAATCTACACAAACTGCGGCCCCCAACTGCACCACGCACAGTTTGAGAAATCTATCTCAGCCGATCCGTGTTCCACGCTCTGGCTCCCGGCCGATTCCTTCCGCTGCGCCAGAGTTCGAATCCAGCCACGCAAGCGAAGACCGTATGCTGCCGGTCGCCAGCGCAATCGACGAATCCGCTGCGCCGTAATAGAGGTTGATGGTATCCCCATCCGCGCCGATGGTCTGCCCGCACGGGAACACAACATCCTTCACGTCTCCCCCGCGCTCATACGGCGCTTCAGGGCCGAACATCCAGGAGTCTCCACGTTGCAAACAGATCTCCGGGTTATCCAGGTCAAACAATGCCAGACCCAGCCGATAAATGCTTCCCGAGGCCGTTTGACGCACACCGTGATAGATCGTCAGCCACCCCTTTTTCGTTTCAATGGGCGGGGAGCAGAGACCAATCTTATTCGCATCCCACCATCCACCGCGACGTGCCTCAAGAATGATCTTATGACCGCCCCAATGGCGCAGATCCGGCGAGTAGGAAATCCACATGTGCGCGCCAAGTGTCGTCACTGGCCGGTGAATCAGCGCCCAAAGTCCACCGATTCTCCTTGGCAGCAATGCCGCATCTTTGTCCTCTGGCTGCGCGATGACGCCGTATCGTTCAAAAGTCTTGAAGTCTTTGGTCGTTGCCAGCGAGACCCCAGGACCCCCGCGCGAATAGGATGTGTATGCGACCGCGTATTGCTCAAGTTCAGGGACGTAGGTGATGCGCGGGTCTTCGATGCCCCAAAGCTCCTCGGGATAATCGCGTGGATTCGCCGGTAACGTCGGTTGCGCATCGATCCGCCAGTCATCGATGCCATTCGCTGACCGCGCCGCGCACAAGTGGGACAGGCCCCGCCGGTCCTCGACCCGGCAGAGGAGCAATGTATCTCCATCAACCAGTTTTGCGACACCGGCATTGAAGACACTGTTGATCGGGTAAGGCCAATCGTTCTGCGAAAGAATCGGATTACCCGCGTAGCGGGTGAACAGCGGCAGCCCTGTATGCGTCTCCACGTGAGAATCAGAGGAGCCGCAGTCTGCGGATAAAACCGGCGAGCCATTGGTATTCAAGAAGAGGAACTCATTTCCAGATGCCGTTCCCGTGCGTTTGTCACCTTGGCCTCGTGCATTTCCAGCAGGGCCATGAGGAACGAAAGCGTGGACTCCGCTCCCTGGTTTTCATTGATGCGGTCGGGATGAAGGCCGTCTCTGCAGCCGCCCGTCGTCGCGTCATAGAGCGGCACCTGCAAGTCGTTCCTGCCGAGAAACCAATGGAAGACTCGCTGTGCCTCCTCAAACCATAGTCCTTCTTCGGTGAGTCTGTATACCTCAAGGCAAGCCGAGATGGTCGCGCACGCCTCCACGGGCTGCTGATCGAAGCGCGCCTTTTCATTTCCTTCGACAAAAAAGCCATTGGACCCGATCGGCACAAAGATCGCGGCATCGTCGCGATGCTGCTCGCCGACAAGCCACTTGAGAGAATCCATTCCGGCTTCGATCATTCTCTGGTTGTCGCTCTGCCATCCCGCCAGGATGAGCGCTTGCGACAGCCTGGCATTCGCGTAGGAGAGGCTCTTCTCAAACCATCGCCATGTTGATGAGTGGGTGCGCTCATAGATATCGAGCAGTCGATTCGCAAGTGCATTGCGGGCTCCCTGAATCGCCCGGTCCCCTGGAAACGAGTCCAGATAGGCTTGCATGCCCAGAATGCTATAAGCCCATGCACGCGGACTGCCAAATGTGAGGGTCGCCGGAACAGCAGCTTCAAAGAGCCTTCCCGCCGCTCCGCGCAAACCCGCGTTGCGCGAATGGCCAAGCACGTTGCCTAGAGCCCACAAAGCTCGGCCATGGCTGTCATCCGAACCAACTTCTTCCAGCCATCTGCGGTCATAGCCGAGAAAGTTTCTGAATCTCCCCGTACCGCCATTCAATGCCAGCCACAAGAACGCCAGGTAACGATGGGAGAGATTTGCAAAGAACCGACCGGCTCTGTTCGACGGTATTTCATCGAGAAGGGAAGACACGATGAGCGCACGCGCATTGTCGTCGGTCGTGTACCCTTCGCTTGGATTGGGCACACTAAAGATTGCGTGCTGCAAAATGCCTGTGTCGTCCGTCAGCCTCAACATGTGATCCGCGATCAATGCCGGCAGGTAATCTATCGCGTCCATGGCAACGTCGTCTTTGTGCGCCGCCCTTGGCCGCAACGTGCGCTCGAAGCGCGCGCGCTGAAAGCTGGCCATATACTTCTGCGCGGTCTTCGACCAAATGGTCTCGCGTGAATGAAGGTAAGCCCGCTTGCGCATCGCATGCCGTTCGCCTTCGTTATCCAGGAGGTGCAGAACGGCTTCAGCAATTGCAGCGGGATCTTCAAAAGGCACAATCACGCCTCTGTTGTCTGCCAGCAACTCCTTCGCGTGCCAATACGGCGTAGAGATGATTGCCTTCCCGGCTCCCAGCGCTATTGCAAGAGTTCCGGATACGATCTGCGCCTCTTGCCGGTAAGGCGTGATGTAAATATCGGCCGCGCCCACGTGCTCCACGAGCTCTTCCGCGCTGACAAACCGATTGACCAGCAGAAGGTTCGATGAAACCCCGAGCTCTTCGGCCAGGGCCACCAATTCATCCCGGTATCTCTCGCCGTCGCGTCGGCGTACTAGCGGATGCGTCACGCCAGACACGATGTAAACCACATTGGGATGCCTTGCCAGAATCTCCGGCAGGGCTCGAATCACATTCTCAATTCCCTTGTTCGGCGACAGCAATCCGAAGGTCAGCAGGACCGACTTGCCTTCGGTGCCGAACCGGTCCTTGAAGTAATTGGGATCCATGAACTGGAAATCGGGAACACCGTGCGGAATAATATCGATCTTTTCGCTCGGAATTGCATACACTTCGCGGAGAAACTGCGCCGCCTGCTCGCTCATGACGATCAGTCGATCGGAAAGGCGCGCAACCTCCTCCAGCACCCTCCGTTGATTCTCGTCCGGTTCGAGCAGAACAGTGTGCAGCGTGGTCACAACAGGCATCGTCAATTTGCGCAGCAGGGTCAGGATGTGCTGGCCAGCGACCCCGCCATAAATGCCGTATTCATGCTGCACGCATACCAGGTCGTTGCCATTGAAATTGAGAAACTCGGCGGCCTGTTCATACGTAGTCAGGTCTTCCTGCGCAAGCTCCAGGCGCACCTGGTTGGGGTAGTCGTAGGCCGACTCAGGGTCATTCACCGGGATCGCAAAGAGCCGATCGCTGCCGTATTCGGTTGCGAGCGCGGTACACAAGTCGGTGGTAAACGTGGCGATTCCGCATTGACGAGGCAGGTAGTTCCCCACAAACGCGATGCGCGTCGGCAATGGCAGGCTACAGCCGCCCGGCTCACCGTGCGAAAGAGTCACTGATGATATGCGCTCGGGAGAGTCGTCGTTATACTTCTTTTCAGCAAGAGACATGCTGCCTGCTTTCGAAGGTATCTAACCGTAACAGCTTTTCAGCCGACGTGAGTCCGGTGCGCCGGCCTGACTCGAGGCCCCCGCAGTTCTGCGAAGGCACTGGAAAGGAAACGTTTCGGTTGCCGCAACCCTAGTCGTTGCCGCGTCCTGGGCCGACGTCGAACTGCCGTTCGGCCGGTTTGCAGAAGGATGGAGGTCTCTGCAACTTGTCCTGACTCGCGACCAGAGTGAGAGAGAGCGACACATCCCCGCCGGTCTGGCTGGGCTCGGACGCCCGGTATTTAGGGGAGCCTTACTTTGACTGTCTCAAACTCAGGTGCGTAAGACTGAGCAACAGTGCTCAGCTCAATTAGCCACATGGGGCAGTTCGGAAACCTTGGGCAAATCCCGCCTCCCTGTACGAAAATGAGTGCATGACCTCCGTCCGCATCGACAAGTGGCTGTGGGCCGCCCGCTTCTTCAAGACCCGCGCGCTGGCGCAGAAAGCTTGCGACCTGGGCCGCGTCCACTCCAACGGCATACAGGCCAAGCCGGCGCGCGAAGTGCGCTTGGGTGACATGCTGCTGATCAAGAACGAAGGCGGCGAGTTCAACGTCGAAATCCTGCTGCTGAGCGAGATGCGCGGCCCCGCGGCCGTGGCGCAGACCCTCTTCCGCGAGACCGAAGCCAGCAGGGAAGCGCGCCAGAAGCTGGCCGCCGAGCGCAAGGCCATGCAGGAGTTCGCCCCGCTCCCAGAGCGCCGTCCCTCCAAGCGCGACCGCCGCCGCATCATCCAGTTCCGCAGCGAGCGATAGGACGCCAATCTTCGAGACGGAGGGAGGCGGGGGTTTTAACCCCGCATAACGCCCACAGGATCAACGTTGGCTTTAGCCACGGAAAAACGGATGCGACTCCTTCGCATTCGCCTTGCAAAAATTACAACAGCCGTCACGGCCCCACCGCGGGCACTCCATCCGCATCCGCCCAATACCCGCTCCGCGCCGTCACAAGCAGCCCCGGATGGCCAAACAGCTTCAACTCCACCGCATGAAATCCAGCATGGGGAAACTGCGGCTGAAAGCTGAGCACATACCGGTTCGGCACATGATTCGAAATCGTCAGCAAACCCCGCACCAGGCTCTTGCCGTTCTCAAACTTGAAGTACTCGCCGCCCGTAAGCTGCGCCACCGTCTCGGGAACATTGCGCTGCAAGTGATCGGCGGCGCGAATGGCGGCGAGCTTCGCCAGCGCCAGCGGCGGAGCCAGCAACGCCAGGCAGTCAAACGCTTGCACCGCCTTGTTCCGCGTTGCGTCTGGGTCGGGATCCTTGCCCATGCATCCATGCGGCGGACCGGGGTGCGCGTTTTCACCTCCATGGATCGGGAGCTCCCGGTCGGCGTAGTGCGCAGCATCCGCCTTGCCCGATGAGAACCCAAGACTGTAAATGGCCGTATTGGTATCGCCGATGGCCCGCAGCGCGTCCTCCATCTTCGTCTGGCTGCCTCGGTCGATAGTCTCCGCGATCAGCAGAATTGCGCGCCGGTAATTCGCTGGCTGCTCGCGCAGCAGGTTCACTGAGAACGCCAGCCCGTCCAGAATGGCCGCGCCCTTGTCTCCTTCATCGAGATCGTGCAGCGCGGCGCCCGCGGCATCCACATTCGGCGTAAAATCCTGCACCACCTGCGCCGTGCTGTCGAAAGCCACCACCGCCACGCGATGCGGCACCCCGCCCACTACCGCGTCAATTACCGCCGTGAGATTGCGATAATCGTCGAGCTTGCCGCGGCCCCCGCCGCCCGTCTCCACCGCGACCACCAGCGCCAGCGGCTCGCCGCCTGTGTCTTCATCCAGCGTGAGCGGCTGCTCGATGCCGTCATCGGTCACGCGAAAATCACTCGCCTTGAGCGTAAACACCAACTCGCCTTTGGGATTCCTCACCAGCGCCGGAACCAGCACCACATTGGTCTGCGTGCGCAGAGCCGGCGGCACCAAAGGTGCCTGCGAGTGCGCCATGCCAAGAGGACACGCGAGCAACGCAACGGCGGCACCGTACTTCATTGGCATGCTCCTTATGGGCGAGTGTAGCGGGCGTGGCCGGGCCATGGGGGAAGCGGCCTTCTGAATGCGGCCGGAGCCCCACCATAGTAGACTCAGCCGCAGCATCTTTGTCTCATTGCGGTCTCGAAATGAGTATCTTTGTATTCGCGATGAAAAGCATCGCCAGCCGGTGTTCCAAATGAATGCACAAGTGAACGGATTCTACGAAGCGCTGGCCGATTATTATCACCTGATCTTTGAAGATTGGGACAGTTCCATCAAGCGCCAGGCTGGAGTGCTGAAAAGCCTGCTGATCTCGGAAACCACAGATAAACCGCTCAGGATTCTCGATTGCGCATGCGGAATCGGCACGCAGGCCATCGGGCTCGCCATGTTAGGCCACCGGGTCGTTGCATCGGATCTCTGCGCAGCAGCGGTTCTTCGTGCGCAGACTGAGGCTCGGCGCCGCGAACTGTCAATTTCTTTTTTCGTCTCCGATATGACCTCGCTCTGTGAAGTTACCGAAAGCGGCTTCGATGTCGTCGTGGCCCTGGACAACGCGCTGCCGCATCTGAGCACCGATCAGCTCAAACGGGCGGCGAAGGCAATCGCTTCGAAGCTCCGGCCGGGAGGGCTTTTCCTTGCCAATATGCGTGATTACGACTCGCTCATTCTCGAAAAACCTCCCGCGCAAGCGCCTGCGTTTTACGGAGCGCCCGGCGACCGCAGGATTGTCCACCAGATTTGGGACTGGGACGCCTATGCGGGAGAGGGTTCCGGTTACGTGCTGCACGTGTACATTGCGGTTGAATCTGAACGAGGCTGGCAAAACCATCACTTCGTTTCCACCTATCGATGCCTGCTCCGGCAGGAACTCACAGAGACGCTGAAAAGTGCCGGATTTGAAGATGTCCGCTGGCTGATGCCACGCGAAACCGGATTCTACCTGCCGACGGTTTGGGCCAGAGCCTCAGCGTAACCAACCCTGCTCGGACTGAATCGAAGAGGACTGGGTGCTTCGAGTCCGCAGTCTGCCCTGCCGCGACAGCCCCAACTTTAGTAGACTCAACGGCAGCATGCTTGTCTTCAAACCGCACCCCCATTTCTTCCCCCCCGCATCAGGATTGCCCGCTCTCGCGGCGGTGCTGCTCTTCGTCTTCGCAGCGCAACCGGGCCAGGCGCAGAGCACCCACCTGTGGACCCAGTCGCGCATCGACGAGTTCGAAAAAGGCACGCCTCAAGGCGTCTCCGTTACCAGCGACGGCCACCTGCGCGAGGGCCCCGGATTGACCGAGGTGCTCACCACGCCGTCGACCTTTGTATGGTCTGTCGCCGCGGGCAAGAACGGGGAAACATACGTGGGCACCGCCTCGCCTGCCACTGTCCTGCGAGTAGACAAGGACGGCAAGCCTTCTACGCTCTTCGAAACCAAAGATGTCAGCGTGCAGGCGATTCGGCTGCAAGGTGGTTTTCTCTACGCCGCCACGCTGCCTAGTGGCAAAGTTTACAAGTTGAACGCCGGCGCCGAAACCAGGCAGGATGAATCGACGGCCATAGTGGTCTTCGACATGGCCAAGCTGGATGAAGAGAAGCCCGGGAAGAGAAAACGCGATGAAAAAACGGGCGAAGGCAAACAGGATGCAGACAAGACGGACGGCAAATCGCGCTATATCTGGGACCTGACCTTCGACAGCGCTGGCCGCCTCTACATAGCAACCGGCGATCCCGGCGCAGTTTACCGCATTGACCTGTCCAAGCCCGGCGCTAAGCCGGAAGAGTTTTTCAAGAGCGACGAAGCCCACATCCGCTGCCTGGCCTGGGATGGCAAAGGAGATCTACTTGCCGGTTCTGACGGTTCCGGCCTGGTCTACCGCATCGATTCCGAAGGCAAAGGTTACGTGCTCTTTGAGGCTCCGCGGCGGGAGATCACGTCGCTCGCCGTTAGCGCGAATGGAACCATCTACGCAGCCAGCGTAGGCGACAAGAGCCACAACCCGCTGCCGCCGCTTCCCGTGCAGGGCCAGGGCTCCATCACCATCACCGTCGTTCAGCAGCCGGGATCGCTGCAGGCCGCCAACACCAGCGCCTCCGTGCCCGAAGGCAGCGAAATCTACGCGCTCACGCCCCCAGACGAAGTCCGGCCGCAGGCCCCGCGCCGCATCTGGGCCGGCAAAGATGAAATTGTTTACGCCCTGGCTGCGGAGAAGGATGGCCTGCTTGCCCTCACCGGCAATCGCGGCCGCATCTTCAAAATCTCCGACAATGGCGACTATGCCGACATCGCCCATCTCGACGCGCAGCAGGGACTGAGCCTTGCTTCAAATCCCGCAGAGCCAGGCACCATGCTCATCGGCACCGGCAACACCGGAAAGCTGGTCCGGCTTGGCGTAATCGAAAACCACGAGTACGCCAGCGATGTGCTCGACGCGGGAGCGCTTGCCCGTTTCGGCCACATCGAGGTCGAGCCCGGCTCTATTGGATTCGAACTGCTCACGCGCAGCGGCAATGTGGAGCAGCCGGTGCGCGGCTGGTCCGAATGGCAGCCCTTGAAAGACGGCGCCTCCACTTCTCCCGCCGGCCGTTTCTTCGAGTGGAAAGCGGTGCTGCATGCCGGTGGAATGTTAGGCGGCGTGGGCGTGAATTACCTGCCCGTCAATTCCGCACCCGTTGTCGACGACCTGGTAGTTGTCGCCGGCGCGCGCATCAATCCGCAGACGCTGGCTCAGAATCAAACCGGCGGTACCGCGCCCACGGTCAACATTAACTTCCCTTCATCAAGTCAAAATACCATCGCGTTTGACGGGACGTCATCGTCGGCGCCCCTGCAGGCCATCAAGGATCGCACTGCCATCACCGTGCGCTGGGCAGCCCACGACGATAATGGCGACGACCTCATCTACTGCATTTATCTGCGCGGCGACGGCGAATCTGTCTGGCGCCTGCTCAAAGATCAGATCACCGACAAGGCCTACAGCTTTGACTCGACGCTCATCCCAGACGGCGGTTATCAGATCAAGGTCGTCGCTTCGGATTCGCCTTCTCACACGCCCGCCGACGCCCTTACCGGCGACAAGATCGGCGAGCGGTTTGAAGTGGACACCACGCCTCCCGTGGTCAGCGGATTGAAGGCAACCGCGGAAGCCAGTCCGCACGTGATTTTCGAAGCCGGAGACGCATTCTCGCCCATCGCCCATGCCGAGTACTCGCTCGACGCAGGCCCATGGCAGTTCATCGATCCGGTCGGTCAGCTCTCCGACTCAAAGCAGGAGCACTACGATTTTCACCTGCCTGCGAAGTCCGTCGAAGACAAACCCGGCGAACACCTCATTACGGTCCGCGTCTACGACCGCCACGACAACGTAGGCGTAGCCAAGACCGTGTTCACTGTGCCGGCGAAGTAGCCTTGCGAGTACGATGGATCAGCAACTTATCGAGCGAGAGCATTGTGTCAGGGCACGACTTTAGTCGTGCCGCAATCGCCACATAGAAAGTGTGGGCCTTAGCCCCTGCGGCATTCCTCCACCAGGTTGTACGTCAAATCTCGGAGCCCTTCCAAGCCGAATGCGATTCGAACTCTTTCTCGCGGCGCGTTACCTCAGGGCCAAGCGGCGTCAAGCCGTGGTGGGCGTGGTCACCGCCGTCTCCATCGTCGGAGTAGCCGCGGGCGTGGCCGCGCTCATCATTGCGCTGGCCATCACCAACGGCATGCGCCGCGACCTGCAGGACAAGCTGCTCTCCAACTCAGCGCACGTACAGTTGATGCGCGTACACGCTGACGGCATCCGCAACTGGCAGCCCCTGTTTAACCGCCTGCTCCACCTGCCCCACGTCGCCGCGGCCTCACCCGGCCTTTACGAGCAAGTCATGGTGGCCCGCGGCGCCCGTGCCGGCGGCGCGCTGGTTGAAGGCATTCTGCCCAACCAGGAGATGACGGTCAGCAATTTGCTCTCAACCGCCTCGCCAGCGGCGGTGCAGTCGCTACAGCCCCATCCCGCCCAGGCAACCAGAGGCGAGTTGCCGCCCATCGTGCTCGGCCAGGACCTCGCCGAGACTGTCGGCGCCACAGTAGGCGATCGCGTCACGCTGGTCAGCCCGCAAGGCGAAATGACCCCCTTCGGCATGGTTCCCAAGGTTGTGCCCTTTCGCCTGGCCGGCACCTTCCATTCCGGCTTCTACCAGTTCGACGCGCAGATGGGCTTCATGCGCCTGGCCGACGCACAGCGCCTCTACAGCGAGCCCGACCTGCTCTCCGTCATCAGCTTCAAAGTCGACGACCTCGACCGCGCCCCGGAGATCGGCAAGGAGATCGAGCAGGCCGCCGGCAAGGGCTACATGACGAACAATTGGATCGAGCAGAACCGCGAGCTTTTCAAGGCGCTCAAACTCGAGCAGATCGTCACCTTCATCGTCATCGCGCTCATCGTCATCGTCGCCGCGCTCAACATCCTCATCGCCCTCACCATGATGGTGATGGAGAAGACCCGCGACATCGCCGTAATGATGAGCTTCGGCGTCGAGCCCGGCCAGGTACGCCGCATCTTCCTGCTGCAAGGCTTCCTCATCAGCGTTATTGGCACCGTCCTCGGCCTCATTCTCGGCTACGCCGCAGCGTGGGCCGGCGGGCGCTACCACTTCCCCCTCAGCGCCGAAGTCTATTCCATTGACACGCTGCCCTTCGCCCCGCGCGCCCTGGATGGCGTGATTGTCGCCGCAGTCTCCATCGGCATCTCGCTACTGGCCACGCTTTATCCCTCCTCCTCCGCCGCGAGGGTGCTCCCGGCAGAGGCGCTGCGGTACGAGTAGGGCACCGAATTCAGAACCAGCTTGCCTGATCTGGGAATCTATACTCTTCCGTCCAACACTTTCCGTCGGTCGCTTGCGAAAAATATGAGAGCCTTCTCTCATGCAATCCATTACTCTGAGCCAGCTTCGCCACAAGAAACTTTGGCTTCCGTTCATCGAGGCGGGCCAAGTTGTGGAACTGTGCAGCCGAAAGGAAGTGATTGGGCACATCCGTCCACCCAGCCGGCCGCTTCCTGAGAATCACACAAATCCCGAGACGCGCCCAAAGGATGCGCAATCGAAGGCCTTTCCCCCGGGAAGCCTCACTGCGGCGTAATAATCCCGCCCAGCGCATGGCGCCGCGGCAGCACGATGCCGCGACGATCCACTTCCGCCGGCGGCTCCGCGGGAATCCCGAGCAGCGTTTGATTCTCCCGCTCAATCAAAGCCCCCGCGCAAGCCGGGCACCAGTCGGCCACTGTGTTAGCCGCAAGAACAGCATGGCAATGACTACAAACGCGTTCCATACCAAAACGATACTCCATCTCTCAACTGGCAATTGACCCGGTGCCCCATCCTTGGGACGTTCTTGTCTTTGTCTCAAGGAGGGAAACCGCGAACCCACTGACCCTCAAGTGCCATACCTCCACCGCGGCCGGCAGGTAAACTTAGAGCATGCACCCTCCCGTTCGCCTGGTAACCATCGACATGGATGGAACGCTGCTGCCCACCTTCGCGCAGAAGATTGGCGAGCGCACCGCCCGCGCGTTGCAAGCTGCCCAGGATGCCGGAATCATAGTCGCCATCGCCACCGGCCGCCGTACCAACTACACCGTTCCGCTTCTCGAAGGCCTCGGCCTGCGAGCGGATACGCCGCTCATCACGTCTAACGGTGCAGTGATCCGTACGCTCGGCGGAGAGGCAATCGACCGCTGCCACATGGAAGCTCGCGTGGCGCGGGCCCTTTGCGGCTTGCTCCGTGGTTTGGGTGCAGTTGTGTTCACGTTTGACCGTCCCGGGCGCGGCGAGTTGGTGCTCGAGAATTTGGAAATGACCCACGGGCGCATCTCCTTATGGGTCGAGGCCAACCGCAACGCCATTGAAGTTGTAACGCCGCTTGAAGAGGCCCTGCCCGACGGTCAGGACCCCATTCAGGGCATGGTAACCGGCACGCTGGCCAATATGCGCCTTGCCGAAAAGGCGCTCAAGGCCAGCAAGTGGGCCGCCGATTGCGAGTGTGTATGCACCGAATATCCGGCGCGCGACCTGTCGATTCTGGATTTGCTGCCGCCGGGAGTGTCCAAAGGCTGGGCGCTGGCCCGGCTGGCAGGCCGGTTGGGCGTCGACCGCAAGGAGACCATGGCCATTGGCGACAACTGGAACGATGTAGATATGCTGGAGTGGGCCGGCCAGGGCATCATGATGGGCAATGCGGCCCAGGAGCTGCGAACCATGGCCAAAATGCGCGGCTGGAAACAAGCTCCGCCCAACGACCAGGAGGGCGTAGCCGTGGTGCTTGAAGCGGCAATTGCAAAAGTGCTCGCCGCCCGAGTTTGACCGGAGACCATGAGATTTGAGAGTGTTGTTCAAAATGCGCGGCAAGATCTTTATCGCGGTTGCAATTCTCGGCTGCCTGGCTAAAACCGCGCAGGCGGGCGAACTCGTGACGCTGCGCAACGGCTACGAGATGCGCTGCGATCGCCACGCAGAGGTCGATGGCCGCGTCCGCCTCTACCTGAGTGCGGGCGCAGACAACTTCATTGACTTTGTGCCGCAGCAGATCTCCGACGTGCAATTCGTTCCTGATCCGCCGCCCATTGCCACAGAAACTGCCAGGAACCAGGCCGCAAGCGTCCAAGCTCCCGCACAACGAGCAATGCTCTCCCCCGCCGACCTGCGCGAAATGCTGGCCAAGGCTGGTGGCGAGCACAATCTGGATGTTGACCTGCTCGCCAGCCTCGTCAAGGCTGAGAGCGGCGGCAACGTCCGCGCCGTGAGCCGCGCCGGAGCCCGCGGCCTGATGCAGCTCATGCCCGGAACCGCAACCGAACTGGGCGTTCAAGACAGTTTCAAGCCCGACCAGAACGTGCGCGGCGGCTCGGCCTATCTGGACGCGCTTCTGACCCGCTACCACGACAAGTTGGCGCTGGCGCTGGCCGCCTACAACGCCGGCCCAGCCGCAGTCGACAGATACCGCGGCATCCCACCCTATCGTGAAACGCGGGCCTATGTGGCGCGCGTCATTCACGAGTTCAACCGCCGCGTGCTCGCCCGCGAAGTGCTGGCGAGGCAGACCGTCGCGTCCGCCGCCGAGATGGCCGCCAACGGAACCCGCTAGAAAAGTGCACCGTTGGTTCTCTCTCGCACCTCCACAATGCCCAACCATCCGCCTCCAAACCCATAGAATCGAGAGAGCCGCTCAATTTTCACTCGCGGACCGGAGAACGCTTGAAAAGAAATTTGATCCTGGGCCTGTTGTTCTTGGCGCTCGTCGCCGCGCTCTTCATCTGGGGACGCGACCGCATGCATTTCGATTTCGGTGCCTTCCGCTCCCAACTGGCCATGGCGAACTGGGGCAAGATTGGTATTGCCACCACATGCATCTACTTGGGCTATATCTTCCGCTCGGTGCGTTGGGCGCTGCTCATCCGCCACAGCAAGAAAGTGCCGCCCTTTGCGCTGCTGGGCACGCAGGTCATCGGCTTTACGGCCGTTGCTTTGATTGGCCGCGTCGCCGACCCGGTCCGTCCCTACCTGGTCTCGAAAAAGACTGGCCTTCCCCTGAGCAGCCAGATCGCCGTTTACATCGTGGAGCGAATGTTCGATCTAGGCTCCATGGCGTTGATCTTCTCGATAATTCTGCTTACCACGCACGAGTCGCTGCCGCATCCCGAACTCCTGACGCGCGTAGCCAAAACCGGCCTTCTCGGCACGGTCGTGCTTGCGGCTTTCACTATCACCGTACGCCTTGCCGGAAGCGCGGTCGCCGCCTTCATGGAAAAGGCGCTAGGCGTTGTGTCCCACACGCTGGCCAACTCCGTAGGAAACAAGATTCGCACCTTCCGCGCCGGTCTTGACACCATGCGCACGTTCTCTGACTTTGGTGCTGCCGTAGTGCTTTCCCTGGGAATGTGGGTGGTCATTTCAATCGCCTACCTGGAAACGACGCGGGCCTTCACAGCCAGCCCCCAACTGGCCTCGATGACCTTGCCTCGCTGCATGGTGCTCATGGCCTCCAGCCTGGTGGCCAGCGGATTCCAACTGCCCATCGTCGGCTGGTTCACGCAAATCGGCTTGATTGCGGCAGCCATGACCGGCTTTTTCTCCGTGGCCGCCGAACCAGCCACCGCGTGCTCCGCCACGTTGCTCCTGGTCACCTTCCTCAGCATCATTCCAGTAGGCCTGATCTGGGCGCAGTTCGAGCACGTCAGCCTGCGCAAGATCACCGCCGAAAGCGAGCACGCCGGCGAAGAGCTAACATAAGCGCAACCAGCCGATCCGAAAGCCATGCCTTAACCCTTGCCGTTCTTAACGAGTAGCGTTATCATTCGATAGTGATCGAGAGTTTCGCGGACGCCGATACGCGGCTGCTGTGGGAGACCGGCAAAAGCCGCCGCATCCCGGCAACCATCCGCAAGACGGCGCTGAGAAAACTGGCGGTGCTCGACTCCGCCGAAGAATTTAGAGATCTCATCGATCCGCCCGGCAACTATTTGGAAGCGCTGACAAGAGACCGAATGGGACAGCACAGCATTCGCATCAACAATCAGTATCGTTTGTGTTTTGTCTGGAAAGAACCTGACGCTTTTGAGGTTGAAATCGTCGATTATCACTAGGAGAAGCCATGGCAAAGATTCCGTTCGGATATTCAATTCATCCCGGCGAGATATTGAGGACCGAGTTCATGGAGCCGCTCGGGCTCTCCAGCTATCGACTGGCAAAGGAGTTGCACGTTTCCGCGCCGCGGGTGAACGATCTGGTGCGCGAAAAGCGATCGATCACGGCGGATACTGCGATGCGCCTCAGTGCCTACTTCGGCGTCTCAGCGCAATTCTGGTTGAACCTCCAGAACAAGCACGATATGTGGCATGCTGCCAAAGATAAGTCCCTGTCCAAGATCAAGCCAAGGGCGAAGGCCGCGTAGGCTCGCTGAACAAATACATTCCTAATGCGCTGACGACCGAACCCCATCCGCATTCGACATCTCCGATTCACGAAGAGGGAATCCCGGCGACCTCTCACCCTCATCGTCTGAAAACAACGGCTCATCCGACACCAGTTCCACCGTCTCCTCGGTCACCACCACTGGCCGCGTGAACAGAATCTCCTCCGGCCCCACCGCCCCGCCCGTCATCAGCATGCTCATGGCCTGCTCCATGGTCAGGTTGGTCTCCTGCACGCGCTCTATGGGCATAATCTGCAGCAGCCCCGACATGGGATTGATGGCGTTCGGCAGCAGCACCGCGGCAAGCACCTGCCCGCTCGCGGAATCAACCAGCGTACGCGTCAAAAATCCCAGGGCCCGTTGTCCCGGCATGGGGAACTCCACCAGCACCACCCGCTGGGCAGTATCGTCCTTGGCCATCATGGAGTCAATCAGCTTGCGCACCGAGCTATATATTTTGGCAACAAATGGCAGCCGCGCCAGCGAGCGCTCAAAGATCCTGAGCGCCTGCCGCCCCACCACCTCCGAAGTCACCCGGCCCACCACGTACAAAAACGCCAGGGTCAATACCACCGCCAGGAGAAATTGCACCCACGGCTCGTGTATCCAGTCTCCGGGGAAGATTGCCGCCATCAGCCACACCAGGGGCAAGCCCACCTTGGCCAAAACGCCCAGCAGGAAGCTGAAGATCAGGTAGGTCACCAGCAGCGGTCCGGTGGTGATGATGCCGGCCAGAATGTTGCGCTGCAGGCTGCGCAGAGTTCGGGCTACAACTGGGTCCACATATTTCTCCTGAAATCACGTTCACTTGGGACTAAGTATAGGGATGCGGAAAGCGGACTCCGCGGCTACCATTCAACCCGAAATCCGCGCGGAAACCCGCCCCACCCAAGAGGGATTGACGCCCCGCACAATTGCGGTCCACACTGCGGAAGTCCCTGATACTGGAAGAATTCTATATAGTGGATGGAGAAGGAAGGGCATGGGCGACGCGCAAAATATCGGCTCAAACCGACCAGCCGACGAAGGGAGCCGGGCATCTGGCCCGCCGGAGGCCCGTCCGCGCGCAGTCGGCTCGCCTCTGCCGACTGGCTCGGGGAACCTCGGCGCTCTTCCCGGCCCCAACGGCGATCAACAGCGCTCATTCGGCGCTCCGCCCCCCGGCCGTGCCCTTGCCAACACATCCGGCGCTGACGCAATCGAAGGCCTTTCCGGGATCCAGCGCGCGGTCAGCGCCCTGCGTTCTGCTCTGCCCTTTGTGCAGAAAATCTTGCCCCTGCTCGATGGAAACATTGCCACGGTCATCGCCAACATGCTCACCCCGCATCACCATCCCGCGCCCCCTCCGCCGCCGGTCAATCTCGCACCCATTGAAGACGGCCTGATGGAGTTGCAATCGCAGCACAAAGAGCTCCGCGACCAGGTGGTGGAGCAGAACACCTCGCTCAAGCGCGTGGAAGACCAGCTCGAAATGGTGCGCGAAGCCACCGACCGCAATACTCTTGAGCAGCAGGAATTGCTTGAAGACCTGAAAGTTGTAGGCAACAAGGTCAACGTATTCGCCCTCATCGCCCTCGGACTACTAGCCGTTTCCGTCCTCATCAACATCGTTCTCTACCTGCATATTTTGAAAGTTCTGCCCTGAAGGACCTGGGATTCTGCACGCGAATGACCGCCTTGAAAGGGCTTGGCTCTGGCCGTGCCGCCTGGTGTCTCTCAATTTGCTGGGCTTTAGCCCCGGTGGGAATTCTCCAAGGAGGTGTCACCCTCACTTGTCTGAGCTCGAGATTCTCAAAATTCGGTTTGCACTGAGACATGGGCATTCCCCAAAACAAACCAACTCGCCCCTTCATCCGGCGCCGCAGATTTGCTCAGGGATGTTTCCATCAAAAGGATCGAAATGAGCCAAAACTTGCCTGAAAATCGCGTGTTCTGCGAACAATGAAGCTGATTCCAGTGTGGTCAATTTATTTATTCGCTATATGAAAGTTAACTTGGCGATTTCTGCTCTCTTTCGGCATCTCAGTGACCTCCGTTATTGCCAGTCGTCTTTTTGTAGGGCTAGTATTCGGATTGTTCAACCGGATTTGCACTGCCTTTGACGATTGATCCGGCCTTCTGCCCACAATGCAGTTATCCCAAATCCACCTGAGCTTCACCAACACGCGGCGTCCACAGGCGCGCGCAGACGGAGTGTTTCGTCATGGCATGGTATGCCTACTGCATCGGTGAAAAAACAGCTTTTCCAGAGTTAGCCCGTCATCGCAAGCCCGTTCCGATGGAATCCGTACTTGGTGTCAGCGGCAACCAGGTTTTCCTCTACCCTGCCAGCGACCTCGCCATCGTCGTCAGCGAACACAACCCCGCCGAAACCCTCAACCAGAAGTCCGGCGTGGACCATGCACGTGTCATCGCCGACTGCTTCCAGCACTCCACCGTTCTTCCTTTCCGTTTTGGCACCGTCTTCACCGATGACGAAAGCCTGCGCAAATCCATCCGCTCCAACCAGCGCCAGTTCCAGGGAAACATCGACAAGCTGCGCGGCAAAACCGAGATGCATCTGAAGATCTTTGTGGACGACTGCTGCGCCCACTCGCTGGAAAAACATCTGCCGGCAGAAGGCGTGGGCCGCGAATACCTGAGAGACCTTCGCGAGAACGCCTCCCGCACCCGTGAGCGCCAGACCCGCGCCCGCGCCGTCAGCTTCCAGATGCACCGCCTGTTCATGCCTCTTGACGAAGAGGTAAGCTGCCGCCTCACAGAGAGCGGCAAAATGGTGCTCGATGTCGCCCATCTCATCGACCGCAAGTATGTGGAGCGGTACCAGAACAAGTTCGCCTCCACCAGCGCCATCATGCGCGAGTGCCAGATGCAGGTCTCCGGCCCCTGGCCGCCCTACCACTTCGTCCATCGTCTCACCCGCGGAGCCCACACGCCGGCGCAGCCGATGGCAGCCCACACCCCAACACCTGTTGCTCAGCCGCTGGTCAGCATGACCGAAGCTGTCCCGGCAATGGCCTGAGCAGAGATTAAGCACATTTGATTTGCAGAGACTCCCAGTTCAGGCTGGGAGTTTTTGTTTAAATGCGAGATTCAAGGATGAATCAGAATCGCGTGTCAGTCGAATTCGCCATCAACTGGCACATCCTGCGCCGCCTGCATTGGGGAAGGTTGACGATAGGCGGTGTGTGCGCGGAACTGGCAGTCTTCGCGATCGTCTTCCCGGTTCTGCATTTCTTCGGGCAAACAGCCTTCCTGGCATCCATCCTCGCCGCATCCCTGCTGATGCCGTTCCTGTTTGCAATTTGGGTCGATCGCCGTGTCGAGTCTCATTTCGTGCTGCATGGCCTGCTGGTAGGCGTCGTTGCCGCACTGGTCTATCTGCTCGTCGCCCGGGGCCAACCTGAGCCGCTCCTCTATAAGGTCGCCCACGGTCTGAAACTCGTCGGCGGCATCCTCGGCGGCGCTCTGGCGCTGCTCCAGGCCTCTCGTCGGAGCGACAGTGGCCCAATTTGAGCCGAGGCCCCCCAGTTCTCGTCTGCCGCTGCTGATGGGACCTGGGAATTCCAGCGCTGGAGATGGGCGCCGTTCACGCCGGGTCATTTCCCGCGGCTGCGGACTGCGCCCTATTCCCCGGCCTTGGAGCCGGTTTCTTGTTTCCGCGTATCCGGCCCCTGTCCCGACAAGCGATCCCATGTTGGCTGAAGCTGTTGGGGATCGTGGATGCAGTTGAGAAACATGAGCCGGAGATCCCCGGGATAAGAACTGTTTCCGAAATCGCGATAGTTTTCCGGCAACGGTGGACCGCCGGGAGTTCCCGCCGGAGGAATCACGCGCGGGAGTTGGAAGGCATACATGCTGCCACCCGCCAGGGGTTCATGCGGAAGCTGCAGCAGCCAGGGGCAGTTGTGACTTTCCTGAATCAGGTTGGCAGAGACAATGGCCCACTGGCCGCCATCTCCGGGCACAGCCGCCTGACAATTCCAGACTTGCGCCTCAGGGACATACACCACCGGATCGGAAAAGCCGTAGTCATCGATCAGGACATGGGTCAGCCCGCGCTGGTGCACGATATTCTCGACTTCGAGAAGGCCTTGGTTCCAGTCGAGATTGGAATCGGCCACCAGGTCGTAGCCCGGACGGCCGCCCCCCAATGAGATCAAGAATGGAAGATAGTAGGGAAAGGCGCGAACCGTTGTTGCAATCGATGCCAGCGCCAATGCGACCGTGAGCCAAACGCCGGCGCGAGCGGCAGGCCAGCCTGAACTGCGCAGTTGATTCAGGGCTCGCGGCAACGGCGCCAGCAAGAGTAAGAGAAGCACTATGGAAATAGAGAAGTGGCGGATGCTGAACTGAAATCGGCTGAACATGCACGCGCCAGTGAAAATCACAAGCGAAACCCACACTGCCCGCCAATGAAACGCCAGCCCTTCAGGTATTACGGCGGGGCGTACCGGACGAATCTTTGCAACCAGGCCAACGACCAGCGCTAGAACGAGCAAGAGGAGGAAGGCTAACGGGGACTTCAGCAAGAACAGGACCGGAAAGTAGAACCATACGCCATGCGGGTAAGAGTGCCCCAGGATGAAAGCGGGCGGTTTGCTGGTAAACGCGAAGAGCGCCAGGCCACGCAGGTAGATCCAGGGCGGCATCAGGACTCTGCGCAGGAGCAGTGCCGCCGTGTTATGTCCAAGAACGCCCAGAGAGTCTGTTGGCTCATTCCACGAGAGAACAAAGTAGACGGCATAGACGACCAGCGCAGCGAAAAGGATGCCCTTCGTGAGACTCCGCCAGCGCAAGCGACGCCATGCCCGAAGCTCCGCCTTGTCTGCCGGCTGTTGCGGCGCCGGACGCCAGCGGAGGCTGAGAATAAATGCAGGAAAACAGAAGAACAGAAGTCCTGCGGAAAACTTGCACAGCAATGCCCCTCCAAAGGCGAGACCGAATAACAGAACTGTCCCACGCGACGGCAACCGCCACATGCTGGCAAAGGCCCACAACGTCAGCACGACGAACAACGTGATTGCAATGTCGGTCAGGACCAAAGGGCCGAACGCGAGCACGACAGGCATGGTGGTGTAAGCGCAAAGGCAGAGTAGTCCTCCCCACGGATCGCCGAGGCGAGAGCCATAGACAAAGAGAACGATCCCCAGAACAAGTGTCAAGAACAGCATGGGCTGCCGCGCCCAGAAGACCGTTGTGATAGGGTCGTTCCACCGAGTGATCAGCCAGTGGCCGAAGATCCATTCGCCGAGATACTGCTTGAAGAATCCACTACCGCTGAACTCCCAGGAAAGGTGGGAGTAGTCGGCATGCACACCGCGAACCACTAGCGGCAGCGCGGCAAGCACCTTTGCCAGCGGGGGGTGTTCCTCGTTCATCCGCATGTCCAGTTTCTGCAGATAGCTCACACCCGCCCCGATGTGCGCCATTTCATCGAAGGTGACGGATTCACGTCGCGCAGCCCCGTCCGCAAGGAGAGCCATAAGGGCAAGAAGCAAAACCGCTCCGGCTAGAACAATTCTTGAAGATTGTGTTTTCATTGGTGTCATCCAGATTACAGAATGATTGCAAAAGTGGAAACTCCGAAAGAACCTGGCGGATTCGCAACCTCTCGCGCCAGTTGCACCAGACGGCGAGGGCGATTCAGGAGGTCGATCTCGCGCCGTTGAGCACGGTGATCCACGCGAGCGAGTGAAAGGCCCTTTTGTGAGCGCTACGTGCGGCACGCCTCAAGGCTGGGCGAGTTCCGGCGGGCGGACTCGTTCATCGCGGGTTTTCCGGAAGTCACCGGTTGGCGCATGCTCCAGAATTTCCAGCGCAATGGCGATCAGGAGATGCTCGGGCTCTTCCGCCGTCCCAGCACAAACGCCTTTCGCCGGTCATTCGACGCGTGGTCGATCTGCTTCCAGAACCCCACAAAATAGTCGATTGCGGAAATCGTCGAGACCAGCACCGTGAAATAGATGGCCCCAATCGCGATCCACTCCACCGGAATGATCACTACGCCAAACTTCCACTGGTACCAGTGATGTGCCAGGATGGCCGCAACTACGGC
>Ga0302320_10008339_pt1 | contig 22598 bp, 16 predicted proteins | sample Bog_T0_3_FD_202130 | JGI IMG/M metagenome (GOLD analysis project Ga0302320, IMG submission 202130) | Peat permafrost microbial communities from Stordalen Mire near Abisko, Sweden - Bog_T0_3 | ecosystem: Environmental > Terrestrial > Soil > Wetlands > Peat | place: Sweden: Abisko, Stordalen Mire... | reverse complement strand
CGGCCGAGGGCGCCATCGACGCCAGCAATATGCTGAAGCCGGCGCTAGCCCGTGGCGAACTGCGAGCCATCGGTGCAACCACGCTGAACGAGTACCGCAAGTACATTGAAAAAGACAAGGCGCTGGAACGGCGCTTCCAGATTGTCTATGTGGGCGAGCCCAACGTGGAAGACACCATCGCCATTCTGCGCGGCCTGAAAGATCGCTACGAGGCGCACCACAACGTGCGCATCAAAGATTCGGCCATCGTAGCCGCCGCCACGCTCTCGCACCGCTACATCAGCGACCGGTTTCTGCCTGACAAGGCCATCGACCTGGTGGATGAGGCGGCGGCTTCGCTCGCGATTCAGATTGGCTCGGTGCCTACGGAGATCGATCAACTAGAGCGCGAGAGAACGTCGCTGGAGATTGAACGCGAAGCTCTGAAGCGCGAAACCGATGCCAACAGCATCGAGCGCAGGAAGGTTGTGGAGAGCGAGGCGGCTACACTGACCGAGCAGATTACGGCCTTGCGCTCTCGCTGGACCAAAGAGCGCGAAGCCATCAGCCGCATCAGCGAACTGAAGAAGCGGATCGAAGCGCTGCGCTTTGAAGCCGAGGAGCAGACGCGCAAGGGGATGCTCGACCGCGCCGCGCAGATCCAGTATGGCGAGTTGCCCAAGCTTGACGCGGAGCTGAAGCAGTTGAGCGCCGCGCAAGACGGCAATGCCGGCGTCGCGCGCATGTTGAAGGAAGAAGTGGATGAAGAAGATATCGCCAGCATTGTGAGCAAGTGGACGGGGATTCCCGTTTCACGGATGCTTGAGGGCGAAGTAAAGAAGCTGGTTGAAATGGAGCAGCGGCTGCGCGAGCGCGTGGTCGGCCAGGACGCGGCGCTGACGACCGTGGCGAATGCGATTCGCCGTTCCCGCGCCGGCTTGAGCGATCCGCGGCGGCCCATCGGCAGCTTTATTTTTCTTGGTCCCACGGGCGTTGGCAAGACGGAAACTGCGCGCGCGCTGGCTGAGTTCCTCTTCGATGACGAGCAGTCCATGATCCGCATCGACATGAGCGAGTACATGGAGAAGCACGCCGTGGCGCGGCTGATTGGCGCGCCGCCGGGATACGTGGGCTACGACGAAGGCGGCCAGTTGACTGAGGCCGTGCATCGCCGGCCCTATGCGGTCATTCTCTTCGACGAGATTGAGAAAGCACACCCGGATGTCTTTAACATCCTTCTGCAAGTGATGGACGACGGACGGTTGACCGATGCCAAGGGCCGCACCGTCGACTTCAAGAACACGGTGCTGATTATGACCTCCAACCTGGGCGCGGCGCTTTTGACCGGCGACACACTCAAGACCGAGCAAGACTTCGACATGGCGCGCGAGAGTGTCATGCGTGTGCTGCGCGAGCACTTCAGGCCAGAGTTCCTGAACCGCGTAGACGACATGGTGATCTTCCGTCCGCTGGGCGCAGCACAGATGGGCCAGATTCTGGAGCTGCGTTTGAATGAGGTGCGCAAGCTGCTCGAAGACCGGCAGATCTCGATCGAACTGACCGAGCCGGCGCGGCAACTGATTCTCGCTTCGGGCTCCGATGCCGCCTACGGGGCGCGTCCGCTGAAGCGCGCGTTGCAGCGGATGATTCAAGATCCGTTGGCCATCAAAATCCTCAACGGAGAGGTACTGCACGGCGCGCATGTGCGCATCGACGTGGACCGCAAGACGAACCAGTTGCAATTTGAGCCCATGGGACGAGAAGCGATGGCGTAAGGAAGCAGCGGCGTTAGCGCGGTTGGCGGAGTTAGCGGTGCTGCCCCTCCCCAGGTCCCAAAACGGGATCTGGGATACCCAGCCGCAGCTCATACCCGAAATGCAAGACCTAACCTGGAAATATTAGGACTTTCACGGCAGATAGCCTCAACTTTTCCAAGGAATGCCGTCTATACTGGCAGCGCGGCGACCGCAGAGGGCCCAGCCCAGGTTTCCTACGTCCCGCAGAGCTACGAGCGCGAATAGCCACTGGAAGACTGCGCGGAAGCATTAAACCGAACAAATTGCCTTTCGTCACCGCGACCCGAACGCGAGGGTGAGCAAGGCTCAAGCACTCCTCGCCCGCCAAGGAGGCGCATGATGCGTAAGGTTTTGTCTATTCTTGCCATCTTTGTCACAGCCAGCGTCGCGGTCTGGCTGTCCGGTTGCAACTCGATGACCACCAGCACAAACCAGATTCAAACACCGCCCGAAAGCTCGGTTCCCGTCTCGCTCACCATGACGGACGATCCGCCGGCTGGCGTCTCCGTCCTCTTCTTCCAGGTCAGCCTCACAGCCGCTTCGCTACAGCCCACGTCGGGTTCGCCGGTCTCATTGCTCCCCAATGGCACACCCATCCAAATTGACGTTACCAAGCTACAGGCGCTCTCCGCTTTTCTAAGCACCGCCAATGTGCCGGCTGGGAGTTATTCAGGCTTGAGCCTCACCTTTGCCAACCCGCAACTGGTGATCTTCAACACCTCAGATCAGTCGATCGCCAGCACGTGCGCGGTGGGCAGCGTCTGCCAGCTTACCCCGACCATCGACAACTCCGCCACGGTCACTCTTTCCGGGAATCCATTTCCCGTGACGGTAACCGCCAACTCGCCGCTCGGCTTGCTCATCGACTATCATCTCAACACCATCATCCAGCCCGACCTCTCGGTAAACCTCAGCGCCGCCAATGGCGTCTCGGTGGCGCCGCTCGCGCCGCCATCGGCTCCCATCGGGCCGCCCATCTTCGGCGCCGTCATCGGGTCGGTGGCCGCAGTCAACACGAGCCTCAGCCAATTCACGCTGACCACTCCCGACGGCCGCACCTTCACCGTCGCCACTTCGAGTTCCACCACTTATGACGACTTCCCTGCTTCCGCCTGCACCGCCGCCGGCTTCTCCTGCATTGCCCAGGGCGAGATCGTCGAGGTCCAGGTCGCGGGCGTGCAATCTGGTGGCATTCTGGCCGCCGCTCAAATCACGTATACCCAGGCGCCCAGCCAGCAGACCGTCGTAGGCACCATCGTTGCCATTCCTCCCCTGCCGCTGCCCGCTGGTGAAACCATCCTCCAGATCATCCTCCACCAGAACCCCACCGCAAGCGCCAGCTTGCCAGTCGGCGGCCTGGCCTCGGTCGCCGTGTGGTCGCCGGGATCGGGCGGAGGACATAACGCCACCACCTTCTCTATCGATGCCAACGGCTTTACCATCCCCTCCGGATTGACCTTTGCTTCCCCCAACGACCTTGGCGTCGGCCAAACCGTGCAGGTCACTATCGTGCCAGGATCGGTGAATGGACCCTTTTGCACGACCATGATTACTGCGAATGGATGGGGACCGCCTTGCGGGCTCTCTTTCACCGCCGGCAGTCTACAGTTGGAGCCAAGCCAGATCACGGGCTCTATCACATCGATTGGTTCGACAGACTTCACATTGACCAGTTTCCCCGCCATCTTCTTAAGCCCACCGCATAGCGTTACAGCTCCCAATGCGATGCAGTTGATGGTGGAGACAACGTCACAAACCATATACCAGGGCTTCAGTCCGGACAACTTCTCCGGCCTGGCGAACGGTGATTGGGTCTCTGTGAACGGCTGGGTCTTCCCGCAGAACGGAGTACTCACCCCGGCTGTGGGCCCGCCGATTGTTGTGGCACAGACCGTCACTTTGCACCCGAATGCGGTGTATTGACCTGGGGCGTCCGGTAGGGAAAACGCCGCTTGCGCAGGAAAGAGAAGAGGCCGGAGCTAGATGCTCAGGCCTCTTTGTTTGAGGGGCTGGGAGGCGCAACTATTTGAGTGCGGACTCGATTGCGGCGGTGACCTCGGGTGAGTCAGGTGTGACGTTTGGCTCGAACCGCGCGACGGGCTTGCCGTTGCGGTCGAAGAGGAACTTGGTGAAGTTCCACTTGATGTCGCCGCCGAACTGGGGGTCGGTGTCCTTGGCGGTAAGGAAGACATAAAGGGGTGTCTTGTCGTCGCCCTTGACCGAAACCTTGGACATCATGGGGAAGGTGACGTTGTACTTGCTGCTGCAAAACTTCTTGATCTCTTCGTCGGTGCCTGGTTCCTGCTGGGCGAAGTTGTTGGCCGGGATGCCAACGATGACCAGGCCGCGGTCCTTGTACTTTTCGTAGACAGCTTCGAGGCCTGCGTATTGCGGAGTGAACCCGCATCTGCTGGCGACATTGACGAGCAGGACGACCTTGCCGTGGAAGCTCTTCAGGCTGACTTGCTGGCCGTCAATGGATCGCATGGTGAAGTCGTAGATGCTCTTCGGCTCAGCCGACAGGCTGGCGCAGGCGACACACAACATCAGGATCAGAATCAGTTTGCGCATGGGAGCTCCCTAAATGCCTAGTTGGGATGATAGCGGATGGGACATGGGGGGATTGTTAGGGAAATGTCATTGGAGCGGACGATGGAGTAACATGTCAGAGACTTGATCGGTGCATGTGGATTTGGTGTCTTACGAATTGCTCATTGGAGTTGATGGACCAGTTTATGCAGGCAATGAGGCGAGAGCGATGAAGAACTACACGAAAAAGAACATCTTGGAGGCCCAACTTGAAGAACTGGTGCGACGTCAGCCCAATTCAATCGAAGAGGGTCTGAAATACCTGGATCACCAGATGCACACCTCCGGAGGGCGGTTAGACGTTCTTCTGGTCGACAGCGGAAAGGCGCTCGTGGTGGCAGAACTTAAAGTGATCCCGGACGATAATATGTTGTTCCAGGGCCTTGACTACTACGACTTCGTAACAACACACATCGAGACCATCGCGAGGCTTTACAAGAACCAGTCGATAGACCCCACGCAGCCGGTCCGCCTGATGCTCATTGCTCCGGACTTCTCGCAAGCCCTAGTCAACCGGTGCAAATGGATAGAACCGCGTGTTTCTCTATTTTCGTACATCTGCTTGCAGTTCGAGGGCGACGAGGAACTGTTGCCCATTTTTGCAGAGCGCGAAGTCCCTGAGCCGCTTGAGGCAATCCAAATCCCGCACTTCGAGGACCACCTAAAGTACATCACGGACGATCATGTTCGGACGATGGTCCTTGATTTACTGGAGGAAGCGAAGAGTTGGAAGCCGGGTGCGATCCTGCTTGACCCAATCAAATACTCGATTTCAATGAAAGTCAACAATCGGGTTTTTGCTTATCTATCCGCGCGTCGACGGTTCTTCGTCATTTCCACGTACAACTCTGATCTGCAGTGGAAGGATTTCCCAGTTAAGACTGCGGAGGATCTGGCGAGCATAAAGATCACCATGAAGGCTTCAATGGAGAGCCGATGTAAGAGCATCGCCTGAGCCGGATACCCCAGGTCAGGATTTTCGGATATGGGAAAACCGAAGGACCTTTCAAAAATTCCCGGCATTCTGACGAACTTCTGCGTTCAGAAGCATCTCGTGAATAATCATCTTGAGGTAAATTTGGTGGTGTAGGCCACGTTCGGCAGCTTGCGCGCGCTCTAGCAACGTCTCTGGAACCCAGACGAATTTTCGTAGTAGTCGAGTCGCCGGTTATGGCTACGGTGCAGGGACCGACGTAGCCTTCATTCAAGGCCTTCTCAAGTGAGTCAGCGACGCTGTCTCCGTTCGCTTCCCACCATGCGGCCTCTTCGGATCGATTGGCGAAGATCATGTTCCTTAGTTCGTCCAAGACTGCCATTTCCTTTAGCTCCGTCGAAGATCATTCTTTTCAGTCACGATTCGCGCCGTCCCTACGGGACTTAGAGCAGGATGGGCGGGCTTTCCCAGGGTTGCGTCCGCTGTTGCGGACTCCACCCTGGGCTATTGTCGCGCGTCCCTACGGGACGAAGGCTACTGGCGCAACTCCACCAGCGTAGCGCCTTGGCCGCCTTCGTTTTGGGGGGCTTCGGCCAGAGTGGCTACGTGGGGATGGCTCTTCAGAAATTCGCGGACGCCGCGGCGGAGGATGCCTGCACCGTGGCCGTGGATGATGCGGACGCGGGGCAGGCCGGCGAGGAAGGCGCGGTCGAGATACTTTTCCAGCTCCTCGGTGGCTTCATCGACCGTGCGGCCAATGAGGTTGATCTCCATGCGCATCTCGTCGGTGTTGGCGCTGGTGACGGTGACATGGACATTCTTCTGCTTGCGGGCGGCAGCCAGGGGATCAGCTTTTTCACTTATCCCAGAGTCCGCCGTGCGCAGCACCTCGCAGCACTCGTCGCGCTTGACGCGCATTTTGATGGGACCGAGAGCGACTTCAAAGATGTCTTTCTCCACCTCGCGCTGCACCACGGCAATCTTGTTCATGGATTTGATGCGAACCTGATCGCCAGCAGCGATGTGTTTGAGCACATGCGGCTGCGCATTGGCGTCGCCAACGTCCGCTCCGGTGCGGTGGGCCACGACGGTCTGATTAAAGCTCTCCTGGAACTCGCGGCGCAGGCGCAGCATACGGCGCTCGGCTTCTTTTGAGAGCTTCTGCTGGCCGGCTCGATCTTCAATGGCGCGCACTGTCTCGCGCATCTGGAATTCAAAATCTTTGAGGAGCGAGGCCAGCTTGGTTTCAAGGTCACGGGTGCGGTTGCGCAGCTCGATGTCGCCCTCGCGCGCGAGCTTCGCTCTGTCCTGGTTCAGAGCATATTGCGCTAGTCGAGTAGCTTTGCGGTCTTCTTCAAGTTGGGTCAGATCGCTATGAAGTTTGTCGAGGAAGCGGGCAATATCCACCTGTTGCGAACCGAGCCTCTGGCGGGCGGCGGCAACGATGCTGGCATTGAGGCCGAGCCGCTCGGCGGTCTGGATGCCAGCCGAAGCGCCGGGAACGCCGAGGCGCAGATGGTAGTTGGGCGCGAGAGTCACTTCATCCACGCCGGCTGCGGCGTTGAGCACGCCGGGGGTGTTGGCCGCATAGACTTTGAGCGAGGTGTGGTGCGTAGAGATGAGCGACCACGCGCCCGCGGTTAGAAAGTGACTGGCAATAGCCACGGCCAGCGCCGAGCCTTCCTCTGGATCGGTGGAGGAGCCAAGTTCGTCGAGCAGAACGAGCGTGCGCGCGTCGGCGAGGCGCGAGAGGCGGTCGAGGTTGGTGATATGCGCGGAGAAGGTGGAGAGCGCCGCCTCGATGGATTGCGCGTCGCCGATGTCGGCCAGGAACGCCGTGAAGACCGGAAAGCTAGCGGCTGTGGCAGGCACAGGCAAGCCGGCCTGGGCCATCATGGCCAGCAAGGCCGTGGTCTTGAGGGTGACGGTTTTGCCGCCGGTGTTGGGGCCGCTGATAATCATCTGCCGCGACGCGGCGGTCAGCTCCAAAGTGAGAGGAACCACTTTCCCGTCCGTTGCGCGCAGGCGCTTTTCAAGCAGAGGATGGCGGGCGGCTTCAAGGCGAAGAAGATCGGGCGTAATCGCCGGGGCCACGCAGTCGTAGTCCCGGGCAAAACGGGCGCGCGCCTGCACGCTATCAACCAGGGCAAGAACGCGCGCCCCCTCGACCAGCCCGTGGGCATAGCCGCCCACCTGGCGAGTGAGGGCCACAAAGATGCGGTGGATCTCGGCCTGCTCTTCTTCGAGTAGGCGCACCAGTTCATTGTTCTGCTCGATGGTCTCGAGCGGCTCCACGTAGACTGTCTGGCCTGAAGAGCTGGCGCCGTGAACGACGCCGCTGATACGGCGCTTCAGTTCCGCGCGGACGGGAATCACGAAGCGGTCGCCGCGGATGGTGATGAGGTCTTCCTGGGTTGCACCGTCGCTGGCGAGTTTGCGCAACGCGGCGCGCAGGCTTTCTTCGATGAGTCTTTGCTGGCGTTCCTGATCGCGGCGAATGCGTCCCAGCTCGGGCGAGGCGTTGTCGGCCAGCGAGCCATCCGGCTGAATAGTGCGCTCGATGGATTCGGCGAGCGGACGAAGGCTGGTGGTCAGCGCAGACGAAAGCTGCGACAGCCCCGGCAGCTTGCCAACCAGCCGCGCCGGGGGCGATTGCAGCAGCGACTGCCAGGATGCCACATCGTTGGCCAGCCGGGCTACGGCTTGCAGCTCATTGGCTTCAAGAGCCGCTCCGGGAATCTGGGCCTTCGCGGCCAGTTGGGTGGGATCGAACAGGCCGCCGAGAGGGATGGAAACCTGCTCGGCCAGCATAAGGCGCACCTCACAAGTGAGCTGATGCTGGCGGCCGATCCATGCCTCGTCGGTGGAGGGCTTGAGGTCGAGGATCGCGTGCCGGCCCACGGGCGATGCGGCAAAGCCGGCCACCAGGGCCAGCAACGGCTCCCACTCCAGAGCTGAAAAATCGGCGTGTTCAACAGGAGACGGAATGGGATCGAGTAGCGACATACGCAGGAACTATCTTATCTGGCCAGGGAATGACGGAAGGCAGGTTGGGATCCCAGGTCCCCAAAAGCGAGGGACACCCGCAATTCTCTCGATTTCAGGAGCTTGAGGCGGGCCCTGAAGAACTCGGCGTAGCGCTAGGCGCAGGCGTCGCAGCAGGTGTGCTGGATGTGCTTTCGCTTCCGCTGGAAGGCGCTTTCGTCTCCGACGAAGCAGTGCCCTTGCCGGATTCGGACGCAGCCCCTGACCCAGACACCGACCCTGATTCCGACACGGATTCGGAGGCGGGCGCACTGCTCTTGGCCGCGTAGTCGTTTACATACCAACCAGCGCCCTTGAAGTGAAGACGCGGCGCGGTGAGCGGGCGCTCCAGCACGCCCTGGCACTTGGGGCAAACAAGTTCCGGCTCGGAACTGAAGTTCTGGATCTTCTCAAAACGGTGGCCACATTGGGTACAGCGATACGCATACAACGGCAAAGTCGTTTTCCTCTTGGGGAAGAAATCACCCACTATGCCTATTGTATCGGCAGGACGGCAATTGCCTGTAAAACCGTTCTATCCCACCCTTTTCGCAAACCGTGTTCCCCGGCGACAGGCCGTCGTCGCTGGGGTGGAACGAGTGCGAGAAGGATGGGACTACCTGCATTTCTTGCGAGAAACTTCAATGCACGGCGATCGGAACAGATGCGGAATAGTTCTCCCATTCCAATGTCAGCTTTCCAGTGCCGCCGCCAAGATCGGTCAGAGTGTACTTCAGGTTCTCAACCATCGCAGGGGGTTTGCTCGTCTTCATTGCTGCCCTGCCAAGATCCTGGGTGGGGTCATGCGCAAGGCCCCACTGTCCGGTCTGCTTGTTCACGATCAAAACCCAGTTGTCGGGGTCTGTGACGTCCACAAACAGGGTGTAGTCGCCCTTGGGAACAGCCAGGCCGCCAATGCTCAGGTCGGCATCGGTATGCAGCTTGGTGGCGGCATTTGCGCCCGCACGCCACACCGGGTATTGCGGATCATGGCCGATGAGGCCGTCCTTGGTAAAGATATGGCCGGCGCGACCTTTCACTCCAGGTGAGTTATAGGTGATAGTGATGGCCTTGCCGCCAATCGTAGCCGACTCGGTGGCGGCCGGGCTCTTCGGCGGCCCCTGCTGGGCAAATACGGCAGTCGCGGCGATGAGAAGGCCTGCACAGACAAAAAGATTCTTCATGGCAATGTTTCTCCTCCGGGCAGAAGGCTAATGCGGATGAACTGCCCGACGCGATGATTGTCGCATCGCGCGGCCATGTTGGGGAAGAGGCGCGAAGAACCCAGCGGATAGGGCGCTGTGGCCGAGGAGAGAAATCCTCGTTCAATTGCGACGGTCACCGTATGAAGTCGCTTCAGTCGTTGATAATAGAGCCACGAAATCAATCTCAGGTGGGAATCCTATAATGCCGTTTCGTGTGCGCACATCCTTCGCCATTTTCGCCTTTCTCGCACATTGCTTTGCGACGCTCTATGCCCAGCATTCCGGCAACAGCAACGCAACCTACCAGCAATTGCGCAGCCTTTTGCCGGGCGGTGAAGTCATCGCGGTGAATAATCTGGAGCTGCGCCGGGATGCAGCCACGTTCACCTTTCGCCACGGCGACTTTGCCTTTTATGGCGAGGTCAACGGCAAGGTAACGGGCGCGGTCTTCAAGGGCGACGGCCATCTCCACATTACCCCGCCCACCGCCCAGGAGCGGCATAGCCTTTCCATCTTTAAGAAAACCGAGTCGATCTTGGATCAAACCGAGGAATTCGACGAGGATTTCGACAAGGTTGTGCTGCGCTTTACCGACTCGACCGCGGCGGAACTGCGCAAAGCCGCCGCGGGCAAGGGCGAGCTAGACTCGGCCTACACAAAAGAGGCGGGGGATCTGCAAAGTTTTGCGCGGCATCACCTGAAGGAGAACCTTGATCTGCGCCTGCTTCAGGACGTGCTGAGTCCAGCTCCGGGCGGGTATTTTCTGGCCGCGATTCACGGCAAGAAGAGTCCGCATTTGGTCTTTACGATCGATCCGCAAGGAGTACCCGATGTGACGCCGGAGGAGGTTGCGCTATTGAATTGGAGCGACTGGGGCGAGACCTACCCGCTCGCATTCCACCGCGCGGCCGAGTACGCCAACGGTACGGCCAGCGGAAACGAGCACAATGCGGCTTACAAAATCCTGAGCGAAAATCTGGATACTTCGATCGAGAAGAGCGGCTTTCTTTCCAGCGTGGCTACGGTAGGGGTGCGCGCGGAGCAGGACGGCGTGGCCGTGGTTCCGCTCAATCTTTACCCAACGCTGCGCGTGAGCAGCGTGGAGAGCGGAACGGGCGAAGCATTGGATTTTGTGCAAGAGAAGAAGGACGAGGATCCTGACTTTGGTGTGGTGCTGGCGCAGCCCCTCAAGAAGGGCGAGACCGCGACGCTGAAGATTGCTTACGCAGGCAAAGATGTGGTCATCAACGAAGGCGCCGGAAACTACTACCCCATTGCACGTGAGGATTGGTATCCAAACGCCAGCCAGGGATTTGGTGACTACGCCACTTACCGGATGCTGTTTCACGTGCCCAAAGGGTTGCAGTTGATTGGCACGGGAACCAAAGTGAGCGAAAGCACCGACGGCGGCATCACGACCTCGGAGTGGAAGACAGAAGTACCGCTGCCGGTGGTGGGTTTCAGCCTGGGTGAGTTTTTGAGTAAGGAAGCAAAATTCGCGAATCCCTCCGGAGGCGATCTAATTATCGATGCCTACGCCAACAAGCAGCCGCCGAACTTTATCACCAATGTCGTGGCCAACCTATCCGCGAATGACGTGAGCATGGGCTCGCTGAACACAACTCCGATGCTAGCCACCGAGCTAAACCAGGGCGAAGTTGCAGCCCAACTCTATACGAACTACTTCGGCGCACTGCCCTTCGCACACATTTCCCTGACACAGCAATCGGCCTGCAACTACGGCCAAAGTTGGCCAATGCTTGTTTATCTGCCCATCTGCGGTTTCTTCGACGACACACAGCGGCACTTCCTTGTGAACGGCGGGGACGATCAGTACTGGAAGATAGTAACTCCGCATGAGGTGGCACACCAATGGTGGGGACAGACAGTTGGTTTCCGCAGTTATCGTGACCAGTGGATGAGCGAGGGATTTGCAGATACCTCAGCCACCATCTTTCTACTGGCTACGCGGCCCAAGCCTGACGAGTTTCTTGAGTTCTGGAAGCAGCAGCGCAGGCTGCTCACGGAAAAGAACGCAGAAGGCTTTCGTCCCATCGACGTCGGACCGGTCACCATGGGAATTCGACTCAGCTCTCCCAAGGCGGGATGGGATATCTATCAGAATCTTGTCTATCCCAAGGGCGCGTACATCCTGCACATGATCCGGATGATGATGTGGTCGCCCAAGGACGGGGACGACCGGTTCAAGGCAACGATGCATGAATTCGTTGATACCTATCGGCTGCGAGCGGCCACCACGGAAGACTTTAAGGCGATGGTGGAAAAGCATATGAGTCAGGGGATGGATCTGGATGGCAACCACCGGATGGATTGGTTCTTCAACGAGTATGTGTACGGAACGGAGTTGCCGGACTACCACTTCCAGGGCCAGGTGACCCAGAACGGCGATGCGTCTAGCCTCCATTTCACCCTCAAGCAATCGGGAGTTTCGCCCGCCTTTAAGATGATGGTGCCTATTTACCTGGAGTTTTCCGATGGCAAGGTGATGTTGTTGGGGCACGCTAGTATTGTCGGACCGACAACGTTGGAGCGGACCATGCCATTGCCAAAGTTCCCGGCGCCGGTCAAACGCGTATTCATCAATTATTACTTTGATGTGCTTTCCACAGAGAAATGAGGCGAGCCAGCGCGGCGATGGATGCGATATACTCCTCTACGCAGCAGAAAAAGAGGAGGTTTCACAATGCGTTCCAATGCAATTTTGAAAATGGCGGCGGCCGGCGTGCTGGCCGTGACGATGATGGCGGCTCCAGCAGCGATGATAGCGCAGGCCAGTGACACGGTGCTGAAGCCGGTGGATATGCAAAAGCTGCTGCCGGCCAGTGTGTACTACAAAGGCCAGTCGGCCACCACGCAGTTGCGCAACTCCGGTGGCGTGAAGTTTGCCGACGGATACTTTGTGCTGACCACCCTGGTAGATACCAGCGGCTACTCCACCGATGTGCAGGCTAAGTACCAGGCATACTTCATCGCCGAGGTTCCCATCAAGCTGGGTGGCTCTAGCCTGCCCGCAGGCATCTATGGCATTGGATTTGTTGCCGACAGCAAGCTGGTGGTCACGGATGTGGGCGGGCATGACGTACTCACGGTGAACACTGGCGAGGATGCCGGGCTCAAACGGCCCACACCTTTGCAAGTTGTGGCCGACGTAGCCGGCGGCGGCTACCGGATCTACGCAGGACGCCGGTTTGTGAGCTTCAGCCGCTAGATAGCTCCATGGTCAGTGGCAGGAATCCCAGGTTTCGTCTCACGCAGCGGACGAGACCTGGGACACGCCGAACTTTACGGCATCGCGAAGTTCCAAAATGCCTTGTAGCGATCGATTCTGAATTTTGCAATGATCAAGTAAGTATCCTGCGGCAGAGCCGGTCTCCGAACTGGCTCAGTCAATTCGGATAGGGGTCTTAACTGCATCGTAAGCCTCAATCTACCCCTCCAGTTGCTTCTTAAATCCAGTTCACTCGCCGACTTTTGTCTCTATCTCCTTCTCTGCTGCAAGCAGGCTCTGCAACTTGCTTGCAATGTCATGGACGTTCAAGGGCCGGCTGAAATAGTAACCTTGAACTTCGTCACATTTATGTGCTTTGAGAAACGACAATTGCTCGATGTTCTCGACCCCTTCGGCCACAACAGTCAGGGATAAGCCTTTCGACATACTGATGATTGCGTTCGTGATAGCCGCATCGTCGGGGTTGACGGCGACATCGCGGATAAATGAACGATCGATCTTGAGTTTCGTGAATGGAAACTGCCTCAAGTAGCTGAGGCTCGAATAGCCGGTTCCGAAGTCGTCGATGACCAGCTTCAATCCCATTTCTTTCAAATCATGCAATACGTCAAACATTACGTCTGCGTTGGACATCAAAAGGCTCTCAGTCAGTTCGAGTTCAAGGTAGCGAGGATCGAGGCCCGTCTCATGCAGCACCAGCCGGATGAGTTCCCGGAATCCCTCTTGGCGAAACTGCACTGCGGAGACATTGACCGCAACAGGCACCACGGGCAGTCCCTCCCTCTGCCACTTCCTCACTTGAACGCATGCGGTTCTCAGAACCCACTCGCCAATCACCGTAATGAGCCCCGCATTCTCTGCAACGCGAATGAATCTGTCTGGCATCACCAGGCCCAACTCCGGGCTGTTCCAACGGATGAGAGCTTCTATTCCTGTGATTCTGCCGTTACTGATGTTGATCTGCGGCTGATAAACAAGAAAGAATTCTCCTCTCTCTGTCGCCAAACGCAGGCTGTTCTCCAGCGTCAAACTCTCCATGAGCTGCGCATTCATCTCGTCGGTAAAGAAGCAAAGCGTATTGCAACCCCGCTCTTTAGCACTGTACATGGCTGCATCCGCATTCTTGATCAGTGTCTCTGCGTCTTCGCCATGCGCGGGGAAGATGCTGATGCCAAGGCTGCAACTGATTCTGAGCGACCGGTCCTGGACGACAAATTCGCCCGAGAGAGAATTTACAATGCGGGTAGCAATGGCCTCGACCTCGGCTGTACTCACAATGTTGGTCAACACGATGAGAAATTCATCGCCGCCTACCCGGGCAACGGTGTCTTCCTCTCGGATTTCATGTTTGAGGCGGCCCGCCACCTGTTGCAGGATTAAATCGCCAAATGAATGTCCAAGTGAATCGTTGATGATCTTGAAGCGGTCAAGATCGAGGAAAAAGAGTGCGACGCGTTCCTGCTTTCGCCGGGCGATGGCGAGGGCCTGATTCAGCCTGTCGCGCATAAGCGTTCTGTTAGGTAGCCCTGTCAGTCCGTCATAATAAGCCAGAAAGTCGACACGCTCCTGCGCAAGCTTGCGGTCGGTAATATCCTCTACCGTGCCTTCATGCAGGGTGATCTTGCTGTTGGCAGTTTGCGCTGCTCGAATGCTTACCAAGACCCACTTGGTGGACCCGTCTTTGCACCGCACCTGAATTTCGGAACCACGAATTGTGCCATGCTTCTCAAGCACCTCAGACCATTCTCTTAATTGCTCGGCGCTGATGAATCGCCTATATCCTCCTTCGTGTGTGTCAGTAAGCAGTCTTTCGGCAGATTCGTAACCGTGCATTCTCGCGAAAGCACGGTTGATATGCAAAAGCTTACCTTCCGGCGTCGCCTGAAACATGCCAACAACTGCCTCCTCAAAGAGAACCCGGTACTTCTCTTCCGCCTCACGAAGTGCACTCTCCGCCTGTTTCCGCGCCGCAATGTCCTGGTTGATCGCAATGAAGTGTGTGATTTTGCCTGAGTCTGATTCGACCGGCGTTATGGTCATTTCTTCCTGGGTCAACGTTCCGTCCTTGCGGCGGTTAATCACCTCTCCGCGCCACACGCCTCCCGAGGAAATAGTCTTCCACATCTCTTTGTAGAACAGGTCATCATGCATACCCGACTTCAGAGCGCTGCGACGTGTTCCAAGCACTTCATCGGCTGAATAGCCAGAAAGAGCCGAGAATGCCGGGTTTGTCCAAACAACTTTTCCTTCTGGATCTGTTATGGCGATGGAATTTGCAGCGGCCTTCAACGCGGCCGCAAGGAGCTCGAGTCGTGTATTTGCAGCGGACAGCTCCGCTGTGCGCTCTTCAACCAGCCGGTCAAGCTCGTCCATATGAAACCGGGCTTGATGTGTCGCGGTCCACTTGGCGGTGAGCGCGTGCGCAAGCTGGCTGACCTCGATGATGTCGAAAGGCTTCTTTAACACGACAAGGTTGTCAGAGACACCCAGGCGCTTCGAGATGTCGCTCCAGTTGTAGTCGGAATGCGCTGTGCAAATGACAACCTGGAGGTCGGCATCTGCCTTCCATAGATGTTCGATCGTTTCGATGCCATCCCAGCCGGGGGGCATTCTCACATCGACAAAGGCCAGAGCATAAGGCCGATTCTCGGCCATTGCCTTATGTACGCATTCGAGTCCATCCTGGCCCTGAAATGCGGAATCTATCTCAAAGACTACTCCTGGTGCGCAGGTTGTTCCGAATAGCAGCGCTTCATCGTCAGCCAGATTGCAGCCCGATTTTTCTGGCGAGAGGATCTTCTTCAAATCATCGTGAATGGCTTCGGTGTCGTCCACGATCAGTAGACGATAGCGGTTGTCGTGAGTTGTCATGCAGTCTCTTCCTCTCTGGCTAAGGTGCTGGCCATGATCGGAAGCTCGAGTGTAAAAGTGGCTCCCATGTTTGAACCGTCACTTGCTACGGTCAGCGAGCCTCCCAACTGTTTTGCAGCTAATGCGCCGGAGTGCAGCCCAAAACCGTGACCGTCCTTCTTTGTCGTAAATCCATGAGAAAAGATCCGAACCAGGTTTTCCGGCGGAATGCCAATTCCGTTGTCCTTCACGCGAATCGAAACGCGACTCTCTCCTACGCGCATCATGGAAACGTCGATTTGCCGTTCTCGTTTGTCGATCAACTTGGTCGCATCTTTCGCATTCCGTATCAGGTTCACCAGAATCTGCAGAACCTTGTGGCGATCAGTCGTGATTGGCGGCAATTCCTCGCTCTTGATATCGAGTGCGATGTTATGACGTTCTATGCCCGGCCTCGTAATGCCCATCGCATCTTCCATGACATCGGAGAGTGCGAACTTCTCCAGAACGCCTGAGGAGCGGGCGTAGGTTTGTTGCATTGCGACAATCTGCTTGATATGACCGACGTGCTGCAACAGGCTTGCCACTTCCTTGACGAGCTGGTCACGTTCCTGTTCCAGGTGTTGCGAGAGATTGCTCATGTAAGGAATGACTCTTTGGCCGCGAGGATCATTGGCGACAAATTCACTTAATTCGCTCTTATGATCGTTCAGAGCTTGCGCCAATTCACCGATCTGGCCGACGCGTAACGCACGCAGGTGATCAGCCACGATCGTGGCTGAAACGTTCACGCTGTTGAGCACATTCCCAACATTGTGGAGAACGCCGGTTGCAACTTCGGCCATTCCTGAAATGCGAGAGAGATCGATCAGCCGCCTTTGAGCTTCTGCCAGGTCCGCAAGGGCAGAGTCCTTAGCCTCGATCTGTTCGCGCAGTTCCTGGGTACGCTCGGTAACTCGACGCTCGAGGTCAAGCTTGGCTTCTGAAAGCTCCTGATCGCGATGCAGGATCATATCAGCCATGCCGTTGAAGGAATAAGCCAGTTGTTCGACTTCGTCGCGACTGCGGATGTCAGCACGCGCCAGCAGGTCGCCACGTCCGATGCGCTCAACCACCGATTGAAGTTGCAGGATGGGACGGACAAAGCGTCTTGCATAAAGTATGGAAGCCAACAAGCCAATCAGTACACATACAACGGCAAGGATTCCGGTGCGAAGGTTCACTTGCCTTGAACTTTCATCGTAGGAATCCAGCGACAATCCCACATGAATCCAACCCCACTGGATACTGCTGTAATCGAAGGGGACGGCATAATGGAATACCCTGCGATTGAACATCGGGACTACTCCGAGTTCGCTTGAAGGAAGCCTCGCAGCGGGACGCCAATATTCATCAATACTTGGCTCCATGCGCCAACCTTTGCGATCGACCACTACGGAGAGGCCGTCATTCTTGGTTATCACCAGGAAGTCCACAGCACTATCTCCCTTGAGAACCTGCATCGCATGTTCAACGACGGACGAATAATCTTCCGAAATAGCCGCTTCCGCAACCTCGCCCTGCAGCGCCACGGCTACACCATTGGCCTTCGATTCCAATTGGGCACGCAGGTCTCGCTTTTGTTCCGGTATCATCACCGCTACAAAGATACCCAAAGTTACCAGCGTGATCGTCCATGCCAGCAAAATGGTGCGGCGTGCTATTCCCGTGGTGGCGAGCGCGGGTCTCATCGTCTTCCTTTCGATAACCCGGCTGGTTGAGCCTTAAGCCGTTCATACCTGCGCACTATCTCAAGTGTGTCTTTCATGACTGAGATGGGCCTAAGGGCGAACCCCTTCGACTGATAGAGGGCGACGATCTGCGCTCCCGCTGTCACGGTGGAAACACGCTGAATTGAATCGATAAGCGCCTTGCGCAAACTCGCGTTGGTGCCGCGGCGAAAGCCGAAAACGTTTGGGACGATTTTGGGCGACACCACCAAAGTCTGAAGATCGCGGCCAAGCTGAGGATTCAGTTCCATCGCGGTCTCCCAGTTCTGGCGCGCCAGGCAGGCCCCGTCAAGACGGCGAAAGAAAACCGGCAGCACAACCTGGGTCAGACTGGCGTTAAACTTAAGGCTGGCAAAAAACGACTCCGGTGCGGGCAGATTGTTATCTGCCAACGTGACACTCAACCATGCCGGCAGCAGAACCATGTCGCGATGGAGATGCGCGATAATGTTTGCGCCGCGGAGGTCGGAGACTGTCTTGAACCTGCTCTGGTTGTGAACAATGAGAACGTATTCCATCCCATCGGAGAAGTAGTCCTGAACAACCAGAGAATCTGGATCCGTCAGGTCTGCGATTTTTGCAAATTCAAGCGCTGTTACGCCATAACAATCAATCGCACCCTCGCGGACATCTCGAATGATGTCATTGGAAGAGATAAAGATATCAGGAACGGGTTCCGCGGTCCTGATTCCGTATTGATTGCCAACTTCTCGTATCCATACCCGATAGGCAGCTCGCGCGTCATTGACGTTTGCGCCCGCGAGTGTCTCCTCGCTGATCGCCACGATCAGAAAGGTTCGCTTGCTCTCGCTCCTCAAGAGTCCTGGCGCCAGCGAAGCGGCTGTTGCGGCTGCCATGCCTGTCAGGCATTGTCTTCGGGTTATCGTTCCTCGTGTGGTTTCCATTTTGTAGTTGCCTGGGCGTGGCCAGCATGCAGGCCTCAGAGCTTCCCTTTCCGTGCGACCGCGGAGATGCGTTCGTACTGGCGCACCATCTCAAGGGTGCTGTTTATCGCTGACGTTGGCCGTACCACGAATCCGTTGGCTTGATATAGGGCTAGGATCTGCTGTCCTTCGGGTTGGGTGGATACACGCAGCAATAAGTCGATAAACTGCTTGACGGCAGCCGGATTGCAACTGCGGCGAATTCCAATAGCACAAGGGATCACGCGGGGCGAGACAGCGATGGGCCAAAGATCGCGGCCAAGCTGCGGGTTGAGCTCCACCACCGTTTCCCAGTTGCGGCGCGTCAAGCAAGCCCCGTCAAGGCGGCGAAAGAAGACGGGCAGAACAACCTGATTTAACTTTTCGCACGGAGTAAGGCTGGAGAAGAAGCGTGATGCCTCGGGCTGATTCTTTGAAGCAAGCATGGTATCCAGCCACGCGGGGAGAAGAACCATGTCGTGATTCAGATGGGTTGCAATTTGCACTCCCCGAAGATCTTCGATCTTCTTGAACGAACTGTTTTTGTGTACAAGCAGAACATAGTCGATCCCGTCTGCGAGATAGCTCAGGAGTAGTAGATTGTCTGGGGAAGTCAGGTCGGCTACCTTTACGAATTCAAGTGCGTTGACCCCATAGCAATCGATTGTTCCCAGGCGGATTTCCCGAAGAACCTGTTCGGAAGGAACAAATATTTCCGGGTCGAATTCCACATCAGCCTGCCCGTTCTGGCGAAAGGCCTGGTTGATCCAAACCCGGTAGGCGGCCCGAGCATCGGTGATATTGGCCCCTATGAGCGTCTCGACACTGATCGCCATACGTAAGATAGTCCTGCTCTCCTCACTCCAGGAGAGTCGCGGTGCGATCGCCGCCGCGGCTAGCGAAGCCAGGAACCGTCGTCGGTCGAGTTGTTTGTCAGGGCGCGTCATCGTTTCATCCCATTCCGCATTCCTTAACCGGCCTCAGGCTTTCTTCCTTTGTGCGCCTGCCGAGATACGTTCAAACTGACGAACCATGTCTACCGTGCTGTTCATAATCGAGGTTGGCCGCACGATGAACCCGTGAGACTGATACAAGGTGACGATTTGCTGTCCTGCGGCCAATGAAGAAACTTTCAGGATCGAATCAATCAATACCTTGCGTGCCTCTGGATTGCATCCACGGCGAAATGCAATCGCTATGGGGACAAGCCTGGGGGAGACCACCAAGGGTCGCAGATCACGACCGAGTTGGGGATTGAGTTCGACCGCCGTTTCCCAATTCCGCCGCGCGAGGCATGCCGCATCCGCCCGGTGAAAGAAGACCGGGAGCACAACCTGATTCAAGTTGTCAGTCAGTTTCTGGCTGGCGAAGAAATGATCAGCCTGTGGAAGGTTGTTCGCGGCAAGCATTGTTCCCAGCCAAGCCTGGGCCAGGACCATGTCGCGGTGAAAATGCGTCACCACCTGAGCCCCGCGTAAGTCGGCAACTTTCTTGAATGTGCTGTTGTTGTGAATCAGCAAGACATATTCCATTCCCTCAGACAAATAATCCTGAAGCAAGAGATAGTCCGGATCGACAAGATCGGCGACATTAACGAATTCCAGAGCGGTGATGCCAAAACACCCGATTGTTCCCTGTCGGATGCCTCGAGTCATTTCTTCAGAGGAGAGGAATATTTCAGGATCCATTTGCGCAACGGTAGCCGGAAGCTGCCTAGTGACCTCGCGTATCCAAACCTTGTAGGCAGCACGCGCGTCACTGACGTTGGCTCCCGCCAGTGTGTCCGTGCTGATCGCCACACGCAGAACAGGTGCCGGCTTTTCGCCCTGGCATATTTTCGGCGATAAAGCTGAGGCAGCTGCTCCGGTCATAAGAGTCAGGCATTGTCGCCGGGTGATTTGCACTTTTGAACCTCGCATCGAATTTATTCACCAATCAATGCCCAGTCATGCTATGGAATACAGGAAATCCTGCCAATTAAACAATCCACCCAGATTCGTTACAACAAAGCGTAGGTCGTCGACTTCCATCTTTCTTCAATGACTCGCCGCTAACTCGGCTTCAACGCTCTTGCCTACCACAAGGTCAATCCTCGTCTGCAAATCAAGATGGTCGTAGATCGCCTTGTCGTGCGCCGCTGTAACAAGTGCCTGCTGTAACTGAGCCCGGATCACCTTCTCCGTCGTTACCAATCCGCTTTGATATCCGCGTAAAGTGAGATCGGTGTCATCTTTAGCCGAGGTGGCCGCTTCCGCAGTGGCCCTGACGGCTTTTTCTCTGGCTCCCATGTCAATGAACATGCTCCGGATCTCCAAGCCGAGACCTTCTGAAAGGAGAATCTTCTTTTCCTTCAGTTGGTTAATCCGGGCACGTGCTTCCGCCACCTTGGCCTGGGTGAGAAAGCCGTTGAAGATCGGGATTTCGACTCCAAGGTCGACCGACCAGCCACTGCGGTTCTGCGGGGTAGATAGCCCGCCGTCGTAGCCGTTCCACCTACGATGAAATTCGCCCTTGAGCCCGATCTTGGGGAAGTATTCGCTCGCCGCAGTGATTCGTTCCCCCTCAAGCGCCCGAAGACCCGCCTCGATCTGAGCCCAGTCGGGATTGAATTCATAGGCCGTAGAAACCATTTCATTCAAGTCCCCGGAATACTCCTGGAAGGGAATCTCCTCGTCTCTTGGAACAACGGTCGATTTCCACGACAAGCCGATGGTATAGGCCAAGGCTGCTTCCGCCGAGGCCTCGTTGGCTTCAAGTGGCGCCACCATGGAACGTATCGTCTCGGTCATGACTTTGTTATCGAGGTAGTCCGTCTTGTTGACCGCGCCTGAGCCATCCTTGTAAAGGGATTCAGTCATGCTTTGCGTAGCTTCCATGCGCTCAAGCGTGTCCTGGCCCAGCCTGTGCAGTTGACGAGCCAGCACCGCGCCGTAGTACAGGCGAATCACATCCGCTCTAAGCTCCAGGTCTGTGCGCCGAGCCTCAGCCTTCGCGATTTCGATGGCGCCGAGAGCTTGCTCCTTGTACCCGCGCCGCATGCCTCCATCCTCCAGAAGCCATTTAAAGTCGCCGGCAACCGACTCGGTCAGCGGGCTCATCAGCTTTACGTTTTGTGCAGGGATGGGGAAGATCTGGGTACTCGTGTTGATCGTTTGCCCCGGAAAGGAAACCGGCATCTGGACGGCGACAGGCGGAAAACCTGGGCCGAATGCATTGGCCGGAATGGTGACAGTCGCGGTGCCGCCGGGAACAGAGATCGACTGAGCCGGGATGTACATCGTGCTCGCCGGATAGACGAAGTTGGGCGACGCGCTCATTTCGTCAACTCCGCCACTCACGTTCACCTGCGGCCAGTACGCGGCCAGCGCCTGGCGATGCTGTGCCTCCGCCATAGCCACGGCAAATTGACTGGCCGGGCGGGTATGATTCTTTTCCATGGCAATGCGCAGGCACTCACCCAGTGAAAGCGTCTGTTTATCATCCGGCACTATCTGTCCGAAAACCGGAATGCTTCCGGCGAGTAGAGGCAAGGCGAGAACTATGAAACAAAAGCTGGTTAGTCGTCTGGACATAGTGATTCCTCTATCGGCAAATCCGAGGGTTCCCTTCAACTTAGGCATCGTTTTTGTCGCTTTGGATCAGGAACCAAAGTGCAAAGAAGAAAGATCCCGATCGATCGGCTGGAAACCTTTAGACAGGTCGGCCGAAATAGCCAAATTTCTATGCCCCGATTGGGTCAGCCGCCCACAACAAGTTGCAGCCAGTACCGGCCACAGTGGGATCGAAATCGGTCGGAATGATCGACTTATCGAGGTAAAGTCTCTTCTGAGATAACACCGTTACCGCCGGATAATTCCTATAAATTGCTGATTAACTTTCACTTATCTACTACTTGCCCCAGGTGATGGTCATCCACAGATCGTCCATCGATTTGTTGTCAAAGTAGAGCGTCAAGGGCGGATGCGTGGCATCGGTAATCGCAGCCGGAAGCGCGATCTTGTTGAGGCTTCCAGTGAGCAGATTGTTCAAGAGAGGGTTCTTGGACAGCGTATCGTTGTTGCCGCTCAGGTCGGCTTTGCTGTTGATGTTGATAGTGGCTGTGGAGCTTGAGGTAGGCATCTCCGCGAAGAACTCTATCGCTTTGACGGGATTGCTGCCCACGATTCCCTGCGCCCAGAAGGGATAGAGTTCCGGGACCAGCGTGAGCTGGAGTTCAGCCGTCGGTGTGGCAGGGGCGATGGTGGCGCTTTGGAACTTTGCCCACTGCGAGGGGAAGTCA
>Ga0302320_10008338_pt1 | contig 22598 bp, 14 predicted proteins | sample Bog_T0_3_FD_202130 | JGI IMG/M metagenome (GOLD analysis project Ga0302320, IMG submission 202130) | Peat permafrost microbial communities from Stordalen Mire near Abisko, Sweden - Bog_T0_3 | ecosystem: Environmental > Terrestrial > Soil > Wetlands > Peat | place: Sweden: Abisko, Stordalen Mire... | reverse complement strand
GGTAAAGGAAAGTCTGCGGGGCTGCTGGAAGAAGGAACAACTCTTCGCGCTGCGACAGGCGCTGGAGTTGTGGGAGACCTACCAGCAAAAGATCGCCGATTGCGACCGGGAGTTGGAAGCGCTGCTGCGGGAAATGACCGGGCCGCAACCGCCCGAGGGCGGGCGCGGGAATGCGGTGGTGATGGGGCCGGTGGCGTTGGCCCCCGCCAAGTCGCCGGGCAAAAATGCGCCGGTGATCGAGCGGCTGCAGGAATTGGTGGCGCGGCTCTGCGGCGGGCGGGACGTGACGCAGATCCCGGGATTGAGCGTGTATCTGGTGTTGCAGTTGATCAGCGAGGTGGGGACGGACATGGCCCGCTGGCCCAGCGAAAAGCACTTCGCCTCGTGGCTGGGATTGGCGGGCGGGCGCAAACAAAGTGGCAAACGCAAAGGCAGCGTGAAAGCCCACCGCAACCGCGCCGGGCGGATGTTCTGTGCGGCGGCGCGGGCGCTGGGCCAAAGCGTGGACAAGGCGCTGGGCGGATTTTACCGGCGCTTGCGGGGCCGGTTGGGCGGGCTGGCCGCCAACGTGGCGCTGGCGCGCAACACACTGGAGGCGCAAATCGCGCTTGTGGAAAAAGGCGGCGGCGACCAAAGCACCGCCGGCGGCGCGATGATTCAACTCACGCAGGAGGAGGCCGAAGCTTACACCGAAATGGAACGGCTGATGAGCGACGCCCGCCGTTCCGCCTCGCTCGCCTTTCCCAAGGGCGACCCGCGTCTGCACCTCGAATTCAGCGTCGGCGTGCAGGACCAGCCGCACGACTTGGATCATGAGCTGCAATACGCCAACACCATTGTCAAGGGTTGCCAGACCTACGCCGCGCAACTGGCAGAACACGGCTGGACGGCGGACGACACCACGGCGCTGGACGGCTACATCACCACGCTGGAAGGCGACCCCGCAGTGCGGGACACGGCGGGCGACACCAAGAAGCGCATCACCAGCGCGCGCAATTCCGGCGCAAACGACCTCTATAAAATGTGCCTGACGGTGCAAAACGCCGCGCGTCTGGCGTATCCCATTACCCAAGCTGGCAAGGTGGCCGGTGTGACCGAGGCCCGCGCGCGTTTCCTGCTGGACGAATTCCCGCCCCAGCGCGACAACAGCGCCGCGCCCGCGCCCACACCGACGCCCGCGCCAACGCAACCGGCGAAATGAAACAAAAAATCATTTGCAAAAATTTCTTGTTAATTTCCGGTAAAAGACATACAAGCCGGAGCGTCAGCAGAAAATAAATGTAGAAAAAAACAAAACCAAATTTGCGTAGCTTTGCTACTGGCTATCTGAAAACCGCTAATTTTCTTCACAAGGCCATTCCAAGCACGCGCCCATCGGCGCGGCTTGGCGTGCTTCTTGTGAAGGCGCTTAGCGGTGCCTCAGATAGGGTGCGTCAGGTCCGCGCCCTTTAGTTCTGTGACGGAGTTCCGCGAGAAATGGAACCATGAAATCAATTAGAAATATTCTCATCGGGGTAATCATCATTGGCAGTCTGGCGGCGAGCTTGAGTCTTCTTCACGCGCAAACCACCATTGTCGGCAGTTTCAACAGCAATCTCTCGCTGGTTCAAGCGGCAGCACCAGATTCAATCGTGCAGGTTGTCGCGGATTCACAGAATTTGTCACTTGTCTCGCCGGGACAGGCTCCACGCACGGGAACATTTTGGTGGATACTGCCAAGCGGCACCGCTGTTCCCACGCCTTGCCCGCCGCAAAATGATTTGACCGCGCCAATTTACCTGCTGGCCGATGGCCAATTTCTTGTTGACCAGACCGGCGGGCAGATTCCCGCGATTCCGCGCCGGTTTGGAATGCAGGCGCAAACCACGAGCGGCGCGGCGATTTCCGGGTTGGACATGGAAGCGGACACAGTGATGAATTTGATCTTGCGTGCTCAAACAACGGCGGCAAACGCGCAGATGGGGATGATTTCGCGGGCAATGGGCATGAATTCAGGGCCGCCCGGTTTTGGTGACACCGGCGATGGCGGCGACGGCACGAACGATTTTTATTCCGACAGCTTCAATTACAAGGTTCCGACAAACGGCCTGTGGCTGGAAATCACGAACGTTTCAAACTACTATGCGTGGCTGAATTTGCACAACGCGACAAATCGGGTTTATGAGATTTTAAGCAAGACCGATTTGTCGGCTGCCAGTTGGAACATCGAAACTGAATTGTGGCCGACGGACACCAATTGCATGCCGTTCACGATTCCGGTGCTGGATCGGACTAACGCGCTGTTTGTATGGGCGCAGGATTGGACGGGCGTGACGGAGAACGGCAACACAACGCCGGATTGGTGGTTTTATTATTATTTCGGCACGGTAAATTTGTCGGACACCAATCTGGACGGTGGCGGTTTTTACACACACACACTTCTGGATGATTACAATTCGCAGACTGACCCGAACATCATTCAGTTTTCAATCGGTGTGGCGAACAATTACGTCAACACCAGCCATCCAAATCTGCAATTGAATATCCTCGCCGGGACGCCGTATTATTATGCGATGCTGGTGGACAGCACCAATTTCACGGGGACAAACTGGACGACTTACACATCCCCTACTGTAATGGCAAATTTAGGCGGCGTCCAAGGCTGGCATGACATCTGGATTGGTCTGCGTGGTCTTCCGCAAGATGCGTCGCAAACATGGCAGCATAAAAGGTTGAAGCTGGATTCAACGGCACCCCTGCTTGTCATCACCAATCCCACTGCTGGCACCGTGTCGGTGCCGATGATTCAATTGCAAGGGTATTGCGCGAAGGCGCTGGCCAGCATCAGCTATGATTTGAGCAATGCCGTCGGCGTGGTCACCGGCCAGCAGGCATTTGTCACCGGGCAATCCACCAGCATCAGCACTTGGGAATTCACCACGAATTATTTCGAGTGCGTTGACGTGCCTTTGACGAACGGCCTGAACGTCATCACGCTGCACGCAACGGATTTGGCGGGCAATGTCTCGGCGCTCGTTACCAGCTACACGGTGGATTATTCCAACAAAGCCCCGCCGACCATCCAACTGGATTGGCCGCAAGACGGCATGGTGTTTTGCGGCAGCCAGATCGTGTGTCGAGGCCGGATCAGCGACCCGACAGCTACCATCACCGCAACCATGGTGGACACGAACAATACCACAAACACCCTCAACGGCCTGGTCGGGCGGGATGGAAATTTTGCCTTTGATAATGTGCCGTTGGCTGGGGGAGCGAATCGCCTGAACCTGACGGTATCAGACGTGGCGAACAATGTGGTCGAGACGAACCTTACAATATTGCAAGGCAATGCCGGTTTGACCATTGATCCGGTCGCGGCGGGACAAACCACAATCACCGGAACGATAAACTCGATAAATTTCACGGTTTGGGTCAATGGCGAACAGGCGGCGGTCAGCACGACCGTCAATGACAATGGTGTTTACACCTGGGAGGCAGACAACGTGCCGACGACGCCAAACGGTTTGGTGAAGGTGACCGCTGTTCCGAATGGAGGTGGCCAATGAAAACCAACCATTCATTCTTCATGGCGATGTTGCTTGCGGGGTCTTTTGCGGCCAGGGGGCAAACCAATCAAAACGCGGTGGCCGTGGTGGGCGACATCAACGGGGTGCATATCCAATCCTACACCTATCAGGAGAGCCAGGACTATTTGGGAAATCAACACGATGACAGTATTGTCACCTGGCAAAATGGAACGGGCGGCTCTGCATCCTTTGATTTTTGGAGTTACAACGGCATTTGGCCGGAGACCATTACTTGGTCGAGCAATGACTGGCCGAATCCATTGCCTCCCGGACAACTGTGGGCAAATCTCGATAATCTATACCCGCAAACAAATACGGATTGGACGTTCTCGCCCGGCAGCGGATCGGGTGGGGCGCAAATAAGCGTTGCTGCAACCAGTCCGCTGACGGGGTCATCCTTCACCGAGCAAGAATTGGTCGGGATGACGCTGACGACGGGCGGAAGCGCGGGTTCCACAGGTAGAAACCTCTTTCAAATTTACGTTACCGCCCAAACCGTAATCAGTCCTATGCCGCCCAACCCCGACCATGTGCCATGGTGGCCTGGCTATACACCCATGCCAGTGCCGTATGACCAATTCACCATCGGCAGTCTGGGCAATCTTGGCGCCGATGGGAATCTATTTGTAATATTGCCGGATAATAAAGACATTGACGTAACGCCGCGCATCAGAGGCAGTGACTACGTCAATTTCGTTGTGCATTGGCAGAAATACACGCCAAGCATCATCGCAAACGGCACACAGCTTTCTCCGAATGCCGTGAATGTGACGAATTGCGTGGGGCAGAAAATTGTTTTTCAATTGCAATTCAACCCTTCATTGCCGGATGGAGCGGTGCAAGCAACCAATTACCAGTGGTGGCTGCCTCCCAAATATGTCAATGCCAAGGAATGGTTTCAGCCTGACATCGGTTCCGTGAGCAACACGGCCAATGGCACTTATTATCTGACCATGTGCCACCCCGAACAAACTGTTTATTCGCGTTCCGCGTATTCGATAGACTGGCCGTATTGCACGTATTACAAGCAATCAAGCTGGCCGCTGACACAACCGGAGACGGGAGCGTGGTGGATTTCCGGCGGGGCAAAGGCGGTGACTTGTTACCCAACTTTGACCTTCAACAATGGGCAGACAGTTTCGCTGGCCTCCGTGCGGGGGGATTTTTTAGTGCTTAAGCCAACCGTCTTTCCCATTGTAACCAACGATGCGCCCTTTGGCGGACAGATCAACATTTGGGACGATGCCCCCTGGCTGGACATGACTTCCAATGCGATGCACTTTGCCGTCTATATTTCTAAAACCCATCCGGGCAGCTTTGGGCTGACGCAGTTGGTGGATATGTATAGCCAGACCGGGCGAGCCATCCCGCCCTTTATTAACTGGAATTCCACCGACGATGCTTTTTGGCTGGATGGCTCCGGTGAGTATTACAGTCCGACTGTAACATTGCCAAACGACCTTTTGACTTCAACCAACCGTTTTGATACTCCCAGTGAAATTCGTGATGCTCCAGGCCTTGCCCTTGGTGTCTTATACGGCTTTTATGACGGACAATGGCAGACCTACGTCAGATTTACCCCAACTGAAAGCGGCAGTATTCCGGTCACATTGGGCCGGATAGATTGGAGCTGGGATTCAGTGGCAAACACCACTAATGGCATCTGGCAGGTCACTGCCGATTCTGGAAGCACTCCGATTTTCCATGATGATGATTCATTTCCCGTGTGGACAAATGTAAAACCATCGCCAAAAGATGACAACTGACAAACCGGCTGCTTATGAAAACCAAACAAGTCCTATTACTCGCGACAGCAATCTTATTCTGGATTGTTACCAGTTACGCGCAAAACATTGACCCTGGTCTTACAGCTAATATCGAAGGTTTTGCTCAAAATACCAACATCGTTTGGGGCGCTGCAACAAATGGCATACGGTCAGGTCAAGAGATTATTAATCTCGATAGGTGGGGGGAAAACAGTTCGCCAACTGCTCCATTAAGCAGCATCTTTTTGCAAAACGTCGGCACTAACAACGTTGTTTTCCGTGTGCGTTACAAAGCGGAACTAATCGGGCCAGACGGAAACTCTGTAAAGGCAAAACCAGGACAGGAAATGCGGGGGCATTATATGCCACATACAATACCTGGTCCTCGCCCAAGAGAGACCTCTGGAATTGACTCTTTTTCCATCCCGGATGTTTTTCAAGTCCGCACCAACGGCATTCACCAATTGATCATTTCCATGCAAGCCGCCACCAACAAGTGGCACGGAACATTAACCTATTTTGATTTGCCGCCAGTAACAAATTCATTCCGCATTGGTTCCAGTCAGCCGCTTGGGGTTAAAAACTGACTCTTTGGCCTTGTTCCGAAATTGTGGGCTACTGCAAATTTCATGCTGGAAATTTTTCGCTGCGTTTCCATAATCTGTTTCAAATGAACACCATTTCTGAACACCCGATGATCGGGCGCAAGGCCGCGGCGGCTTTGGCCCTGTTTGTTCTGTTGCTGGGCGCGGCCCCGGTGCTGGCCGAGGTGAAGCTGGCCAGCCCGTTCACCGACCACATGGTTTTGCAGCGCGATAAAAAAGTGCCCGTCTGGGGCACGGCAGACCCCGGCGAAAGCGTGACGGTTGAATTCGCTGGCCAGAAAAAATCCGTCAAGGCCGGCGCGGACGGCAAATGGCGCGTGAATCTGGATTCCCTGCCCGCCTCGGACGAAAGCCGGACATTGACCGTGACCGGTTCCGCCACCAAGTCGGCAATCAAATGCGACGATGTCCTCGTGGGCGAAGTCTGGCTTTGCTCCGGGCAGTCGAACATGGATTTCACCCTCGCCAAGACCACGAGACACTATTTTGCCGGCGTGAACAACGAGACCCAGGAGGTTGCGGCCGCAAATTATCCCAACATCCGCATGTTCACCGGCGGCTGGCGGACGAGCTACGATCCGCAGTCGAGCGTTTCGGGGACGTGGCTGGTCTGCACGCCGGAAAGCGTCCGGGAATTTTCCGCCATCGGCTATCTCTTCGCGCGCGACATGCAGAAGGAATTGAAGGTGCCTTTCGGCATCATCACCGAGAGCTTCGGCGCGAGCACCGCCGAGGCGTGGACGAGCCGCGAGGCGCTCGCGGCGGACCCGAAATTGAAGCCGTTGCTTGAAACGTTCGACGCCAATGTGGCCGCTTTCAAAACAAATCCACCGCCAGTCGTGACCACTGCCGCCCGAAGACCGGCCAACCGGAACCCGGCGCAAGACCAGCACAACCCCACGGTGATGTTCAACGGCATGATTGCGCCGGTCATTCCTTTCGCCATCAGAGGCGTCCTCTGGTATCAGGGCGAAGCCATCAACGGCGGCACCAACGGCTACAAACTTTATCCGCTGCTGCAATCCACTCTGATCAAAGACTGGCGTCAGCGCTGGGGTGAGGGCAATTTCCCGTTCTACATCTGCCAGCTCGCCGCGCTGAAACCGTGGCCAAATCGCCCCGATACCTGGTATAACAACCCCGATGTCCGCGAAGCGCAAGCCACGGTGCTTTCCATTCCCAACACCGGCATGGCAGTCACCATTGACATCGGCGATCCGGTCAACATTCATCCCAAGGACAAGCAGGACGTGGCCGACCGGCTGACGCGCATCGCGCTGGCCAAAACTTACGGACGCAAGATCGAGTATTCCGGCCCGATGTATGATTCGATGAAAATTGTGGGCAACGCCATCCGCATCAAGTTCACCCATGTCACGGGCGGACTGGTGGCGAAAGGCGGCGACCTCAAGACCTTCACCATCGCCGGCAAGGACGGAAAGTTCGTCCCGGCGACCGCCCGGATTGACAAAGACACTTTGCTCGTCTCCAGCCCGGACGTCGCCGCGCCTGCCGCAGTCCGTTACGCCTGGGATAATTATCCCGAAGGCTGCAATCTTTACAACGGCGATGGCCTGCCCGCCGTGCCGTTCAGGACGGACAAAAATCTTTAACTACGGATTTAAAGGACACACACGGAATTTGGAAATCTGCATTTCTTTCATCCGCCAGGTGGGCCACCGGTTTCTTGCACAGGCCCGGCATTCGTGTCCACCCGCCCTGCTCGCGCACCGTCGCGGCAGGTCCATGGTTGAACTTCGTTTTTTTGGCCGGGCAAATTTCAAGAACACCAACTCATGCCATCAAAAAGGCGTTTAATGACGCTTATCAGAGACTTAAAAAAGTCAATAATCGTCATTCTCTGGCAAACTATTGGCATTCTTTTGATGTTGGCATCCTCTTGCCGGAATATCCGGTGCGGTGTAGTATTTTTTCCATGAAATCCCAATTCACACGCCGCAAATTCCTGAAGACCTCCGCGCTCACCGCCGGCGCTGGTTTGACCGCATCCTCATGGCTGTCCCGCGCGCTGGCCGCCGGGGGATCACCAGCCGGCACTTATGAGATTGCGCCCGGCCCGTTCCAGCCCACTTGGGAATCGCTGGAGCAGAATTACAAGTTGCCCGACTGGTATCGCAACGTGAAGTTCGGCGTCTGGATGCACTGGGGTCCGCAATCCCAGCCCGGCGACGGCGACTGGTATGCCAAATACATGTATGACCAGGGCCGGCCGCAATATGATTTTCATGTAAAAAAATACGGGCACCCGTCGAAGTTCGGTTTCAAGGATGTCTGCAACGATTGGAAGGCGGAAAAATGGGACCCCGCCGCGCTGCTCAAGCGCTTCCAGGGCGCGGGCGCGAAGTTTCTCGTTCAAATGGCGAACCATCACGACAACTTTGACAACTTCAATTCAAAATTTCAGCCGTGGAATTCCGTCAACGTCGGCCCGAAAAAAGACATCGTCGGCACCTGGCAGAAACTCGTGACCGCAGCCGGCATGAAATTTGGCGTCAGCGTTCACGCCGCCCGTTCCTGGAACTGGTATGAAGACGCGCAGGGCAGCGACAAAACCGGACCGCTGGCCGGTGTTCCCTACGACGGCAAGCTGACGAAGGCCGACGGCAAAGGTTTGTGGTGGGACGGCCTCGACCCGCAGGATTTGTATGCGCAAAACCACGCCATCGGCGCGGATCCGGATGCGGCTTATGTGACCAAGTTTTTCAACCGCATCAAGGACGTGATTGACAGTTATCATCCCGATGTGATTTTCTTCGACGACACAAAGCTGCCGCTCGGCGACACGGGGCTGAATCTCGCCGCGCATTTTTACAACGCCAATCAAAAGTGGCACGACGGAAATCTTCAGGCCGTCATCATTTCCAACGGAAATTCCGTGGCCGAGCAGCAGGGCATCGTCAACAACCTCGAACGCAACATGACGCTCGACTTGTTGCGCATTCCTTGGAACAAGGGCAGCACCGTCGGCCCGTGGCATTACAGCATCGCGGATTACAACAAAGGCTATACCAAATCCGTCTCGTGGATTCATCTGCTCGTTGACGTGGTCAGCAAAAACGGCACGCTCCTGCTTTCGTTCCCGTTGCCCGGCTACGGCGAGCTGGACGACAAGGCCATCGCGGTTCTCGACGACATGACCAGTTGGATGGCCATCAACAGCGAGTGCATTTACGACACGCGCCCGTGGGTGATTTACGGCGAAGGCCCGGCGGTGAAAAACGACGCCACCGCGAAAGAAACCGCCGGCAATCCGCCGCGCGGCCTCGGCCCGAATTTGAGCGCCAGCGACATCCGCTTTACCACCAAGGGCGACGTGCTTTATGCGGTGGTAATGGGCTGGCCTGACGGCGGGAAAACGACCATCAAATCTCTAGCCACAAACGCGCCGAATTACAAAGGCAACATTGGCATCGTTCAAATGCTGGGTTCTTCTGGCAATCTGGAAATTGTCCGCGATGAAAACGGGTTGACGGTGACGCTGCCGGCGAAGCGGACGCAAACCGACGATTTCGGCGTCACCCTGAAAATCGTCCCGAAGGCATGAGCCAATTTTGATCATGCCGCGTTTCGGCAAATAAAAAAAGTGCGCGCGGCAAAGCATCAACCTGTTTCTTTCATGCAAACACAAATCAAAGCATTTGGGACGCGAAGCCGGACGTTTGCCGGATGCGCCTTGCTGCTCGCCGTTTTTCTTTTTTCCAGCGATGCGCTGGCGGCGGATAAGTTTGCCGCCGTCCCTGAAGCGCTTCAGCAATTGGTCAACAGCAACGAAATTCCCGGCGCGGTCGCTCTCGTCGCCACGAAGGATCGCGTGCTGCATCTTTCGGCGGTGGGCCAAAGCGATCTGGCGACGGGCCGGAAAATGAAACCGGATAACATTTTCTGGATCGCGTCCATGAGCAAGCCGATGACTTCCGTGGCCGTCGCGATGCTGGCGGACGATGGCAAATTGTCCTTCGACGATCCGGTTGAAAAATATCTGCCGGAATTTCGCGATATGTGGGTGGCGGGCGAACAGACGGCGCAGCAGCGCGTGCTGGTGAAGGCCGCGCGCCCGATCACTTTGCGCGACCTGCTCACGCACACCAGCGGCCTAGGCGAATATCGCGTGACCGATCCGCATTGGTCGCTCGCGGCGATGATCAAGGTGCTCGCGCGCGAACCGCTGCGTTTCCAGCCCGGCACGCGCTGGAGTTATTCGACGGCGGGAATGGACACGCTCGGGCGCGTCGTGGAAGTTGTCAGCGGAATGCCCTACGACAAATTTCTTCAAACCCGCCTGTTCGATCCGCTCGGCATGAAGGACACGACCTTCTGGATTTCGCCTTCGCAGAAAAAACGTTTCGTGCAGCCCATTATTTTGAAATCGGGAAAATTGCAGCCGACGCCCATTGATTATATGTATGGCGGCGCGGTGACGGATCACGAGCGCCCGCCACTGGGTGGCGCGGGACTTTTCTCGACGGCAGAAGACGTGACGAAATTTTATCAAATGATGCTGAATCACGGCACGTTCAACGGACACCAGATTCTCAAGCCGGAGACCGTCGCCGAGATGACGCGCAAACAAACCGGCGACCTGAAGGCGCGCGCGGGAATGCCATGGGGTCTGGGATTTTGCGTCATCGAAGACCCGTCGCAGACGGCGTCGAACAAAACACTTTCGCCCGGCACGTTCGGTCACGGAGGTGCGTTCGGCACGCAAAGCTGGGCCGATCCGACGCGCGGCATCATTTATGTGTTGATGATTTCACGAGACAAATTGCAGCCAACTCCCGACGATTCCGCCATGCGCCGCGCCTACCAACAGGCCGTCGCTGGCGCGCTCGATGAAAAATAAAAACAACCACCGCCTATGAAAACCCCATACACACGCCGTAAATTCCTGAAAGCATCTACACTCGCCGGTGTCGCCGGATTGACCGCGCCAATGTGGTTGAGCCGCGCCCGCGCCGCCGATTCTCCCGAGGAACTGACCAGCGTCCTCACCGCGACGAATGCGGCAAATGCCGCCGCCGGTTCAGATGTCTGGAGGCGCGACACTCCAGAACTGGTCGCCGCCGCGTTGAAAGACATTCCCGCCGCCGGACCCGGACCGTTTCAGGAAAGCTGGGATTCCATCGGGCAAAATTACAAAGACCCCGACTGGTTCCGCGACGGCAAGTTCGGCATTTATATGCACTGGGGCATTTACTCCGTGCCCGCGCACGGCAGCGAGTGGTATGTGCGCTATATGTATGGCGGCAACAAGGGCATCATGGACTGGCACACAGAGCATTATGGCCCGCCGACGAAATTCGGCTACAAGGATTTTCTTCCGATGTTCACCGCAGCCAAGTGGGATCCCGACGCGTGGGCGGATTTGTTCAAAAAGGCCGGCGCCAAATATGTCTTCGCCCCCGGTGAGCATCACGACGGCTTTTCCAACTGGGACAGCAAGGTCAATCCCTTCAACGCCAAAAATTACGGCCCAAAGCGCGACCTCGACGGCGACCTCATCGCGGCGGTGCGAAAAGTTGGGTTGAAGACCGGCATCTCGGATCATTCGTTTTTTCATTTCCAATTCATTCCGACGCCCCCGCCCGGCAGCGATTTGTTGAACAGCGATCTCTATGACCCGAAGTGGAAGGATTTTTACACCGTCGCCGACCGGAGCAATCAAGCCCGTGTCAAATTCATGCACAACTGGGTCGCCAGACGGATTGAGACCATTGACAAATACAATCCCGACATGCTTTGGTTCGACATGAACACCGACCACGCCACGGATGCTTTGAAAATCCGCGTGGCCGCCTATTATTACAATCGCGCCCGCGAATGGGGCAAGGAAGTCGCCATCAGCGCCAAACAGGCCGCGTGGGTCACCGGCCAGATCATGGATTACGAACGCGAAGGCCGCGCGCCGATGGAATTGACCGACTGGGTCTGGCAGCCCGACGATCCGATTCAGGACAAGTTCGGCTACGTCGAAGGCATCCATCCTGGACCGCCCAGCGGATATGTCGTGAGGATCGTCGAGAACGTCTGCAAGAACGGAAATTACCTGCTGAACATTTCGCCGAAAGCCGACGGAACCATCCCGCAGGAACAACAAGACGTGCTGCTCGCAATCGGCAAATGGCTCGGAGTCAATGGCGAGGCGATTTACTCCACACGCCCGTGGACAAAATTTGGTGAAGGCCCGGTCGCCGATGCCTGTGCGGCGTCAATGGTCAAACTGCGCGCCACCGGAAATTTTGCGGGCCGCCTCAACGGTCAGAACATGGCCGGCGACGGAGTCGGCGGCGGCGGCGTTTCGCGGAATGGATACACGCCCAAGGACATCCGCTTCACCACGCGCGGCGACACGCTTTACGCGATGCTGATGAAATGGCCGGACGACGCATCGGTCGCCGTCACCTCGCTCGCCACGAGCCAGCCGGTGAAGGGAAAAGTCGGAAAGGTCGAATTGCTCGGCCATGGCGAGCCGCTCCAATTCACGCAGGACGCCGACGGATTGAAGGTGAAGCTTCCGTCCGAAAAGCCGTGCGATTATGTTTATGCGCTGAAAATCACCGGACTTAAACTGACATAAGTTCAACAAATTGAGGAAGCCACAATGAAAACTCCATTCAACCGCCGCAAGTTTCTAAAGACATCCGCGCTTGCCACCGCCGCCGGCATGAGCGCGCCGTTGTGGCATTCACGCGTCCGCGCGGCGGAAGCATCGCCAGCTTCCGGCGCGTTTGACCCGGCCATCGCGTCCGGCCCCTTCGACGGGACCGCTGAATCGCTGAAGGCTTACCAAGTTCCCGATTGGTTCCGCGATGCCAAGTTTGGCATCTGGGCCCATTGGGGACCGCAGTCGGCGGCCGAGGATGGCGACTGGTATGGCCGCCACATATATATTCAGGGTGAGCCGCAATACAAGACCCACCTCGAACGGTTCGGCCACCCTTCCAAATTCGGCCACAAAGACATCTGCAAGATCTGGACCGCCGACAAGTTTGATCCGGATCATTTGATGGAGCTTTACAAGAAGGCCGGAGCCAAATACTTCATGAGCATGGGCGTTCATCACGATAACTTCGACCTTTGGGACTCAAAATACCAGCCGAGGTGGAACGCTGTCGCGATGGGACCGAAAAAGGACATCGTCGGCCTGTTCAGGCAGGCCGCGCAGAAGCAGGGATTGAAATTCGCCGTGAGCGAGCACCTGGCATGGAGCTACGTCTGGTGGACCGTCTCCCACGGCAGCGACAAGACCGGGCCTTTGGCCGGCGTTCCCTACGACGGAGCTGACCCGCAGTATGCCGATTTGTATCACGACTACCCCAAGGAGTTTCTGGTTCCGGAGCAAAACAACCAGCCCACCAGACTCCCCGCTCCACTCGCATGGCGGCAGCACTATTTCACCCGACTGAAGGACTTGATAGATAAATATCAACCCGACCTGCTCTACAACGATGGCGGCATGGTCTTTCCAGAGGTTCACTACCGGCTGGTTTCCCATCTCTACAACGTGAATGCGAAGCTGCACGGCGGAAAAGTGGAGGCCGTCTATACGAGCAAGGGACGGAATGACTCCGCAATCGGCACCTGTGTCTTCGACATCGAGCGCGGGGTTGCCGACAACATCCTGGCCAACCCCTGGCAAACCGACACCTGCATCGGCAACTGGCACTACGACCAGAAAGTCTATCAGGGCAACAGCTACAAGACGCCGAAACGCGTCGTTGACATGCTTGTTGATATTGTCAGCCGCAACGGGAACCTGATGCTGAACTTCCCGTTGCCCAACAGCGGCGCGCTCGATGACAAGGAGTTGAAAATCCTTTCTGGAATCACCGCCTGGATGGACGTCAACAGCGAAGGCATTCATGCGAGCCGCCCCTGGAAGATTTTCGGCGATGGCCCCGGCACCAAGCCCGCAGCCGCCGCCGACCTGCGCTTCAATGAGAGCAAACTCCAGGATTTGACCGCCGAAGATGTCCGCTTCACCACCAAAGGCGACACGCTCTATGCCTTCGTCATGGGCTGGCCGGGCAAGGAAGCGGTCATCCCATCGCTGGCAACCACCGCCAAGCAAGGCGTTGGCAAAATTCAGAACGTGGAGCTGCTCGGCGCGGGCAAAGTCCCGTTCACGCAGGATGAAACCGCGCTAAAGGTGCGGCTTCCAGAAAAGCAACCCTGCGAATATGCCATTGCGCTCAAAATTAACGGTGCGTGAGCCGAAATCCATCGCCGTGAAAACCAAATTCACTCGCCGTAAATTTCTCAAAACCTCCACGCTCGCCACCGCCGCCGGTTTGACGTTGCCGCGTTTTTTCTCGTCAGCATCCGCCGCCGCCACGCCCGGCACATCTGCGCCCTTGTCGCTGCCAAAATTGCCGCCGATTCCCCCGCTGCCGGCGATCCCTTCAATCCCAACGCCTCGCCCTCCGCTTGGCTCGGTGCCGTTGGGCGCTCCGGCCAATTATCCCGAAGCGAAGATGGATTTTCCCATCGAAAAAGGCGTTTTCGAACCGACCTGGGATTCCATTTCCAAAAACTATCCGGCCAAGGATATTGCCTGGCTGCGCGAGGCCAAGTTTGGCTTCTGGGTGCATTTTGGTCCGCAATCAGCCGGGCAAAGCGGCGACTGGTATGCCCGCAGACTTTATCAGGAGGGCACGCCCGCCTACCGAAATCACATTCGCGACTTCGGTCACCCGTCGGAAACCGGTTACATGGATGTGCTCCACAAATGGAATCCCTCCGCGCTGGATCCGGCCGCACTGGTCCAGCTTTATCGCGACGCCGGCGCGCGCTTCCTGATCATCCAAGGTGTGCATCACGATCAGTTCGACAATTGGGACTCGAAATACCAGCCGTGGAACTCGGTCAACCTCGGCCCCAAGCGCGACATTTTGGGCGCGTGGCAAAAAGCGGTCCGCGCGCAAGGGATGCACTTTGGCGTTACCTTCCATCACGATTACAGTTGGTTTTGGTATCAGTCGGCGTTTGCGGCCGACCGGAGCAATGACCAGAACAAACTCGGCGTGCCCTACGATGCCGCGCGCCTGACTCTGGCCGATGGCGTGGGCAAATGGTGGGAGGGCTTTGATCCCCGCATGCTCTACACCGTCAACATGCGCGAGTATGCCGGCTTTTATAACGGCTACGATCGAACCGGCTCCAGTCCGCCGGACGGCATTTGGGTGAACCATCAGGAATATGCCCGTTGGTATGCCACCTGGTGGGCGCTGCGCATCATGGATGTCGTCGAGAAATACGATCCCGACTTCATCTACACGGATGGCAATTCCACCCAGCCGTTTTCGGGCGATCACACCGGCATGGGTTACAAATGCGACGCCATGCAGCGCGTGCTGGCGCATTACTTCAACCACACGTCGGCGCGGCGCGGCAAGATTGACACTTTCGCCATCGTCAAACACCACCCGTCGGGCAATGGCATCGTCAATACCGCCGAAAGCAAATTTCCGGACGCGATCAAGACGGACCAGCCGTGGATTGGCGAATCGCAGGTGGGCGACTGGTTTTATGGCCCGAATTTTATTTACGACCCGGGCATGGTGATCCGGCATGTGCTCGAATGCGTGTCGCGCGACGGCGCGGTCGCCATCTGTGTGCCCATCCGGCCCGACGGCTCGCTCGACGACGGCAGCAAGACGATGCTGGCCGAAATCGGCCAATGGATGAAGATCAATGGCGAGGGCATTTACGGCAGCAAAGCGTGGACGAAATTGGGCGAAGGCACCCACCGGCTGCCCAGCGGCGCGCTTTCCCGCCGGCAGGCCGGCTATGCGTTCACGAACGAAGATTTCCGATTCACCGTCGGCAAAGACGGCGGTCTCTATGCCTTCTGCATGACAGTGCCCGAATCGGGCGCCCAGCTTAAAATCACCTCGCTTGGCACATCCGCCGAAGCGCTCCCGGCGCCGATCAAAACGGTTTCTCTGCTCGGCAGCGACAACAAGCTCACTTGGACGCAGCAGGCCGACGGTTTCGTCATCACCTGCCCCGAGACCACCGGTTTCAAGAGTTCAGTTTGCTTCAAAATCGGCTGGCAGGCATAACCGCAACCAGACTTCATCCGCCAGCAACCACTCAACCGCAAAAATGAAAACTAAATTCACCCGCCGCAAATTCCTGAAAACATCCGCGCTCGCGGGCGTTGCCGGTTTGACCGCGCCGCTCTGGACGCGCCGCGCGTTCGCCGCGCCCGATTCACTCATCACGGCTCCCAGCGGACGCAAGATCGCCGCCGGGCCGTTCGAGCCGACGTGGGAATCGCTCGTGAAAAATTACAAATACCCCGACTGGTATCGTGACGCGAAGTTCGGCATCTGGGCGCATTGGACCGCGCAGTGCGTTCCTGAACAGGGCGACTGGTATGCGCGCAACATGTATATCCAGGGCACGCCCGCGAATAAATATCACGTCGCGACCTACGGCCATCCCTCGAAGTTCGGCTTCAAGGACATTGACCATCTTTGGACAGCGGAGAAATGGGAGCCGGAAAAATTGATGGCGCTCTACAAACGCGCCGGGGCGAAATATTTTTTTGCGCTCGCCACGCATCACGACAACCTCGACTGCTTCGATTCAAAATTTACGCAGTGGAATTCCGTCAACGTCGGCCCGAAAAAAGACATTGTCGGCACCTGGGCGCGCGTCGCCCGCGCGAACGGCCTTCGCTTCGGCGTGAGCAATCATTCGTCGTGGGCGAACCGCTGGTTGCAACCGGCTTACGGCTACGACGCAGAAGGGCCGCTCGCGGGAGTGCGCTACGACGCCTACACTTTGACCAAGGCCGACGGCAAAGGCCAGTGGTGGGACGGACTCGACCCGCATGATTTATACACCGGCAACGTCGTGAAAATTCCCGACGGGATCAAGACCGCCGCCGAGATGCGTGCCTGGATCACCGCGAACACCAGCCTCGCGAAAAGCAACCCGATGCCGCCCGCGCCATTCTGCGAAAACTGGTTTCTCCGCTGCCAGGACTGCGTGGACAAATATCAGCCGGACGTTCTGTATTTCGACACGAACGAACTGCCGCTCGAACAGCCCGGCCTCGACGTGGTCGCGCACTATTACAACTTGAGCGCCGCGCGCAATGGCGGCATCGCGAATGTCGTCGTGAACGGAAAACACATTCTGCCGCAACACATCGGCGCGTTCGTCGAGGACATCGAGCGCAGCACGGCCAACGCCATCCGTCCTGAACCGTGGCAGACCGACACCTGCATCGGCGACTGGCATTACAGCCGTGCCGTCTTCGAGGAGGACCGTTATCAAAAAGTCAGCACCATTGTCTCGATGCTGACCGACATCGTGAGCAAGAACGGAAATTTGATGCTCAACATCCCGTTGCGCGGCGACGGTTCGCCCGACGAAAAGGAACTCGCGTTTCTCGCCGGCCTGACCGCGTGGATGGACGTGAATTCCGAAGGCATCTACACCACGCGGCCCTGGAAAATTTACGGCGAAGGCCCGTCCACGACGGCCCGCCCCGCCGCGCGAGGAGCCGGTCGCGGCTCGGCACCTGCCTACACTACCGAGGACATTCGCTTCACCACCAAGGCCGACACGCTTTACGCATTTGTCGGAGCCTGGCCCGAATCGCGCAGCGTTGTGATCAAATCTCTGGGAAATAATTCACCGCAGGTCGCCGGCCGGAAAATCGCGGACCTCTCATTGCTTGGCTACGACGGAAAATTGGATTGGTCGCAAGCGGACAATGCGCTCACCGTAAAGCTGCCGGATAAGGCGCCCAGCGAATACGCGGTCACGCTGCGAATCAAAGGTCTGCTCGCATGAGCGTTTTGAAACCTGATGCCAGGCATGTTCCAAAAATCAATTTGCTTTGACCGCCATGACCACCTTCTGCGCCGCGTCGGCCATCGAATCGCCCGTGATGAGGCTCAAGCCGGATTCGGCCAGCGTTTTCTTGCCGGCGACGACATTGTTGCCTTCCAGCCGCACGACGAGCGGAATTTTCAAGTGCGTTTCCTTCACCGCCGCGACGATGCCGGTGGCGATGACGTTGCAATCCATGATGCCGCCAAAAATGTTCACCAGAATTCCCTTCACGTTCGGGTCCTGCAAAATAATTTTGAACGCCGCCGTCACCTGCTCCTTGCTCGCGCCGCCGCCCACGTCGAGAAAATTCGCCGGGCTGCCGCCGAAATGCTGGATGATGTCCATCGTCGCCATCGCCAGGCCCGCGCCATTGACCAGGCACGCGATGCTGCCATCCAGCTTGATGTAATTGAGATTGAACTTGCTCGCCTCAATTTCCAGCGGCGCTTCCTCGTTCAAATCGCGCATTTCCTGGATGTCCTTGTGCCGGTAAAGCGCGTTGTCATCGAGGGAAATTTTCGCGTCCAGCGCCATGACCGTTTCCTTGCCGTCGGGCAGTTCAACCACGCACAGCGGATTGATTTCCACCATCGAGGCGTCGCATTCCCACCACGTCGTGAAAACGCCAGTCACAAATTTCGCGCCGGCGTTGAACAAATCGCCTTTCAATCCCAGCGCAGCCGCAATCTTGCGCGCCTGAAACGGCATGATACCGACGGCGGGATCAATCCATTCTTTGAAAATCTTCTCCGGCGATTTTTCGGCGACTTCCTCGATGTCCATTCCGCCTTCGGTGCTGGCCATGAGGAGCGGACGTGAATTGGCGCGGTCGAGCAGCACGGCCAGATAAAACTCCCTTTTGATTTTCGCGCCCGCCGCGAGCAGCAGCGTCCGCACCTGGCGACCATCCGCGCCGGTCTGTTTGGTGACGAGGACGTTGCCGAGCATTTTTTCGGCGAAGCCAACCGCCTCGTCCACCGACGACGCGACTTTCACGCCGCCCTGAAAGCCGGTCTTGAAAGTTCCCTTGCCGCGTCCGCCCGCGTGGATTTGCGATTTGACGACGACCTTCGCGCTGCCACTGGCGGCGATTTTTTCCGCCGCCGGCCGCACTTCGGCGAGCGATCTGGCGGGAATTTCAAATGGGACGGCGACGCCGTATTTGGCAAGCAACTGCTTCGCCTGATATTCGTGAATGTTCATTTCAAAATTAACTGAAAGCATTAAAAACCATTGCCGCTGAAAATCAACTTTTAACCGACGCCTGGTTCCACACGCCAGCCGCGAGGAAACACCTCCGCCGGCTGGTTTTACCTCCACAAAAAATGTCAATGAATTGCCAACGGATGTAAAGCCGTATTGGCGGCTCCATCCGACGATTCAGAGTGGTTATCGGCGCAAAGCGACTTCTGATCATCACCGCGTTTTGCCTCCTTGGGCAGTGGGCGGTGCGGGCGGGGCTTGCCAACAGCGACTGTCTGGATTGCCATTCCGACAAGACGCTGGCGGTGACCAATGCCGCCGGCGTGGCCAAATCCCTGTTTGTTGACCAGGACATCCTGGCCGCGTCCGTCCATAAAACCAACGCCTGCATCAGTTGCCATGCGGACGTCACCACGAAACATCCCGACGACGACCGGCCCGTCGCGTCCGTCAATTGCGCGCGCTGTCACGCGCAACAGGGCGAAAGTTATGGCGCCAGCGTTCACGGCCTGTCGCACAAGGCGGGCCACGAAGACGCCGCCACCTGCGCGGATTGCCACGGTTCGCATGATATTTTGCCGCCCACTTCGCCCGCGTCACCGCTCCATTTTGTGCGGCAGGCCCAAACCTGCGGCGAGTGCCATACCAAGGAAGCGCGCGATGTGGCGGCCAGTGTCCACGGCAAGGCCATGGCGACCGGCGAACGCGATGCCCCCACCTGCACCGACTGCCATTCCGAACATAAAATCACGGCGCTGAAGAATGACTCGGCGCTGGTCATTTCCGAGGTTTGCAGCCGCTGCCACGCCTCGGTCTATCTCGACGGCAAATACAACCTTCCTGCCGACCGCGTGAAAACCTACATGGAAAGCTATCACGGCCTGGCGGCGCAAAATGGCCTGGTTGCGGTTGCTCATTGCGCCAGTTGTCACGGCTATCACAAAATCCTGCCGTCCTCCGACCCGGAGTCCACCATCAACACGAACAATCTGGTCGCCACCTGCGGCCAGTGTCATCCGGGGGCGAACACCATGTTCGTGAGCGGGAAGATACACGAGGACATTTCCGTGGCCGGCCACCACAGTGACTTGGGCGGGCGAATCAGCAGTTGGGTGCGCCGGTTTTATCTGGCGATGATCGTCCTCGTCGTTGGCTCGATGTTCGTCCACAACGCGCTGCTGTTCCACAAAAAGGTCGCCGCGCATCTGCGCGCGAGCGGGCGGCCGGTGCTGCGCATGAGTCTTACGCATCGCTGGCAGCATGGCGTTCTGGCGTTAAGCTTCATCACGCTGGCCGTGACCGGGTTCGCACTCAAATTTCCCGATTCTGGGCTGGCGGCAATGCTGGGTTCCAGCGAGCCGGTTCGCCGCTGGATTCACCGGATCGCCGGCATCGTTCTGCTATTGGTCGGGCTTTATCATCTGATTCACATTTTAACGACCAAGGAAGGCCGGCGGCTGGTCCGGGATTTGTTCCCGGTGAAGAAAGACCTCGACGACATCCGGTGCGCCGTCCGTTATCTTGCCGGCTGGAGCGACGAGAAACCGAAGATCGGGCGGTTCGGTTACGCCGAAAAAATGGAATACTGGGCCGTGCTCTGGGGCACCATCCTCATGGGCGCGACCGGCTTGATGATCTGGTTCAAGCTGGACGTGACGCGCGTCATTCCGCGCTGGGCCGTGGACGTGGCGCTGACGATTCATTACTACGAGGCCGTGCTGGCGTGCCTGGCGATTGTCGTGTGGCACTTCTACCACGTCATCTTCGACCCGGATGTTTATCCACTGAACACGGCCTGCTGGAACGGCCGCGTTTCCGAGGAATGGCAGAAGCACGAGCATCCCCTCGACACGCCGGAAAACGGCAAGTCCCCGGTTGCCGAGAAGAAAGCACCGGACAAAGCAAAATAATTGTTACGGCATTTCATGGTTCGCCGGCACCAACCGCGCGCGCATATTGGCCGTTTGTTGGTTTAGGATGAGGCCGAAACCAGTTGCCAGCTTTGCGGATTTTGGCGGAGACTCCGCCTTCGGTTACCATCACCGGGAGTTTCGGTTTTCTCCTGGTTTCTTTCCAAAGCGGGAATACTTGTTGTTTCCTTGGCCAGAAAGCAATCAGCAAGCGGGCAAGGGTCGTGAGTGATTGCGCAGCGAAGTGGAGTGGAACGCGGCTGAAACGCCGGAGTCAGGCCGTTCCCTGGCTGGGCAGTCAGCGGCTTTTCGGCAAAACAAAGCGGAGATGAAAAACCGCTGTCTGCCATGGCCATCAAAAAAGCTTGCCAGAAAACAATCCGTGTGCGAATGTTTGCATTGTATGGCAACCATGACCAAAGACGCGACCGTATCGGTGAGGCTCACCGCTCGCGAGAAATTCGGCCTGGACGCCGACGCCCGGATGAAGGGGATACCTTCCGGCACGGCGGCGGCAGGCTACATTGCCGAAGGCGTGCGGCGCAGCAGGTTTCCGGCGATTGAGTTTCGGGACGGCCAGCCAGGGCGGGTGGCCTATCTGGTGGGCAGCCGGTGGCCGGTCTGGATGATTGTCGAGTTGGTGCGGGAACTAGATGACAACTTGGCAGAAGCCGTGAAGCTTATCCGCAAACCCGCCGCGCTGGTGCGGATGGCGCTGGCCTACGCGGACGCCTATCCGCAGGAAATCAAAGACAGCGCGGCGCTGGCGTCCCGGCGCGATTACGCCGGCATGAAACAGGAAATTCCCGAACTGGAGCAGTTGTGAAAATCAAACTGCTGCTGGACGTGCATATCTCCCCGGAAGTGGCGGTGGCGCTGCGGCGGCAATTACCCGGTCTGGATGTGAAGAGCATCCACGACACCGACTGGGCAACGCTGGCGGATGAAGTGCTGCTGGAACTGCTGGATCAAGAAGGGCGGGTGCTGGTGACGCGCGACGTGAACACCGTGCCGGTCCACTGCAAGACGCGGCTGGCGGCGGGCAAGACGTTTGCCGGGGTGATTTATGCGGACAGCAAGAAACTGCGTCAGACCGACCAGCGCGGACTCATCCGGCGGCTGGCGGAAGTTGTGAAGAAGCATGGCCACGAGGATTTCACCTGTCGTTCGGGCTGGCTGTGACCGGCAGAATTTCCCGTTGCGGGCAGCGGGTGCAAACCAGCACCAGCGCCACTTCCACGGTCGCCTCATCAAACTGTGACACCAGCCGCAGCCGATGCGATCCGCGGGCCAGGCGACGCACCGAAAATTTGCGAAGCGGGCTTTCCGCCGGAGTCTTGTGAGGCTGATAATCTTCACGGCGTTGAAAATAACTGGCGGCATTCATCCACACAATTTATGCCCGGCTTTGGACAACAGCAGTCCGACTGGGGGTCAAAAATGCGTTCAGGATCGCCAATGAAAAACTTGGTGGTTGATTTGTTGACAGGCACATCATCATCAATTAAACTGCTATAAACATTCATTTGGCACCTGAATTTCGCATTCAAATGAAACAGATACTATTCTTCCTGGCTCTATTCTTGGCTTCCCTGCCAGCGGTGGCGCAACCCACCATCACCCAGCCGCCGGCAAACCAGGCAGTGGCTCTGGGCGGGACGTTGACGCTGGGCGTGA
>Ga0302320_10008335_pt1 | contig 22602 bp, 22 predicted proteins | sample Bog_T0_3_FD_202130 | JGI IMG/M metagenome (GOLD analysis project Ga0302320, IMG submission 202130) | Peat permafrost microbial communities from Stordalen Mire near Abisko, Sweden - Bog_T0_3 | ecosystem: Environmental > Terrestrial > Soil > Wetlands > Peat | place: Sweden: Abisko, Stordalen Mire... | reverse complement strand
CGGCCGCATTGAATATCGATTTCTTCCGCCTGACCACGGTATTCATCGCCGCGACGCTGCTCGGTTTCGCAAGCCATACGCCGGCCGGCATCGGCGTGTTCGATGCTGCGATTTTGCTCGGACTGGGCGGCGAGGAAAAGGAACCGTTGATCGCTGCGCTTTTGATGTTCCGTTTCCTGTACCACTTCCTTCCCTTTGTGACGGCGCTTTGCCTGTTCGGCGGCGTCGAAGCGCGGCGTGGTTTGCGCGCCAGGCGACCGCTGTGAAAGCCTGGCTGCCCCTTACACCGGCGAGTTCAGCTTGAGCCCGATCATCCCGGCCACGATCAGGGTCAAACAGAGAATTCGAACCGGGTCGGTCGATTCGCTGAACACCAGCATGCCTACGACAATACTGCCGACGGCTCCGATCCCGGTCCACACCGCATAGGCCGTGCCGAACGGCAGCGACTTGAGCGCCACCGCCATCAGCCCGAAACTCAGCGCGATCGCGATCAGCGTTGCGGCGGTCGGCCAGATCCGGGTCAGTCCATCGGAATATTTCAGACCGAACGCCCAGGCGATCTCGAACAGTCCGGCCGCAAGCAGTGCAAGCCAGCCGTTCACGGTGTCGTCGGCTCCGCCGGGAATTTCAACACACCGTATTGCGCATAACCGCGGAACGGGCGCTCGAACTTCAGTTCGGCGCCGGCGGCGTCGGCCATGGCCGACAGCACGGGTTCAAGATCGTCGCGCGGCGTGACGTCGAACAGCGCCAGCCAGCGCCGCAAAAGCGCGCGGGCCGAAGCAGGCAAGCCTTGCTGATTGCCGAAATCGACAACGTGCAAACGTCCACCCGGCCTGAGGTGACGTGCCGCCGAGGTGAGAGCACCGCGCCAGTCCGGGATCATGGACAGGCTATAGGAAATCAGGATGTGATCGAACGACCGAATGCCGAACAGGGCGGAAGGGTCGAATGCCGTTGCGTCGCCGTGCGCGAGACGAATTCGATCCGAAAGGCCTCGCCGCGAAATGGCCGAGATCGCCGATGTCAGCATTTCGGTCGAGACATCGATGCCGAAAAATCGGGCGTCCGGGTAAAGCCCTGCGGCGTGCACAAGGTTTCTGCCGGTTCCAGAGCCGATTTCCAGCACGCGCGCGCCAGCCGCGGGCTGCAGGCCGGCGATCAGGAGGTCGCGGCCGAGCAGGTAATAGCGTCGCGTTCCGTCGTAGATGTGGCGCTGCCGGCGGTACATCCGGTTCATGCGAACGGTTGCGTCGGCCGGCCACGCGGCATCTGCGCCGATTTCCTGGGGGTATGCGGACATCGATGCACCTCATGTCGGGTGTGTCGTCCACTCCCTTCGGATGTTCGCGCGACAAGGGTGTGACAGCGGGGCCGCGCCCCGAATGGCTCCCGCAATTTTTACCGAAATGCTGCGGTTCTGCACGCTGTCATGCCCGCGGCCCGCTGTCGCAAAACTGCAGCGCGGGCGCGATACCGTCGTCAGATGGCTGATTCGAGGAATGAATGAATACGCAACTTATCGCGGACGCGGTCCGCAACAGCCGGGGTGAAGCGGAATCGACGGTTTGGGACAGGCTTTTCGCATTCTGGTTTCGCCGCCTGGTCTATACCCAGATCTGGGAGGATCCGGTGGCCGATCTCGCCGCGCTTCAGCTGCCGATCGGATCGACCATCGTCACGATTTCGTCCGGCGGATGCAACGCGCTGTCGTATCTCACGGCGCAACCGGCTCAGGTGTATGCCGTCGACCTCAACGAGGCCCATCTTTCGCTGCTCAAGCTGAAGATCGCCGGGCTGCGCGCCTTCTCCGGATATGCCGATTTCTGGCAGTTTTTCGGGGAGGCCGCCTCGCGCGCCAACTCCGATCTCTATCGCCAGCGGCTGTGGCTGCTGCTCGACGCCCAGGCGCGGGCCTACTGGGACAAGCGCAACGTGATCGGGCGTCCGCGGCACGCTTATTTCACCGACGGGTTTTATCGCCATGGCATGCTCGGCCGTTTCATCGGGCTTGCCCATCTGGTGGCGAAATTCGCCCGTATTGATCTCGACGCGTTGCTGAACGGCAAGCGGGATGCGCCCGAACGCATTGCGGCGCTCGACCGTCTGAACCGGCTGTTTCATTCGCCATTGGCCCGCCTGATGACGGCAACGCCGGCGCTGCTGTTCAGCCTGGGTATTCCGCCGCAGCAGCGGGCCCTGCTCGGCGCAGGTGCGCCGCTCAACGAAGTGCTGCATCAGCGGCTGTTGCGCCTGATCGACGGTCATCCCAACGAGGACAATTACTTTGCGTGGCAGGCGCTGCATCGCGGCTATCCCGGTCCCGGCGACCGCTGCCTGCCGCCTTATCTGCAGCGCAGCCAGTTTGAACGCATGCGCGACGGCGCCGGACTGATCATTCCGGTGCACGCCAATCTCAGGCTGTTCCTGGAAAGCCTGCCGGCGCGCGAGGTCGATGCCGTGGTGCTCCTGGATTCGCAGGACTGGATGGCGCGTGAGGAAATTTTGGCGCTCTGGAACAGCATCGACCGCACCGGGAGGGAAGGCGTGCGCGTAATCTTTCGTACCGCGGGGGTGGAATCTCCGCTGGAAGGTGCGGAACTTGCGTCGCTCCGGGAGGTTTGGCGCCGTGACGAGGAACGCAGCGCGGCCGGTTTCGCGCACGACCGGTCGGGAATTTATGGCGGGTTCCATTGCTACGTGCGGCGCTGATAAACGTGCTGTCCGGTCTCTGTTTGGGTTCCCGAATTGGCCGGCGGACTCAACGATAGAATCGTAATGACACTGTCTTGAAAATCGGCTTTAGATCACCGCGGGCGGGGACGTTGGAGGCGAACTATGAAGGATATCGCTCGCTACCGCGCGATGGAATCCCTGTGCCGTCAGAGCGCAGTGTTCAATCCCCTCGAAAGCTGGCGGTTACTTGCGCAGGCCGAGATGTGGCACCACAAGGCATGGGAACTCGAATCCCGCGCCCAGGAAACCGGCACACCGCCGGCCGCGATCCTCGCGGAATCGGCTTCCAGGGCGCGCCAGCGAGGCGATTTGCTGGCGGGTTGAGCAATCGCTTCAACCGATCCGCTGCGCCGAAGAAGCCTGGAACCTGAATTTCGTCCGCAGCACGGTTCGAAACTTGCAAGGCGTTTGCCGGCAGGAGAATTCGGGGCGTGCGCGGTGCGGTACAAATTGGGTTGCAAGCTTTCCTACCTTATCGGTGCGGACACCACTTTTATCTTCAATCTCGAAGCCGCGCGGATCGCCAGCCAGAACATCATCGATGAGCAGCTCACGCTGACGCCATCGGTCGAGCGCAACGCCTATACGGATGCGGCGCTCGGCAATCGCTATTTTGGCGCCAATGTTGCGCCGGGAGAGTTCACGCTGGAATATCGCGCGGAAGTCGATTTGTCGGTATTCCGCGCTGACCCTGCCACGATCCCGGAATGGCCGGTCGGGGTTCTGCCGCTCAACATTTTGCCGTTCCTGCTTCCGAGCCGGTTCGTACCCTCCGACCGACTTGCCGCGTTTTCTGTTGCGGAATTTGGCTCGCTACCATCAGGCCACCAGCGCGTGAATGCGATCTGCGGCTGGATCCATACCCATTTGGCCTACCAACCCGGCGCCAGCAACGAGCAGACCACGGCCGATGAGACGCTGTTGAAGCGCGCCGGGGTGTGCCGGGATTTTGCGCATCTCGGCATCGCGTTTTGCCGCGGTCTCGGCATCCCGGCCCGGTTCGTCAGCTGCTATGCCTACGGGCTGATGCCGAGCGATTTCCACGCCGTGTTCGAAGCCTATCTGGGCGGACGCTGGTGGCTGTTCGATGCGACGCGCCAGGCTCATCTCGACGGCCTCATTCGCATCGGCGTCGGGCGCGACGCCGCCGAGATCGCCTTTTCGACGCCGTTCGGGGTTTATACGCCGACCCTGATGCAGATCGAGATCGGGCGAGCGGACGGCAGCCCGGATACCGGGCCGAGAACCATCGACGCTATTTCGACGGATGACGCTCAATCCGCGCTGGCACGGCGCTAGACTAAGCGCTGCCGTCGCCGACGGTCTGTGACATCAGGGCTGCCCCGATCCGCCAGCGGAGCCGTAGACCTGACCGGTGGCGTAGCTGGCGTCGGCGGCGGCGAGTTGAACATAGATCGAGCCAAGTTCGGCCGGCTGACCGGCACGGCCGAGCGGCGTCTGGCCGCCGAATTTCTCGAGCTTTTCCTGGGTCGCGCCACCGGAAACCTGCAGCGGCGTCCAGATCGGCCCGGGCGCCACCGCGTTGACGCGGATGCCCTTCGGCGCCAGCTGCTTGGCCAGCGACTTCACGTAATTCATGGTCGCGGCCTTGGTCTGGGCGTAGTCGTACAGATCAGGCGAGGGGTCGTAAGCCTGTTCGGAGGCGGTTCCAATGATGACCGAGCCGGGCTTCAGATGCGGCAGCGCGGCCTTGATGATCCAGAACGGCGCGTAGATGTTGGTCTTCATGGTGGCGTCGAAATCCTCGCTGCTGACATCGATGATCGAGGCGCGGGTCTGCTGCCGGCCGGCATTGCTGACCACGATATCGAGTCCGCCGAGTTCCCTGACCGCGCGATCGACCAATTGCCGGCAGAACGCCTCGTCCCGGAGATCGCCGGGGATGGCGACGCCGACGCGTCCCTCGGCCTTGATCAGGTCGATGACTTCCCTGGCGTCCGGCTCTTCGCTGGGGAGATAGTTGATGGCGACATCGGCGCCTTCGCGCGCATAGGCGATCGCCGCGGCGCGGCCCATGCCGGAATCGCCGCCGGTGATCAGCGCCTTGCGGCCCAACAGCCGGCCCGAGCCCTTGTAGCTGGTCTCGCCATGGTCGGGCCGGGGATCCATCTTGCTGGCAAGGCCGGGCCAGGGTTGCGATTGCTTCTTGTAAGGCGGCTTCGGATATTTGTCGGCCGGGTTCTGCAACTCGATGGTCATTCGCACGCTCCGCTGCTGGCCGGTATCAACCACCAGCGCGGGGTTTGGTTTCGTCCGAGTTGCTAGGTCACGGCCTGGCGCTGGCTGTAGCGCGGCTCCCGCCACACTTCGGCGCGAATGCATTCGGCGAGTATCTCTGCGCCGTCCCAGACGTCCTGGTAACGCAGATAAAGCGGCGCGAAACCAAAACGCATGATGTCGGGGCTGCGAAAATCGCCGATCACGCCGCGTTCGATCATGGCCTGCACCACCGCATAGCCCTCCTCGAACGCGATCGCGACCTGGCTGCCGCGCTGCGAGGGCTGGCGCGGGGTTACGATCTCAAGACCGGGCAGCAGCGCTGCCACGCGCGCCATGAAGAGTGCGGTCAACGACAGACTCTTCGCACGCAGCGCCGCGACATCGACGCCCTCGAGCGCGTCGAGCGCCGCCTCGACGCCACGCAGCGAGATGATCGGCGGTGTGCCGCTCAGGAAACGCTTGATGCCGGCGTCGGGCCGGAAATCGCGGTCGAAGGCGAAAGGCGCGGCGTGGCCCCACCAGCCCGACAACGGATGCGTCGCGGTCGCCTGATGCGGCCTTGCCACCGAGATGAACGCCGGCGAGCCCGGGCCGCCATTGAGATATTTGTAGGTGCAGCCGACCGCAAAATCGATCGCGTGGCGGTCGAAGGCGACATCGATCACGCCGGCGGAATGACAGAGATCCCAAATGACCAGCGCGCCGGCCTTGTGCACCTGATCGGTGATGGCGGCTATGTCAAGCAAGGCCCCGGTGCGGTAGTCGACCTGTGACAGCACGACGACCGCGACCCGCTCGTCGAGCAGAGCTTCGACCGACGGACCATCGACGCCGACCAGCCGCCGCTGCATCGGCCTCCCTGCGGACTTCATCGCGCCTTCGATGATGTAGAGATCGGTCGGAAACGACGCGGCCTCTGCAATCACGACGTCGCGGCCGGGCCGCAGCCCCATCGCGGCGTGAACGGCCTTGTACAGATTGATCGAGGTGTTGTCGCAAACCAGGGTCTGCCCGGGGGCGGCGCCGATCAGTGCGCCGATGCGGTCGCCGAGCCGCAACGGCAGCTCGAACCAGCCCGCCGAGTTCCAGCTCCGGATCAGGTCCTGCGCCCATTCCTGCTCGATGGTGCGGGCGAAGATATCCGCTGCCGCACGCGGCATCGGCCCGAGCGAATTGCCGTCGAGGTAGATCACCCCGTCTGGAATGACGAAGCGGTCGCGCAAGCCGCGCAGCGGATCGGCCGCATCGCGCGCGACGCAGGCCTCGCGCGATAAAGGAGAGTCGGACGAGATCATTCACCGCCTCGGAAAGCCGAACAGGACACCGCTGCATGCAACGCAGGAACGCGCAGAGGATATCGAGATTGACAGTGAAAATCCATTCTTTTACGCTTCAAACAATTCCCGATCGGCGTTTTGCTGTTTGTGGTCCGCGCTTGGCGCGCGAGAAAGCATCCTATGGCCGTCACTCCCGTCGATCCGCCGAAGCGCGATGTCACGGCCGGCTTTCGCGACGGCATGTCGTACTCCGAATATCTCGATCTCGACAAGATACTGAATGCGCAGCGGCCGCTGTCCTCGGCCCATGACGAAATCCTGTTCATCATCCAGCATCAGACCTCCGAACTCTGGATGAAGCTCGCGATCCATGAGTTGACCGCCACCTGCCGGCTGATCGAGGCTGACGACCTGCAGCCGGCGTTCAAGACGCTGTCGCGGGTATCGCGCATTCTCGAGCAGCTCAACTCGGCCTGGGACGTGCTGCGCACCATGACGCCCAGCGAATACACCCAGTTCCGGGAGTCGCTCGGCAAATCGTCCGGCTTTCAGTCCTGGCAATACCGGCTGATCGAATTTCTCGCCGGCAACAAGAATGCCGCGATGATGCGGTCGCATGTCAACGACAAGTCGGTGATGGAGCGTCTCGAGGCGGCGCGTCAGGCGCCAAGCATCTACGATCTCACCATCCGGCTTCTGCATCGCCGCGGTCTTCCAATCGACCGCGACGTGATCGAACGCGATGTCTCGATCCCCCATGTCGCCAACGACAGCGTTCGCAGCGCCTGGTTGTCGGTCTATCGCGATCCCTCCCGCCACTGGGAACTCTATGAGCTCGCGGAAAAGCTGGTGGATTTCGAGGATTATTTCCGCCGCTGGCGCTTCAACCATGTCACGACGGTCGAGCGCGTGATCGGCTTCAAGCGCGGCACCGGCGGCACGTCGGGGGTTTCCTATCTGCGCAACATGCTTGATGTGGTGCTGTTTCCCGAGCTTTGGCAGGTGAGGACCGAACTGTAATGGACCTGATCGACATTTCGCCGCCGCTGCGGGTCGGGATGGGCGTGTTCCCCGGCGACGCCGCCTTCCGGACCGCGCGGACATTTGCCATTGGTCCGGGATGTCCTGTGAATGTCGCGGAGATCGCGATGTCGACGCATTGCGGTGCGCATGCCGACGCGCCGCTGCATTACGATCCCGATGGCGCCAGTATCGATCAACTCGGTCTCGCCGACTTCATCGGCCCGGCCAGGGTGATCGACGCGCGCGGTACGGGCGCACTTTGCGAGTTTGATGAAATCTCTTCCGCCCTCGATGGCGCGCCGCCGCGGCTGCTGCTCAGGCTGATGGACCGGCTCGATCCGATGGTCTGGCCCACCGGTTTTCGCGCGCTGGCGCCGGAGGCGGTGGAGCGGCTGGCGCTTCGCGGCATGCGTCTGATCGGTGTCGACGTTCCCTCGGTCGATCCCGAGACCTCGAAGGAGCTTGCTTCCCATATGGTCTGCCGCGCCCACGATGTCAGGATCATCGAGAACCTGGTGCTGGCGGATGTCGCTCCCGGCGATTATGAACTGATCGCGCTTCCGATAAAGCTGGCGGGTCTCGACGCCGCGCCGGTTCGCGCGGTGTTGCGGCGGGTATGATGGTGGACTCAGTGAAAAATACATCGGCGGTTTTGCGTGTCGCCATCGCAGGTCTCGGCCCGATCGGCAAAAGCGTCGCCCAGGCGCTCGACCGCGGCATCGATGGACTGGTGCTCGCCGCCGTGTCGGCGCAAAACCCCGAAAAGCACAAGAGCTGGCTCGCCGGTCTGGCAAGACCGCCTGCCATCCAGCCGATCGAACAACTCTCCGAGGCCGCCGACATGGTGATCGAATGCGCGCCGGGCAGGCTGCTGCGCTCGATCGTCGCCCCCTTCGTGGCGAGCGGAAAGACCGCGGTCGTTCTCAGCGCCGGCGCGCTGCTCGACAACGAGGATCTGGTCGAACTCGCGAGGCAAAACGGCGGCCAGATCGTGGTGCCGACCGGCGCGCTGATCGGGCTCGATGCCGTGACGGCGGCAGCCGTCGGCACCATTCATTCGGTCCGGATGGTGACGCGCAAGCCGGTCGCCGGACTCGCGGGGGCTCCCTACATCGTCGAACACAACATCGATATCGCCGACATCACCGAACCGTTGCGTATTTTCGAGGGCACGGCGCGGGAAGCCGCCAAAGGCTTTCCGGCCAATTTGAACGTCGCGGTGGCGCTGTCGCTGGCCGGCATCGGCCCTGACCGCACCCGGCTCGAAATCTGGGCCGATCCCACCGTGACGCGCAACGTGCATCGGGTCGAAGTGGAATCCGACTCGGCGCGCTTTTCGATGACGATCGAGAACATCCCGTCGGAGAATCCGAAAACCGGGCGCATCACCGCGCTGTCGGTGATCGCCTGCCTGCGCAAGCAGCGCGCCGCGCTGCGGGTCGGGACCTGAGTGCTACTGTCATTGCGAGCGGCAGACTTGTGCTAGCACAACACACTTCGTCGTCCCGGCCTTGAGCCGGGACCCATAACCACCGCAGCGTGTTGGAGAGGAAGCCGCCAGGCAGCGTACCAAGAACGCAAAGGCCGCGGCGTATGGGTCCCGGCTCAAGGCCGGGACGACATAGAGGCGCCCCACCGCGCTTGACTGCTCAAGCAGAGGGCAGCAGCTAGCTGATTTCAGTGCTGTTATTCGTGTTCCGGATTTGCAATGCTTCCCGCGTTCTCGATCACGATGGAGTTTACGAATGTTCGATCCGAAATTGGCGCGCGTCTCGCAGGTTGCAGCCATGGCAATCGCGGCCCTTGCGGGCTGGGGCGCATTGTCATCGCCGGCCGCGGCCGACGATGTCATCCGCTTCGGGGCGCCGCTGCCGCTGACGGGACCGCTGGCGCCGGAGGGCATCAAGCAGCAGCAGGGCTATGACATCTGGGCCGAGCAGGCCAACAAGGCCGGCGGCATTTCGGTCGGCGGCAAGAAGTACAAGGTCGAGATTGTCTACGCCGATTACCAGTCCAACACCCCGCGTGCGGTGCAGACCACCGAGCAGATGATCACCCAGGACAATGTCAACTTCCTGTTCGGGCCGTTCGGCTCCGGCGCCGCCAAGGCCGCCAGCACGGTTTCGGAAAAGTACAAGGTGCCGACCATCGCCGCCACGGCGTCCTCGTCGCAGGTCTATGACCAGGGCTACAAATATCTGTTCGGCACGTTCACGCCCAACGACACCCTGACCACGCCGCTGACGCAAATCATCAAGTCGAAGGCGCCGGATGTGAAGAAGGTCGCGATTCTCGCACGCAACGACCTGTTTCCGCTGGCGATCGCGCAAGAGATGGAGAAATCCGCCAAGGCCAACGGCTTTGAGGTGGTCTATTTCGAGAAATATGCGATCGGCACGCTCGATCACTCGGCGACGCTGTCGCAGATCAAGTCGCTGGCGCCGCAATGGATCTTCGTCACCGGTTACACCAACGACCTGCTGCTGATCCGCAAGCAGATGGTCGACCAGCAGATGAAGGCGCCGGTGGTGACCATGATCGCCGGACCCGCCTATCAGGACTTCATTGAGCCGGCCGGCGCCAGCGCCGAGAACCTCACCAGCGCCTCATGGTGGCACCCGGCGGAAGAATATGCAGGTAAGGACATTTTCGGGTCGACCAGCCATTTCGTGAAGTTGTTCCGCGACAAATACAAGATCGATCCGGACTACGGGCATGCCTCGGCGGCACTTTGCGGTGCGCTGTTCCAGATCGCGATCGAGCGCGCCGGCTCGCTCGACCGCGACAAGGTGCGCGACGAACTGGCGAAGCTCGATATCGTCAGCTTCTTCGGCCCGGTGAAATTCGGGCCCAACGGCCAGATCAATTCGCTGGACCCGCCGGTGTTCCAGATTCAGGGCGCCAAGCCGGTGGTGCTGTTTCCGCAAGCGATCAAGCAGGGCGAGCTCAAGCTCGGGGTAAACTGACGAACATCACCGCGATCACCGGCGAGCGCCGCGCGTGCTGGTAGCCCAGGTCCTGATCAACGCCCTGGTGCTGGGCTGCCTCTATGCCTGCATCGCGATCGGCTTCTCGCTGGTATGGGGCGTGTTGAATGTCATCAACCTGATCCACGGATCGTTCATCGTGCTCGGTTCCTATCTCGCCTGGGGACTGTATCAGTCGCTGAAAATCCCGCCGTGGTATGCGCTGATCGTCGCCGCGCCGCTGTTCTTCATCCTCGGCTATCTGCTGCAGCGCTTGCTGCTCAACCGCGTGATATCGGCGCCAGTGCTGGTGACGTTGACCCTGACCTTCGGGCTCGACCTGATTTTGAACAACGCGATGATCTACTTTTTCAAGGCGGACTATCGCAAGCTGACGCTGAACCCGCCGATCGGCTCGGTCTCGCTGTTCGACGTGGTGGTGCCGGTCGATCGGCTGATTGCGACCGCTTCCGCCCTGGCGCTGACGGGACTGCTTTATCTGTTGCTGCGGCGGTCGCGGGTCGGCCGCGCTATCGTCGCGGTCAGGCTCGACCGCGACGCCGCGGTGCTGATGGGCGTCGATGTCAAGTCGATCTACGCCATCGCTTTCGGCCTCGGCGCGGCGCTGGCGGGATGCGCCGGCGTCCTGATGGCGCTGATATTTCCGATCTCGCCGCTGAGCTCGTCGACCTTTCTCGGCAAGGCTTTTGTCGTTTGCGTGCTCGGCGGGCTCGGCAGCGTATCCGGCGCGCTGGCCGGCGGCCTGTTGCTGGCGCTGGTCGAGGGCGTTGGCTCCGCCACCATCGGCCCGTCGCACGCCACCACGCTGTCGTTTGCGCTGCTGATCGTATTCCTGATTCTGCGGCCGCAGGGGCTGCTGGGCCGGAAGGGTTTCGAATGAACCGGCTCAATCTGGCGCTTCTCGCGATGATCGGCGCCATGGCGGCATTGCCGCTGTTCGGCGGCCCCTATGCGCTGCGGCTCGGCACCATCGCCGCGATGTACGCCATCCTCGCTTTGTCGTGGAACGTCGTCGGCGGTTTTGCCGGTTATCCCTCGTTTGCCACCGCGGCGTTCTTTGGCTTTGGCGCCTACGCGACCGGGGTGCTGCTGGGCCATGGATGGCCGCTGGCGCTTGCGCTGATTACCGCGCTGGCGGCGTCGTTCGTGCTGGCGGGCCTGCTCGGCGCGGTGTTGCTGCGCCTGCGCGGCCATTACTTTGCGATCGCCAGCCTCTCGCTGGTCGAAGTACTTCGCGAGCTCGTCAACAATGCCACTGATCTCACCGGCGGCGGCATGGGGCTGAACATCCCGCTGGCCGCCGGCTCCGGCGTGCTGGCCGACGCTACTTTTTTCTTTTATGCGATGTGGGCATTGCTGCTGGCGACCGCGCTGATGGTGATCGCCATCTCGATGTCGAAGCTCGGTTTCGGGCTTGCCTGCATTCGGCAAAACGAAACCGCCGCCGACATGGTCGGCCTGAATTCCACCCTCTACAAGAGCATTGCGTTCGGGCTGTCGGCTTGCTTCGTCAGCGCCGCCGGCGGCCTCTATGCGGCGTGGGTGCATTACATCGATCCGTCCGACGTGTTCGATATCCTCTATTCGGTCAAACCCATCGTAATGGCGCTGATGGGCGGGCTCGGCTCGCCGTTCGGCGTGGTCTGCGGCGCCTTTGTCTATCTGGCGCTGGAGGAGGTGGTGTGGCGCAACTACATCCAGATCCACAGCGGCGTGCTCGGCGTGCTGATCGTGATGCTGCTGTTGTTGCTGCCCCATGGCCTGATCTCGCTGCACTGGCGGATGTTCTGGCGGAGGGCGAAGCATGCCTGAGATCCTGCGCCTCGACGCCGTCTGCAGGCGCTTCAGCGGTCTGCAAGCGCTTTCGGAGGTAACGCTCGGCATCAGCAGCGGCGAGGTGCTCGGATTGATCGGCCCCAATGGCGCCGGCAAGACCACGCTGGTCAATACCGTCTGCGGCGTGACGCCGGCGAGTTCAGGCCGCGTCATCTTCATGGGGCAGGACATCACGGGCATCAAGACCTATCAGGCGGCAAGGCGCGGTCTGTCACGGACCTTCCAGATCGTGCAACCGTTCGCTGAACTCACCGTGCTCGACAACGTCGCCGCCGCGGCGCTGTTCTCGCAAGCCGGCGAAAGCCTGAAGTCGGCGCGCGAAGAGGCCCGCGCGCATCTCGCCTTTGTCGGGCTGGAGGCACAGGCCGGACAATCCGCGGCGACGCTGACGCTGGCCATGCGCAAGCGGCTGGAGCTCGCCAAGGCGCTGGCGATGAAACCAAAACTGTTGTTCCTCGACGAGGTCAATGCCGGGCTCAACAGCGCCGAGGTCGAGAAGGCAACGGCGCTGATCCACCAGCTTGCGGCCGATGGCATCACCATCGTGATGATCGAGCATCTGATGAAAGTCGTGCTCAATGTCTGCAGCCGCATCGCCGTGCTGCACAACGGACGCTTGATCGCGGACGGACCGCCGCGCGAGGTCATCCGGAATCCTGCCGTGGTCGAGGCCTATCTCGGCCAGCAATACGCGCAAAGGAGCGCCGGCCATGGCTGATTCATGGATCCTGGAGCTGCAGGGATTGTGCGCCGGCTACGGCGAGATCAGGGTGTTGTGGGGTATCGACATGAAGGTATCGCGCGGCGAGATCACCGCGCTGATCGGTTCCAACGGCGCCGGCAAGACCACCTTGATGCGCGCGCTGTCGGGGCTGATTCCGATCCAGGGCGGCTATTATTTCTCCGAAGGCCGGGATCTCACGGGCGATACCCCTGCTGAAATTCTCGGCCATGGCATCGTCCACGTCCCCGAGGGTCGGCGATTGTTCGGCGCGATGAGCGTAGAGGATAATCTCTTGATGGGGGCCTATTCCAGAAAAGTCAGCCGTGGCGAACTCGGCCGCAACCTCGACCAGGTCTACACGACTTTTCCCAGATTGCGCGAACGCCGCAACCAGGCGGCGATGACGCTTTCCGGCGGCGAACAGCAGATGTGCGCGATCGGCCGCGGGTTGATGAGCGCGCCGCGGCTGCTGATGATCGACGAATTGTCGCTCGGCCTGTCGCCGCTATTGGTCGAGCAGCTGGTGGCCGCGTTGCGGGCGCTGAATGCGCAGGGCATGTCGATCCTGCTGGTGGAGCAGGATGTCACGACGGCGCTCGATCTCTGCCATTCCGCCTATGTCATGGATATGGGCCGCATCGTACGCTCCGGCGCCGGTCCGGAATTGCTGGCCGACCCCGTCATCCGCGAAGCCTATCTCGGCGTCCTGCAGGACTAATTCCGTCAAACCTAGCAACACCTTTCCGCAAAGGAGATACCCATGATCGAAACCATCGAGGCTGCCGGCGGCGGTTACCGCTTCATGCCGGGCGTCAGCCAGTATTCCTGCGGTATCGGCGCGCTCGCCGGCTTCACCATCGAACGGGTGCGTTTTTCGAACGTCGTGCCGTTGAAGCAGGGTTTTGCCAGGATCGCGGAGATCATCAAGGCGGCCGGCCGGCCGCTGACGGCTTTCGGCGCCTGCGAATTGCGCTCGCCGGCGCCGTTCACCGAGGACGGTTTCAGGGCCTTCAACGAAATCTACATCAAGACGCTGATCGAGTGGGGCGTCATGAAGAACGGCGTCAATCCGGTGGCGCGCAGCAATGTTTGCCCGAGACTCGATCCACCGCCGGAGCCGGGCTTTTATGCCTTCTCCTTCGCGACACCGGCGCCGGACGCGCCGGCGTCGTTTGTGATTTCCGGCAGCGGCGAGTCGGTCGAAGGCAAGGCCAATTATCGCGATTATGCGGTTCGCCTCGGCGACGTCAGTCCGGACGCCATGCTGGAGAAAGCAAAATTTGTGCTGGACGAAATGGAGCGTCGCATGAGCGCGTTTTCCGGCAACTGGTCCCAGACCACCGCGGTGCAGCTCTATACCATCAGAGACGTGTTCCCGTTTCTGGAGAGCGAACTCGGCCGGCGCGGCGCGCTGCGCCCGGGCCTGACCTGGCAATTCTGCCGCCCGCCCGTGGTCGACCTCGAATACGAGATGGATTGTCGGCGCGTCCAGATCGAGCGCGTGGTCGAGGTGTGATCAGATGGCGGGAATGCCAGGATCAAAATTCAAGGCACTCTCGACCCATTTGGCCACCCGAAGCAGCCGATAGTCCTCTCGATAGGGACCGACGACCTGCACGCCGAGCGGAAGCCCGTGCCTGCCGAATCCGGCCGGCAGCGACACCGCGGGCGCACCGAGAAAAGTCCAGGGCGCGCAATATTCGGCGTCGCCGGTATAGCCCAGTCCCTCCGGCGCCTCGCCGAACGCCGGCAGCGTCAGCACCGCGTCGTAGCCGGAGATATCGGCGGCCAAACGTGACCGCAGCTTTTCCTGCAGCGCCTTGGCGGCGAGATAGTCGTAGGCGACATGGAGCTTGCCGGCCCGAACTGCCGATTTCAGATGATCGCTGGTGCGGTCGGGATAGCGTTCGATGAGATCGCCGAAAATCAGCGCAGCCTCGCTGGCGAGGATGATGTTGATCGCATGCCAGTTGGTCTGGTCGAGTTCGGCCAGTTCCAGTTCCTGCAGAACCGCGCCGGCGTCGCGCAATTTGGCGATCGCCGCCTCGAACACCTGCTGCTGTTCGGGCTCGGCCCGCGACCATTTTTGGAAACGCACGATGGCCAGGCGCGGCTTCTCAAGCGGCGGCACGCCCTTGTCGGGGTCGACCCGAAAGCCGGGAAGGGGACGGCCATGGCGGTCGCTGTCGCTGGAACCGGCGAGCAGCGACAGCGCGAAGGCCACATCGTCGACGCGCCGGGCGAAGAAGCCGATGTGATCGAGCGATGGGCTGAGATGATGGACGCCGGCGCGCGGGATCGCGCCGAAACTCGGCTTGAGGCCGACAATGCCATTGAAGGCTGCCGGCCTGATCACCGAGCCCAGTGTCTGCGTACCCAGTGCCAGCGGCACAATCCCGGCCGCGACCGCTGCCGCCGAGCCCGAAGACGAGCCGCCCGGCGTATGCGCGGGATTCCACGGATTGACCGTCGGTCCGGGATGGCGCCAGGCAAATTCGGTGGAAACCGTCTTGCCGAAGATGGTGGCGCCGAGATTGCGTAGCCGCTCGACCACCCAGGCATCGGCGGCTGGAATATGATCCCGATAGATTGGCGATCCCATGGTGGTCGGCATATCGGATGTCGCGATGATGTCCTTGATCCCCACCGGAATGCCCGACAGCGGTCCCGGCCGGCGCGTGGTGTCGCGCGGCAGATACTCGAACGCCTTGAGGCGAGGCTCGATCGCCTTGGCCTTTTCCAGACGGTCGGCGGCGTATCGATCGGCGAGGGCTTGGTCGTCCTTGAACAGCCGCAGAAGCTCGAGGACGCCCGCGCCATGTTCGAGCGAGGCGTGCGCAGTCGAGTTGGTCATGCAGGCACCTGTGACGGTACGAGGTGACTGGTCAGCCGGCGCGAAATGTCACGCCGCAGCGCGTTGAACTCCGGCGAAGACACGTCGCGGGGGCGGGCCAGCTCAATGCGGAAATCGCTGTCGATCCGTCCCGGCCCGGCGCTCATGACCAGCACGCGGTCCGCCAGCAGCACGGCCTCCTCGACCGAGTGGGTGACGAAAACAGCGGTAACCCCGGTGCGCGACCAGATCTGCAACAATTCGTACTGCAGCTGTTCGCGGGTCAGCGCGTCGAGCGCCCCGAACGGCTCGTCCATCAAGAGCATGGTGGCGTTGTTGGCCAGCACGCGCGCGATCGCGACGCGCTGCTTCATTCCGCCGGAAAGCTGGTTCGGATAGCGGCCGACAAAGCGTTCAAGGCCCACCATCCTGACGAATTCGTCCGTGGTCTTCTCGATCGCCTCGCGGGGCATGCGGCCCTGCCGCAAGCCGAAACTGATGTTTTCCCGCACCGTCATCCACGGAAACAGCGCGTAATCCTGAAACACCATGCCGCGGTCGCTTCCCGGACCGGTAATCCTCTTGCCAAAGATCGACGCTTCTCCGGTGGTCGGCTCCTCGAAGCCTGCGATGATCCGCAGCAACGTCGATTTCCCGCAGCCGGAGGCGCCGATCAGGCAAACGAATTCACCTTGCGGAATGGTGAGGTCGACTGGCGCCAGCGCCTCGACCTCGTCGTCGCCGACGGCGAAACGTTTTGTCACGCCGCTTATGTCCAGGATGATGCGGGCGTCACTCAAGATGTTGCGGGCTCCAGCTCAACAGGCGGTTGCTGATGGCGACGATGATGCGGTCGGTGATGAAGCCGCAGGCGCCGATCACGATCATGCCGGTGATCACGAGGTCGGTGCGCGACAGCGTGCGGCCGTCCATCACCACCGAGCCGAGGCCGGTGGGAACGCCGGTCATTTCGCCGACCACGATCAGGATCCAGGCAAAGCCGTGCGCGATCCGCAGGCCGTTGAAGATCGCCGGCAAGGAGGCGGGCAGCACGATCTGGCGAAACATGCCGGTGCCGGTGCAGCCGAGCATCGAGGCCGCCTCGAACAGGCGCGGATCGATCGAGCGCACGCCGAACATGGTGTTCAGGAGGATCGGATAGAAGGCGCCGAGAAACACCAGGAAGATTGCCGCATTGGGCCCGAGGCCGAAAAAGATCATGGACAGCGGCAGCCACGCCGTCACCGGGATCGGCCGCAGCAGCGAGATCGTGGGATCGAGCAGTTGATGCAAGACCTTGATGCGCCCGATCATCATGCCCAAGGGGATCCCGATCAGCGCGGCGAGAAAGAATCCGCCATAGACCCGCTGCACCGATTTCCAGACATGGATCAGAATGGTGCCGCTGAAGGCGTCGTCGTACACCCCTCCGAACGAGAAGTCGTACATCATCACCGCGACCTGGTACGGGCTCGGAACGAGGCGCGTCCCCGTGATCGCGACCGCGCGGTCCCAGACCAGCACCAGCAGGATCGGAAAGCCGGCGCCGAGCACAAAAGCACGCAGTGTCTCTAGCCGCTGCCGATGGCGGCGGCGCGCAGCGGCTGCCGTCTCCGGTGCGCTCCGTTCCGCAGCCGCCGCAACGGTGGTGACGTGATCGCTCACGGGCTACATGAACTTTTCGGTAATCGCCCGGGTCATGTCGGGCGCCTGGCGAACCTGCTTCTTCTCGACCATGAGCTCGCTATAGGCCTTGGCGCGCCGGATGAATTCGTCGTCGATTTTCCAGGTCAGCTCGACGTTTGGGATCGCGATCTCGATCGACTTGCGCTGCTGGCCGAGCTTCTGCATCGCGACCTGGATCATCTCCTCGGGATGCGCCATGGCGTAATCGGTCGCCTGTTCGTGCATCTTGACGATCATCCTGAGACGCTCCGGGTCTTCCTTGATCATCTTTTCGCTCGCCGACAGGATCATGTTGAGCGAGCCGATCGGCGTCGAATAGGGATATTCGATCAGCCGGCCGGTGCCGTTCGCAAGGCTGATGCCCGGTCCGGGCTCGGCGCCGACATAGGCGTCGATATCGCCGCGAGCCAGCGCGCCCGCCATGTCGCTGAACGAAAGCCGGATCGGCTGGATATCGGCGATCGACATGCCCTCGGCCTTGAGGCGCTCGAGGATCACGACCTCCTGCGTCGACCCCGGGAAGATGGCGACGCGCTTGCCCCTGAGATCCTTGATGGTCCTGATGTCGGATTTGGCATCGGCGACGATGCCCATGCCGCGGTTGGTCGCGGCGGCGACAATAACGATTGGTTCGCCGGCGGCGGCACCGAGCAGAAACGCGGCGATGCCGTGGATGCAGGTATCGACGGTGCCGGTCAGCACCGCGTTCTTGCCGTCGGTCGGGCTTTCGAACGGAACGACCTCGACGGTGTAGCCGGGCGGGGCAAATTTCTCGTAGAAGTAGGGCGTGATGCCGTGGATCAGCTTCAGCGTTCCCACCCGCAGCACCTTGTCATCGGCCCGGGCCTGCGGTGTGACCAGTAGAAGCGACAGGGCTCCGAATAAAACAAGGAAAAGGCGGCTCAGCGGCGAGATGGGTGCAACGGACATAACGATCCCTTCGAAGAAGTGCAGGACACTGTTTGATGCAACCCGGCGCCGGCACTGTAGCGCACGGGACAAACCGAGTGAACCAAATTGATTTGCCGGCGCGAGACCGCTGGATATCGCCTAAAATTCAGGGATCAATTACATTGGCTGGCGCGGCCGGCACGGAGCCCTCTCGATGACACCGGATATTCTTGTCAGGAATGTTGCCCTGTGGGGCAGTGAAGGCCTGTGCGATATCGCAATTGCCGACGGCCGATTCGTGAATATCGGCCAGGGTCTGGCTTCCGCAAATGCCGCGCTCACGCTCGACGCCGAGGGCCGGATGGCCGTTCCCTGCTTTGTCGAGCCCCATATTCATCTCGACAAGGCGCTGATCTCGGAGCGCGCGCCGGTCAATATTTCGGGGACGCTGACCGAAGCGATCGAAATTCTCTGGGAGATCAAGCGCAATTACACGGTCGAGGAAATTGCCGATCGCGCTTCGCGCGTGCTTGCCCGGGCGCTCGCCAACGGCATTTCGAGATTGCGGACCCATGTCGATGTCGATCCGATCGGGGGCACGCGGCCGGCCGAAGGCCTGATCCGCGCCCGCGAGCGCTTTCGCGACCTGATGGATATCCAGATCGTCGCCTTTCCGCAGGAAGGCATCATCAAATCGCCGGGCACCGAAGCCTTGATGCGGCAGGTCATGACGCTTGGCGTCGATATCGTCGGCGGCATGCCCTTCAACGAGGCCTCGCCGGCGGACAGCCGGCGGCATATCGAGATTGCTTTCGAGATCGCCCGGGAATTCGACGCCGACATCGACATGCATGTCGACGAGACCGACGATCCGATGGCGCGGACGCTGGAGGTATTGGCCGAACTGACCATCAAGAACAGCTGGCAGGGCCGGGTCACCGCCGGCCATACCTGCGCGCTGGCGGGCTACCCGAGGGACTACGCCGATCATGTCATCGGCAGGCTTCGTGAAGCCAATGTCAACATGATCGCGAACCCCGCCACCAATCTGATGCTGCAGGGCCGGCTCGACGATTATCCCAAGCGTCGCGGCGTCACCCAGGTCAAGGAGTTGCTGGCAGCCGGGGTCAACGTCGCCTGCGGCCAGGATTGCGTGCACGACACCTTCTATCCGTTCGGCCAGAATGACCCGCTTGAAATCGGATTTTTGCTGTGCCACGCGTCGCATATGAGCCAGCCGGGTGAAATTCTCACGGTGATGGACATGGTCACCGGCAACGGCGCCAGGGCGTTACGCATTCCGGATTTTCAGGTCGCGGTGGGCGGCGTCGCCGATCTGGTGGTGCTGGACGCCCGCGATGCCCGCGAGGCCTTCGCCACGCGCGCGCCGCGGCGCTGGGTGATCCGAAAGGGCAGGCTGATCGCGGAAGGCAAAATTGAGATGCAACGCTATTTTGCCGCGCCGGCGGCCGCGACCACATAAGGATTTACGAATTTGGATTTCCGCCAGCTGCGTTACGCACTTTCGGTCTACAGGGAACGCAGCTTCACCAAGGCGTCGAAGCGACTGAATATCTCCCAGTCGGCGGTCAGCGATCAGGTCAAGCTGCTGGAAGAGGAAATCGGCTTCGAGCTGTTTCGCCGGACCTCGCGCGGCATCGAGTCCACCGACCGCGGTCGCACGTTCCTGTATGAGTCCGAGCGCCTGATGGGCGATCTGCTCAGCCTGACCGATACCGCGCGGCGCTTGCGCGGCGCGGTATCGGACACGCTGAAGATCGGCATGGGATCGGGCATGGGCCAGATCTTCATTCCCAGGATGTTTGCCGATCTCAAAAACGATCTGCCGGGCGTCAGGCTGGAAATCCTGACGGCGCCGACCAGGAACATCTTCAATGAATTGCACGAAGAGCGGATCGATGCGGGGATCGCGATCGAATCGGATGCGGACCGCTTGCCGGCCGGTCTGGTATTCGATCGCCTGATCGACGCGGAAATGGGGCTGATCACCCATCCGAAGCATGCGCTGGTGCGCTCCAAGCAGCCGGTCGATATCGGACGCCTGCTGGCCGAGCCCTTCATCATGAGCGAACTCACGGTGGGATACGGTCAGGTGGTGCTGTCGCTGTTCACGGATCTCGGCATCAAGCCGAATATCCTGGCGGTGGCCGACAATATCGAAACCATCAAGCTGATCGTGCAATCCGATGGCGGCATCGCCATCGTGCCGCGCGCCTGCGCCGAGAACGAGATCGCGCTCGGCCTGTTGAAGGCGCTTTCGATCGCGCCGGCACGCAATGTCGCGTTCAGCCTGTTTCGGCGGCGCGAGCCGATGTCGCGGCGCAAGGAAGCGGCTTTGCTCAAAATGCGGGAAATGCTGAAGGCATAGGCATTCACCATCGCGGCAGATCGGATTTTCCGATAGCCCCATCGATATTCGGCTTTTGACTTGACCTGAGATGTTGACCCATTGTGCGCGGCGACGCGATCGCGGCGGTCGAACCGGATCGTCGCGGCATCCCTGATCTCACTCGTGAGTGCGAAGCATGTCCGGTCATTCTGCTTCTGCGCGCCTTCGTATCGGCATCGATACCGGCGGAACATTTACCGATATCGTATCGGTCGATATCGTCTCCGGTGCGACGCTGGTTACCAAGGTGGCGAGCACGCCGGCGAATCCCGCGATCGGGCTATTGCGGGGCGTCAACAGGATACTCGAAGCCAGCGGGGTCACGACCGAGAGCGTCGCCGGCCTTGCCCACGGCACCACGGTCGCCACCAACGCGCTGCTGCAGGGCGCGATCAATTCGCTGGGGCTGATCGTCAACGCCGGCTTCCGGCACATTCTCGAGATTGCCCGGCAGTCGGTGCCGGAGGGTTATGGCAATTCGTACTTCTGGGTGAAGCCCGATCGCATCGTGCCGTTGCAATTCGTCCGCGAAGTCGGCGGCCGGCTCGATTTCCACGGCAATCAATTGCGCCCGCTCGACGAAGACAGCGTGCGCACTGCTGCCAAATTCTTTCGCGCCCAGGGCGTCCGCGCCATCGGCATCTGCCTGTTGCATTCCTACGCCAACGATGCGCACGAGCGCCGCGCCGCGGAAATCGTCGCGGAGGAATATCCGGAGGCGACCTTGTCGCTGTCCTGCGTGGTGCTGCCGGAATACCGCGAATATGAGCGCGCGGTGACGACGCTGGTCGATGCCTTCGTCAAGCCGCACATGGAACGCTATCTCAAGCGCGTGCATCAGGAACTCGGGCCTGGCCTGCAGGACAAGCCGTTTCTGGTGATGCAGTCGTCGGGCGGCGTCGCCAGCGCCGACCAGGTGGTGAGGAAGCCGATCACGACCGCGCTCTCGGGCCCGGCGGCCGGCGCGCTCGGCTCCGCCGTCATCGCCGAAATCGCGGGTTTTCCCGATCTGGTGACGCTCGACGCCGGCGGCACCTCGACCGATCTTTGCCTGATCGAAGGCGGCAAGCCGCAGGTCACCAATGGCGGATCGGTCGGTCCGTTTCCGGTGCGGATTCCGATGATCGACATCGAGACCATCGGCACCGGCGGCGGTTCGATCGCCTGGATCAGCCGCGAAGGCCATCTCAAGGTCGGCCCGCGCAGCGCCGGCGCCGAGCCCGGCCCGATGTGCTATCCGAACGGCGGCAGCGAGCCGACCATCACCGACGCCAATCTGGTGCTGGGACGGATTCCGCCGTCGCTGATCGGCGGTGGCATCGCGCTCGGCGTCGGGCGCGCCCGGGCCGGCATCGCGGCGCTGGCGGCAAGGCTGCCCGGCAACATGAGCGTCGAGCAATTGGCCAGCGGCATCATCGAGATTGCGAACTGGAGCCAGGCCAACGCCATCCGGCAGATGACAATCCAGCGCGGCATCGATCCGCGCGCCTTTGCGCTGTTGTCGTTCGGCGGCGCCGGCCCGGCGCAATCCGCCGCTGTGATGGACCTTTTGGCGATGAAGGCCTGCATCGTGCCGCCCAATCCGGGCAATCTCTCGGCCTTCGGCCTGCTTGCCGTGGACTGGCGCACCGATCACATCGTCACCAAGGTGATGCATGAAGACGCGATCGACCTGGCCGAGGTCGCCGCACGCTACGCCGCGCTGGAGCGCGACGCCACCGCGACGCTGACGCGGGACGGCATCGAGCCTTCGCGCATTCGCCTGGTCCGCGAGGCCGATATTCGATACAGTGGCCAGTCGATGGAGGTGCGGGTCACCGCGCCCGGCGGCGCGATCGATGCGACCTTCCTGGCCGGACTGATCGGCGCCTTCAACGCCGCGCACTTGCGGACCTTCGGCTACAACTACGCCGGTCAGCAGAAGATCGAACTGGTCAATCTCTGCGTCTCCGGTT
>Ga0302320_10008332_pt1 | contig 22609 bp, 18 predicted proteins | sample Bog_T0_3_FD_202130 | JGI IMG/M metagenome (GOLD analysis project Ga0302320, IMG submission 202130) | Peat permafrost microbial communities from Stordalen Mire near Abisko, Sweden - Bog_T0_3 | ecosystem: Environmental > Terrestrial > Soil > Wetlands > Peat | place: Sweden: Abisko, Stordalen Mire... | reverse complement strand
AAAAGATTCTTACAGCGAGTATAGCGGTTCTGGCTGGCATCTGTGCCGTCCCGGCATCCGCGCAGTCCATCAGTGCGGCTGGCGCCACATTCCCCGCGCCTATTTATCAGAAGTGGTTCGGCGAGTACAAAACCGCACATCCCTCGGTTCAGATCAACTATCAGCCCATCGGCTCCGGCGGCGGCATCAAGCAGCTCCAGGAAGGAACCGTGGACTTCGGCGCGTCCGACATGCCCATGACGGACGAACAGATTGCCGCCTGCAAGATCAAGCCGCTTGAATTCCCGACCGTGCTGGGCGCCGTGGTTATGACGTACAACATTCCGGGCGTGACCGCCAGCTTGAAGTTGACTCCCGATGCCATAGCCGGGATTTTCCTCGGCAGCATCAAGAAGTGGGACGACCCCGCAATCAAGGGCGCCAATGCGGGCGTGAATCTTCCCAATAAGGATATCGTCGTGGTTCACCGCTCCGACGGCAGCGGCACTTCGTTTGTGTTTACCGACTACCTCTCGAAGGTGAGCGCCGCGTGGAAGTCCAAAGTGGGCGCCAACACCTCAGTGCAATGGCCGACGGGTCTCGGTGAGAAGGGCAACGATGGCGTAGCGGGCCGAGTGAAAGAGACGCCTTATTCGGCTGGCTATGTGGAATTGATCTACGCCGCGCAGAACAAGATGCTCTTCGCCGACGTTAAGAATGCCGCCGGTAAGTTTGTCACGCCGAGCTTTGACAGCGTAACCGCTGCCGCCGCCTCGGTAAAAGATATGCCGGCCGATTTTCGCGTCTCCATCACCAATGCGCCTGGCGCCGGGTCTTATCCCATCTCGACGTTCACCTGGCTTCTGATCCCCAGCCAGATTCCGGATGCCGGCAAGAAAGCCGCAATCACCGGTTTCCTGAAATGGATGATGACCGACGGACAGAAGGAAGCGCAGCCGCTCAGCTATGCGCCGCTGCCCAAGGCGGTCACCGCTAAAGAAGAGAAGCAGATCGCGCTGATCAAATAGTAACTGTCTATGGCCACTCAAGCCGCCGCCGTCCGGCCTCAAACGCAAGCATCATCCAGACGCCGGTTCGGCGGCGACGAGTTGGCTTGGGCAATAACGTTCCTCTTTGCACTTTCCATTCTTGTTGTCACTGTAATGCTGGTTTACCAGCTTTGGGTAACCAGCTCTCTCTCAAGGCATAAGTTCGGTTTCGGATTCCTCACATCGAGCATGTGGAATCCGGTGACCGATCAGTTCGGGGCAGCCCCTTTCATCTACGGAACTGTTCTGACTTCGTTCCTTGCCCTGCTGATTTCAGTACCGCTCGGCGTGGGCGCGGCAATTTATCTGTCGGAGTTGGCCCTGCCGAAGCTTTCCATCTCCCTGACCTTTCTGGTTGAACTGCTGGCTGCGGTTCCCAGCGTTATCTTCGGCTTGCTCGCCATCTTCACGCTGGTTCCTTTCATGCGCGACTACATCGAACCGGCCCTGCAGAAGGTCTTCGGAGACACTCCGTTTTTCAGCGGTCCTATCTTCGGCGTGGGCTATCTGACCGCGGGGATCATACTCGCCGTCATGACTTTCCCGTTTATCATCTCCGTTTCACGCGAGGCGCTGATGGCGGTGCCGCGAGAGCAGCGGGAAGCGGCGCTGGCGCTCGGCGCTACTAAATGGGAGTCCACATGGCAGATCGTTGTGCCGTTCGCCAAACTAGGGATCATCGGTTCGATTTTTCTCGGTCTGGCGCGCGCCCTGGGAGAGACCATGGCCGTTACAATGGTCATTGGGAACGACCCGTCCATACACGCCTCTCTGCTGTCGCCCGGCTACACCATCGCGGCTGTAGTGGCGAACGAATTCACCGAGGCTTCAGGCAAAACGTACCCTGCCGCACTGGTGGAGCTGGGGCTTGTCTTGTTTGTACTCACTATGGTGATCAACGCGCTGGCACAGGTTCTTATCGTCCTGACTACGAGCAAAGGCTCGTCGAAAGGTTAACCAGATGACTTCCCGCAACCAGCGCCGGAACATTGTGAACAACGTGATGTTGACGTCCACCGGCGTCTGCGCGTTCATCACTGTCTCGACGCTGTTTCTGATTCTCGCTTACCTGGTATACAACGGCGGCAAATCGGTCAATCTGGATTTCTTCACCAAGCTTCCCCTGGCGCCGGGGCAGGATGGCGGCGGTATGGCGAACGCTATTGTCGGCAGCGCCGAAATCGTTTTGCTCGCCTCCGTGATCGGCATACCGATCGGTTTCTTCGCTGGCGTCTATCTGGCCGAGTTCGGCGGCAAGACATTCTCGTTTCTGATCCGGTATACGGCCGATCTGCTGAACGGCGTTCCGTCGATCGTCATCGGCATTTTCGCCTGGACCGTGGTAGTGGTTCCCATGCATCATTTTTCCGCCCTGGCCGGCGGCTTCGCCCTGAGCCTGATGCTGATTCCGATCTCCGCCCGCAGTACCGAACAGTTTCTCCTCGAAGTCCCGCGCGCCATGCGCGAAGGTGCGCTCGCCCTCGGAGCCAGTAAATGGCGCACCATCGCTTCCGTGATCGTCCCGGCCGCGCGCAAGGGCATTATGACGGGCATGATTCTGGGCGTGGCGCGCATCTCCGGCGAGACCGCGCCGCTGCTGTTTACCAGCCTGGGCAACCAGTTCTGGGCCGCGAGCTTGTCTGAGCCAACGGCATCTCTTCCGGTGATGATTTTTACTCACGCGACCGCACCCTATGAGGACTGGCACCGCCAGGCATGGGCCGCGGGCCTGGTTCTGCTGGGTCTCGTACTGATCGCCAACATTTCCGCTCGCATGATTATTTCCCGGGGAGTTTCTCTCCCGAAGTAAGGAAAGTACCCAATGAGCAGTCCAGCATCCAAAACTTCCGTCGATCCCACCACGATCGATACCAAGACCATGATTCCGACATCCTCCGACGCAGCCGCCAAACACCAGACCGCAGCACCCAAAATGCGCGCCGCGAATATCAATTTTTATTACGGGTCATTCAAGGCATTGCATGACGTCTCACTGGAATTCGCCACCAATCGCGTTACCGCGCTGATCGGTCCGTCGGGATGCGGCAAATCCACCTTCCTGCGAAATCTCAACCGCATCAACGAAACGCTGCGGGATACACGCATCGAAGGCGAGATTACGCTCGATGGCGAGAACATTCTCGATAAAGACGTGACCGAGATTCGCCGACGCATCGGCATGGTGTTCCAGAGGCCTAATCCGTTCCCTAAGTCGATCTTCGACAACATCATTTACGGCCCAAAGATCAACGGTATGCTGCGCCATGGCAACGCCGCTGAAATCGTCGAGAAAAGCCTGCGCCGGGCCGCCCTGTGGGAAGAAGCCAAGGATAAGCTGAACGAGTCCGCCTATGCGCTTTCCGGGGGACAGCAGCAGCGCCTGTGCATTGCGCGCGCCCTGGCCGTGGATCCCGAAGTGCTGCTGCTCGACGAGCCGTGTTCGGCGCTCGACCCCATCGCCACAGCCAAAATTGAAGATCTGCTGGTCGGCCTGAAAGAACAATGCACCATCGTGATCGTCACCCATAACATGCAGCAGGCCGCCCGTGTCGCCGACACCACCGGGTTCTTCCTGCTCGGCAAGCTCATCGAACACGACAAGACGGATATCATCTTCAAAAACCCCTCGCGCCGGGAAACGGAAGATTACATCACGGGCCGTTTCGGCTAGGACGCGCGGGAATATCAATGAGACCATTCGAACAAGACATCAACGCGCTCAACGAAGCGCTGCAGGAGATGGGTGCGCTCGTCGCTCAATCCGTTCACCGCAGCGTGTTGTCGCTGGTGGAGAAGAACGAGGATTACGCTCACCAGGTACTGCGCGACGAGGCCCGCATCAATCAATTCGAGATTCAGATCGACGATCTGGCCACCAGCATTATCGCTCGTGAGCAACCGGTCGCCGGCGACATGCGGTTCGTAGTGGTGGCGATTAAGATCAATACCGACCTGGAGCGTATGGGCGATCTGGCGGCCAGCATCGTGGAGCGCTCGCTGGCTTCCCTGCGCCAGCCCCAGCTGAACGTCGAGGTCAACTTCACCGATATGGCGAATCTGGTGGAGTCGATGGTGCTCACCAGTCTGGACGCTTTCGTCAAGCGAGATGCAGTGCTGGCGCGCGGTATCCTGACCTCCGATGACGGAATCGACAAACTGCGCAACCAGATCAACTGCCAGATGATCGAACTGATGAAAAAAGACCCGTCAACGGTGGAGCGCGCGCTCGATTACATTCTGATCGCCCGCAGGCTGGAACGCGTCGCCGACCACGCCACCAACATCGCCGAAGACATCATCTTCATGGTGAAGGGCATCGATGTGCGCCATCGCGACCGTGCCGAACTGGCAGCGGCGTCGCAAAGTTAATTTAGTCGGCCTGCAAAGTCCGGTGGGCGATAAACCATGCCTGGCTGTCCATCGTCCCGGCGCGCGGCGATTCATACGTTCCGTCCGGCTTGCCCAGACGCACTTTGCGGTTGTCGGCGAGATATTTCTCCAGCACCACATCCCGCAGGTAGCGTACGATCTTCGGATTCACTACCGGGAATAACAATTCCACGCGCCGGTCCAGATTGCGCGGCATCAGATCCGCACTGCCCGCATACATTTCCTCATTGCCGCCGTTACCGAAGTAATAGACGCGGCTGTGTTCGAGGAAGCGTCCCACGATACTGCGCACTACGATGTTCTCGCTCACGCCGGGAATCCCGGGCCGCAAACAGCAGAGCCCGCGCACGATCAGATCCACCCGGACACCCGCGCGCGAGGCTTCATAGAGAAGACGAATCATGGCTTTGTCTTCGAGGGCGTTCATCTTGAAGATGAGCCGGCCGCCCTCGCCCAGCGCAATCTCGCGCCGTATTAGTTCCACCATTCGCTTGCGCAAAGTAACAGGGGCTATCAACAGCCGGCGAAAATCCGACTTGTGCGAGTACCCGGTCAGATAGTTAAACAGGTCGGTCGCGTCCGCGCCGATTTCCGCGTCGGCCGTGAACAGACTGAAGTCGGTGTAAAGCCGCGCCGTGGTGGGGTTGTAGTTGCCGGTGCCCAAATGCACATAGCGCCGGATACTGTCATGCTCGCGGCGCACGATCAGCGCGATCTTGCAATGCACCTTCAGGCCGAGCAGCCCATACACCACGTGGACGCCCTCGCGTTCCAGCGCCCGCGCCCATTCGATGTTGCTCTCTTCGTCGAAGCGCGCCTTCAGCTCCAGCAGCACCGCGACCTGCTTACCGTTTTCGATCGCTTCCAGCAGCGCTTTCACAATGGGAGAACCCAGCCCCACGCGATAGAGCGTCATCTTGATGGCCAGAACTTCCGGATCGTGGGCGGCTTTTCTCAGCAAATCCACTATCGGCAGGAAGGACTGAAACGGATGGTGCAGCAAATGATCTTCGCGCCGGATCACAGTAAATATGTCTTCGTCGGCGTGGGCGGAGAACTCAGGTGGCGTGAATGGTTCGAGGGGTTCGTCCTTAAGCTCGCACCGGTCGAGCGAGGGAAGCTGGCGCAGCCTCGTCAGATCCAGCGGCCCGTGCACCCGGAACACATCCACCGGATTCACTTCCAGATTCTCGATCAGAATTCCGAGGATGTCGTCGGAAATTCCCACATCGGTCTGCAGCCGGACGGGTTTGCGGAAACGCCGTCTCCAGACAGCCTCCTCCACGGTCTCGAGCAGATCGTCGCTCTCGATTTCCTTGATGGCAACTTCGGCATCGCGCGTGACGTGGAATGGATGCGATTCCACAATCTTCAATCCCGGGAACAGCGCACCGAGGTTGGCGGCAATCACCTGTTCGATCCACACAAATCTTTGCGGCGGCGCCGTCTTCTTGCGGACCGGGCCCTGCGGAACCACCACCAGCTGAGGCAATTGCTGCGGTACTTTTAATCGCGCGAAATGTTGCCGCCCGTCCGTGTCGCGCAGCACGATAGCCAAATTCAGGCTGAGATTTGAAATATGCGGAAACGGCCTGCCGGTATCGAAAGCCAGCGGCGTAAGCACCGGGAAAATAGTGGCGATGTAATAGTCGTCGACGGCCGCCCGCTCGCGATGATCGAGCTCGGAATAATCCACGATCTCGATGCCCTGGCGCTGCAGGCCCGGCACCAGTTGCTTCTGAAAGCAATCGTAGATTGCCTGCATCAGTTCGTCGAGCCTGTCGCGCACGGCCGTAAGCTGCTGCGACACGGTTTTTCCGTCGATGCTCAGATCTTTATTGCCCGCGCTCAGCTTTTGTTTGAGCGCGGCTACCCGAACCATGAAAAACTCGTCCAGATTCGAGCACACGATGGAGAGAAATTTGACGCGCTCAAGCAGTTTGTTGCGCGTATCGCGCGCTTCTTCGAGAACGCGCTTCTGGAACTCAAGAAGGCTGATCTCCCGATTCATGTACAGGGACGGGTCGTCGAGAGAGACCTCGCGCACCACCGGCGCCGCGGACGAAATTTCCGCGTTAGCTCCGTTGCCCGCTACCGCCGCCAGAGCAGCCTTGGCTGGCGCCGCGTCCTCGATTGTGCTCGCCACCACCTCGAGGTTGGCAACCGTCCGATGACCGGCGCGCTTACGCGCCACTTTAACCTTTTCCACATCTACCTTCATGCAGCCAGAGAATCCGAGCTCGGCGGGAATGAGATGGTAAATGTCGACCCCTTCCCCAACCGGCTCTCGACTCTAATGGTACCTTCCATCCTCTCGACCACGTGCCGGACAATGGAAAGTCCCAGGCCGGTGCCGCCGACTTCCCTCGATCTAGCCTTGTCCACCCTGTAAAAGCGCTCGAAAATCCGCGGCACGTCGTCGGACGGAATGCCTCGTCCAGTATCCGACACCGCAATGAAGACGTGCCCATCCGCCGCAACCCCGGCCTCGATGCGGGCTTCTCCACCTGTCTTGTTGAACTTAACCGCGTTATCGAGCAGATTCACCAGGGCTTGTTCGAGGCGCAGCGCATGGCCCGTGATGATGGCGTCGCGCACCGGGCCGCGCACCAGCTTGACGCCTCGCACGCGCGCCTCCGCTTCCACCGTCAGCATGGCCGTGTTCACCGCTTCTTCGATGGAAATCGGACCCGCTTCGACATCCCGGCGGCCCGATTCCAGATCGGAGAGCGTAAGCAGGTCCGAAGCGATATTGTTCAGCCGGATGGCATGCGCCTGGATGATTTCCACAAAGCGCCGATTATGCTCCGTGTCGGAAAGCGCGCCCGCCAGCAGCGTTTCGGCGTAGCCGCGAATGGCCGTGAGCGGCGTGCGCATTTCGTGCGAAACATTGGCCACGAAATCGCGGCGGATGCGTTCCAGACGTTCAAGGCCCGTGATGTCATGCAGAATCACCAGCGCGCCTCGGTGCGGCGGAACGGCAAGCGGCGACGCATAGGCTTCGAATACCGAAGAATCTTCACCGGTGAACTGCAGCTTCGAACTCTCCGGCTCACCCGACGCCAACACGCCTGAGATCAGGGCGAGAAATTTGGGATCGCGTACCAGCCCTACCAGCGGAGTATTTTCTTCCACAGGCGACTTCAGCTCCAGAGCGTGCGCCAGCGACTGGTTGCAGAACATGATGCGCATCTGGTGGTCGACTGCCAGAACGCCTTCCGCCATGCTCTTCAGGATGGCGTCGCGGCGATTCGATTCGAGGCTGAGGCGTTCCACTAACTCGCGAATGCGCTGCGCCATGCGCCGAAAGGATTGGTTCAGGACCGCGGTCTCTTCGCCCTCATCCGGCAGCGGCGCGTCCGCCATATTCGAATCGAGCACATGTTCTGTGAAAACCCGCAGGCGCTGCACCCTCCAGGAGAGCGATCGGGAGAAAATCCACGTCATCACAATGGCCCCTGCGAAACACAGCACAAGCTCGATAATCGTGCGATCTAAACGGTTGTCGCCGCTCGAGAAATCCACCGCGAATACGATGCCCGCGATCAATGCGAAACAACTCGCGAGCAGCCTGAAACGGATGGAAGTGAGCACGGGTGGCCTTAGAAATTCAGTGTACAACTGAAATATGACGTTTCCGTCAAGTCGCTATTGCGGCAGCGAGTAGAAGCGCCCGCCCACGGACCGCATCACGGCTCCCCACATGGCCTCGCCCAGTTCCGGCATCTCTTCCATGTGGACCAGAATCGCGCGGACATCGAGCGAGCCCATCTCGTCGTTAGTCCCCGGACCCCAGCGGACGCGTAGCGGCGGCGCGTGCGGATTGCGCGGGTTGGCCGCCGAATTGTCATACACGAACTCCATCTGAATCCGCGTATCGGCGGGCAGACGAATCGGCCGCACAAACCGATATTGATCCTGCCAGTTCGGATTCCAGTCGCGAATGTTCAGCAGCCAGCGCTTCGAGCCGTCAGGCTCAATGGCCCATCCGCGCATCTCGCGGCACAGCAGATGCGCGTGGGGAATAACGCCCACCACATCCACCGCGATCGGAATGGTGAAATCGCGCCGCACCACATAGTGCGCTTCCCCCGGAGGGATATCGATCAGGTGCGTCGAGATATCTACATCCACCACGCGCCGCGTCGGCGGTTTGTCCGTGAAATAGAGACCGATGCTCCAGCGGTCCGTTTCCGGTTTGCCGTCGGGATGGTAATGGATCTGCGCCACCAGTCTTGCACTCGGCCGCAGCGTCAATGCCGCGCCGTCGATCATGCGGATGGGTTCGTTGCCTGGGGACCAGACGCCGATTCGTTCCACCGGCAGCACGCCCGTCGATCCGTAACAGGGATAACTCGGCTCATGCGCCGCATGGCTGGTATTGAAGAAGAGCAGCGCATGATGCACCACCTGCCTGTTCCCCGGCCGAAACTCCGCGGCGCGCAGATACCGTTCGCCAGGCAAGTTCATCGGAACCAGGAAGCACTGGTAGAGATCCGGCCCATCGGCGGGAATCTCCATCGGCGCCGGTGCGCTGACCACCATGTCGGGCGGGCCCAGTTGCCAGTCGTCGTTAAAGACCGGCGCCGGAGGCAACTTCGCGGGATCGCCTTCGCGTGCGCCTCTTGCCACCCAGGTCTGAATGGTGGAGATCTCAGAGGGCGTCAGCCTCCGCTCGCCGGCGAAATGGCCGTAACCCGCGACGGCTTGCCATGGCGGCATCAGCCCCGTGCGTGTGACCTCCGCAACTTGCCGTGCGCGCTTTTTTACGTCTTCATAACTGAGGAGCGGGAACGGCGCAACCTGGCCTTCGTGGTGGCATCCGGAACAGCGCCTGTAGATAATCGGCGCGATATCGCGGGTGAAGACCGGTCCCGGAAGTGGCGCCGCGGCCACGGCAAGAAGCAGGGGTAACACTTAACGATCATTCTATTTCAGGATGCTTTGGAGCAGCCGCGGCAGAACTTCGGCCGACGTTCCCCGGATCGAGAGAGTCACTTCACCGGAAAATGCCGTCTCCTCCGGATTGATCTCGATCGTCGCAGCCGCCAGCAGGATTAATGCCGCTGCCGGATAAACCTGCGCCGACGTCCCGGCGACAATCAGCACATCCGACGTCCGGACCGCAGCCGCGGCGCGATCCATCGCCCCATCCGGCAACTCTTCGCCAAACCAGACGACTCCCGGCCGGAGCATCCCGCCACAACCGCACCAGGGCGGCAGGTCGTTCAATTCCGCGCGCTCAACGCGCTCCTTGCCGCACTTGAGGCAGCGCACCGTCCAGATGTCGCCATGCAGCTTGATGACGTTCTTCGATCCGGCAAGATCGTGCAGCCCGTCTACATTCTGCGTGATCAAAGTGAATGCCGCCACCCGCCTTTCCATTTCCGCCAGCGCTGCATGGCCGGCATTGGGACGCGCGGCGGCGATGGCGCGGCGGCGCTCCTCATACCAAGTCCAGACGAACTTCGGATCGCGTGCGAATCCTTCTGGCGTCGCCAGGTCCTCGAAGCGATATTGACGCCAATAACCTCCATTGCTTCGAAATGTCGGGATGCCGCTTTCGGCCGAAACGCCGGCTCCGGTCAGGACGGCAATCTTCGAGGAAGTCGTTAACATCGCCATAGGCCTGCCGCACGTAACTCACCGCCCCGTTTTCGCACCACGTTAGAATTGTAGATTGCCAGAGGCCAGCCGGGTCGCGTACCTGATCAGCAGGTATCCCGCCATCAACCACACCTTCATTCTGAGAGAGGTCCTGGCGCTTCGGTCGCTGGGATTCGATATTCAAACCATCGCGATCCGCGGGGCCGATCGGCCCGACGCTGCCCTCACGCCCGCCGAGCTAAACGAGCGCAAGAGGACGGTGCAGGTTCTCCCGTTTGGAGCGAATTTCGTCCGCGCGCATCTGGCAGCCGTGGCACTCCATCCGGCCGGGTACCTGGCGGGTTTGCTTCTGGCGCTCAGACTCGGCCGCTCGAACCTGCGGGCGCGTATATTTCACCTGATTTATTTCGCCGAGGCCGTGGTCGCGGGCTATGCGGCGAAGCGCGCGGGGTTCCGCCACGTGCACGCGCATTTTTCGTCGACCGTGGGGCTGATTGCCGCGCGTGTGTTCGGTCTCCACTTCTCCGTGACGATACATGGCCCGGACGAGTTTCGGAATCCTGAGGCCTTCGCTATGCGGGAGAAAGTGGCCAACGCGCGATTCATCGCCACCATAAGCCACTACGGGCGAAGTCAGGTGATGCTGTCGTCCGACCCCGGCGACTGGGGGAAGGTGGAAGTGTGCCGGCTGGGCGTGGATCCTTCGGTTTTCATGCCGGGGCCGAAGCGTGAGGCCGCGGAGCCATTCCGGGTAATCTGCGTGGGAAGGCTGGCTCCGGTCAAGGCGCAGCAGATTCTGATCGGGGCATGCGCAAAACTTGTGAAGGCAGGATGGAGACTGCGGCTGCACCTGGTGGGGAGCGGTCCGGACGAAGGGCGGCTGAAGCAGTTTACCGAATCGATCGAGATGGGCGCACATGTCGTGTTCGAAGGGCCGCGCAACCAGGATGAAGTCATCGCGCTTTACCGGCAGTCGGATGTATTTGCTCTGGCGAGCTTTGGCGAAGGCGTGCCCGTGGTTCTGATGGAAGCCATGGCGATGGAACTTCCGTGCGTGGCAACATGGGTAAATGGGGTTCCGGAGTTGATTCGCGATGGCGAGGAAGGGTTGCTGGTTGCTCCGTCCGACGTGGAGGGGCTTGCCCGGGCGATCGGCGAACTCCTGAAGAATCCGGAGCTGAGAGTCCGGCTCGGACGGGCAGGGCGGGAACGCGTGCTGAGAGATTACGATCTGCGAACCAACACTCTGACCCTGGCCGATGTGTTTCGGAAATATGCGACCCCTGAAACCGTCGACTCCGGGGGAGGTTCTCATGGGGTTTGACTCCGCCACAATAGAGTTTCTGGCGGGCGCGAAGGCGCTCGGCATTTCACTCGACCGCGTGCTCACTTTGGGAAGACAGAGCATTCACGTCAAGCCGAAAGAGGTGCGTTCTATTTTCGCGCGGCATGGTCTTGCGATAACCGAGGAAGAAGGACTTCGTCTGTATGCCGAAGACGGATACTGCGAACCGCTCCTGCGTATTCTTGGCGCGCGGCGCGTCGACTCGATGGACGTTTCCGACTATGAGAAAGCCACCATCATTCACGATCTGAATTGCCCGTGGCCGGAAGCTTTGAGAGAACAGTTTGACGTGGTGATCGATGCCGGCACGCTGGAGCATGTTTTCAATTTCCCGCTGGCGATCGCCAACTGCATGGCTGCGATCGTCCCCGGCGGCCGCTTCCTTTGTATAACACCGGCCAACAATGCGCTGGGACATGGCTTTTACCAGTTCAGCCCCGAGCTCTATTTCCGGATTTTTGTGCCCGAGAACGGATTTGAGATTGAGAAGGTGCTCCTGTTCGAGCATCCGTGGAAATCGGTCTGGTACGAGGTGTCGGATCCCGCGCGAATTCGCTCGCGCGTGGAACTTGTGAATCGAAACCCTACCTACATGATCGTGTGCGCCCGGAAGATCGCCGCCGCCGAAGTTTTCGCCCAGCCGCCGGTGCAGAGCGATTATCCGTTGATCTACTGGCAGCAGCGTGGATCGGACGCGGACCGGCCGCTTCTCGCGCCGGTGTCGTTTTTCAAAGGCCTTGTTCCCGAGTGGGCGGCGAACCGGTACCGGCGTTTACGGCCGTTCCGTTCGCGATACTTTCGGAAGGTACGCTGCTGATCTGTCCGGGTGAGATCGGAAACGCTGCCACCAGTGAGGGAAGAGAACGCTGGTTCGGTAATCCTTCCAATGGTTGCGGGCCGAATCGGCAAAGCTCTGGAGTTGAGAATAATCCGACGCCCAGGAGGTGTACATGAGGCCGTCGATCCCAGGGATCCCTTCCGCCTGGCCCAGTTCCTCGTCGGCGGCTCTCGCTCCATTGTGGCTGTCGTAGTAGCCGGCGACGATCTGACGATGGGGCGTCGGCTGATTCCGATTCCTGCCGGAAAACCAGTCGAGGGACTGCCTGAGACGATCCTGATTCCAGTTCATGATGCGCACGTCGGGAGGGAGGCCGCGCCAGGAGCCGGCGATGTCGCCTTCCACCAGGTAGTAATCGGAGTGGGCGTTGGCAAACGGGTCGAACATGTCGTTCCAGACATAGAAGACCGCACCGGGACGCAGCGAGCGGTATAGCCGCATGCTCTGCCCGACGTGCCAGGCGAGCAGCCCACCCGCAGTCATGCCTTTGGCTCGGCAGAGCGCGCAGGAGTTCATCTGCCTCATCTCGTCGTACTGGAGGAAAATATCGGCCTCCGGGGGCGTGGCGGCCATTACGCGGCGAGCGTTGTCGGCCAGCCAGTCGTTGACGGCTGGGTCGGTTAGACAGAGCCCGAGCCTGTCTGCATCGACCGGCTGCGCCGAATAGTAATCGATGGCGACGGCTTGCCCCGGCTTCAGTGAAGTTGAGGGGGGAAGCGATACCACGGGCGGCTCGTGAAATTGATCGTGAGGGGAAGCTGTGAGGCGAGGATCGAGGACAGTATCGTAATCCACCGATTCGCGGTAAATCGTTCCTGTCTGGGGATCGTAAACCTTCAGCGGAGCGCCGTCACGCCGGATCAGGTAGACCAAAGCGGTTTCCTCGACGGAAACGTCGTCGAACCAGAGAGTACCCGAGTTGCCGCCCCAAACCCCGAAGTACAGCCAGACTCCCGAGGCGGACTGGCTGTTGAAGGTTACATCGACCTGTGTCCAGTCCTGGGTTGCGGAAATCCCGATTTGACTGTACGCGAGAAGGCGCCGCCGATTGCCGCCATCGAGAACCTCCACCACGGGCGGGGATCCCGCATAGTTACGACTCCTCAGGAACAGGCGTATATGGTATTGACGCCAGGGGACGACGTTCAGCAGTTGCGAGAACCGTCCATTGCCGGGCGCGTTGTTAACGACTCCGGATGTTCCGCTGCCGTGGCCGACTCCGTGATCGACGTCCACCCCGCGATCCCCAGTGCGAAACCAGTCCGTGCGGCCCGACTCGAAACCAGGATTCCTGACGCCCGGAAAGGTGTCGTGGAAGACAAGGCGGCTGCCTGAGCGATCCACTTCAAAGCGCGAGCCGAGTACGCGCATCCCCTCGGCCATGTTCGGATTCGCGGTAAGGGCATCGTTCGAATAGCCGAACGGCGGGCTCAGCGCAAGGACTTTCATTCCCTTGCCGATGGCATAATCCATTGCCTGGCGCAGAAAGTGGCCCTGCGGATCGGGCCACTGGGGGGACGCCAGGTAGGTGAACGCGACATCCCAGAAAGCGATACCGTTATAGCCCGCGGCCCACAAGCGATCGATCATCGCCTCGGCCGCCTGGAGCCCGGCGGGATTGCGCAGTTCGGTATGCAGCCAGCACCACAGTTCTGGTAATTCGGGAGGGGGCGCAAGGCCCGGGTCTCGGCTCCCGCAGGAAGCGAAGAGAATAGAGCACAGGAGGCAGATGGCGGCGATCGCGACTTTCATTCGGCGCCGGCATTCAGCGCCGGACTTAGAGCGGAGCGGGTTCAACGGCCTCTACCGGAGCGACCGGACCGCCTCCGGCCACCGTGTTCCCCGCTGTTCGCCGGTAAAATAATATGCACGAACCGGCCGCGAAAATATCCATGAGGGTGGTTGTCAGAGCGATGGCACGCACGGGACGCATGAAATACATCAGGGCGAAGATGCAGACGAAGTTCAGCACCACCATCCGGATAATGATTCTCGACCACACTTTTTCATATCCAAACGCCAGCATGTAGAAAGTCCCGAAGCACGTGCTGACGGCGTGGACAACCGGAGTCATGGACATGAGCCGAAGAAGCACCCCGGTTTCGGCGTATTGTTGTTTGTACAGGATACGAACAATGAGCGGAGAGAAGAAAAGCAACCCGAGGCTGATGCCCAGGAAAGGCGCGGCGGTCCACAGAACCTGCCTTCTGAAGAAGCGAACGCCATCGACGCGGGATCCGGCAGCCAGCCGGCTCATGTGAGGGTAAATTGCCGTGGCCACCGGATTCATCAGCGCGCGGCTGGCAATAATAAGCCGTTGTGCGGCGTTGAGATAGCCGACCTGGGCCGGCGTGGTCATCAGCCCGAGGATCATCGTGTTAGTCGAGGATACGGCGATCATCGAGGCGGTTGAAAGAAAGACCGGCCAGCCTTCGATCATAAACAAGCGGACATCGGGCCAAAGGGGCATCACGAGGCGCGGGCGAAGCTTCGTGAAGACGACCAGCAGTCCGATGCAGGCGGAGACGAGGAAACCGCCCGACTGCAGGGTCGCGACGGTGACGTAATCGGAACTTCGGTGCACGAGGGCAAAGATCAGGATCACCGAAAGAATCTTGGCGCCGTAGTCCGAGTAAGCGATGTAGCGCATCCGCTGCATACCCTGCAGAAACCAGTTGGGCGAGAGACCCAGACCCACTACCTGGAGAAAGCTGACCAGATATAACGGCCATTGAACGCGGAAGGCGGGAACGAATGTAAGAATAGCGCCAAGCGAAACGAAACAGACGGCCATCAGGCACAGTTTGCAAAACATTACTGTGCTGTAGATGCGGGAGACGCTTAGAGGATCGCCATAGGAGATGGCGATGCGGCGGGTGCCAGTGACGGCGAAGCCGTAATCCGTAACCACGGCAAAATAAAGAACCAGGGCCGTTCCGATCGCAGTCAGCCCAAAGTTAGTCGGACCGAGTATGCGGGTAATATACGGCAGGGTAATGAGCGGGAGAAGATAGCCGCTGACCTGTACGCCGAACAGAATGATGGTGTCTTTGACGAGTCTGTGGCGGATAAGCTTTAACAACATGGATGGAGAAGGATCCGGTCCGACACAGGGGCAGCAAAATAAACCGATTCCCGAACCGATGTTAGCATGGGAAGCCGAGGAAGCCGCTCAGATCCCGATGTTATAATTCGGAAAAGAATGTTTTATCGACTGCGCAAGGCACTTGCGAACGGCCGTTTCGATCGTCAAACAAGGGGTATCCTGAAGACGCCGCCAGTCGATTATAAAGAAGCGCCGCTGAGCATCGTCAGCATGGTCGAGAAAAGGGATGTACAGATGTACATTCTGGCGGTCAAGGCTCTCTACCGGCGGTTGGGACGCGGCAAAATCGTCGCCATTATCGATGCGGATCTGCCCCAGGCGTCGCGGAACCTGATCCGGGAACACCTTGGTCCGGTGGAATTCGTGCTGCTGGAAAGCATCGATACGGGATCCTGCCAGCGAGGGGGAACGTGGGAGCGCGTGCTGTTTTGCGTGGACCGGTCGGCAACCGATTATGTGATTCAGATCGACGCGGATGTATTGTGTTTCGGGCCGATCGAAGAGGTGCTGGATTGCATCGAACGGAACAGAGCGTTCACGATCGCCGAGAACTTGCCGGTTCAGCCGCTCACGAGTTGGGTAGAAAAGGGTATCGAGCGTAATCAGGACCATATCGTTACCACATTCGAGGTAAAGGCGCGGGAATTCCCCAACGCCGATCGCTGGCTTTATGTGAGGGGTTCTTCCGGTTTTGCGGGTTTCGCCAGGGGCGGCGTCACGCGCGCGATCCTCGAGGAGTTTCACGCCGGCGGCGCGAAGGTGCATGGTTCACGCTGGACCGAGTGGGGAACGGAACAGATCGCTTCGAATTTCGCCGTCGCGAATTCGCCCAATTCTCTTCCTTTGCCCTATCCGAAATACGCGACGTTCGAACCGGAATACGCGACTTTTCAGAAAAAGGGCATAACGGCGGATATGTCGGCTCTGCATTTCATAGGAATTTTCCGCTTCGACCTGGGCACCTTTTCCCTGCTGGCCAACCGGGAGATCGCTGAAATGCAGGCAGCAGCGGGAGTGGAAATGGGCGCCGCGGTAAGGTAAGACGCCCCTTTCCTCAATGCTCGATTTTGATGGACGCGAAGTTCCGCAGCGCTCACATCCTCTGAGGGGCAGTTTGTGGATGGCCGCACTCCTGGCCATCGTCCTGCTTGCGACGCGGCCGGTGGAACTGGGCGATACGCGGGTTTACGCCAACGATATCGTCGCCCGGCTCGGGAAATCTCCGCTGGGTCCGGAGAATTCCATTTGGGAACCTGGCCATTTGTTCTGGAGGCCACTCGGGTGGGTGCTCGAGTCCCTCGCCGGGCCGATTCTCTCGCGTTTGACGGACTGGACCCCTTTCATGCAGGTGAGCTTCCTGCTCATGGCGGTTTCAGTGTTGTGCGCCCTGACCACGGTCGTTCTCTGGCATGCGATGGTGCTCCGTCTGACCGGCTCGAAAGGAATAGCTTTCTTAGTCTGCCTCGCGATGGCCTGCAGCGACGGGTTCCTTCTTCGCGTGGATTCCGGAAGCGCCTATGTGCCTGCCCTGATGCTCCTCACGTTCGGCCTGTGCTGCCTGAGTGCAGGCAGAACTTTGACGGGTGCGCTGTTCTACGCGCTCTCCGCGCTGACCTGGCTGCCGTTCATCCTGGCGGGGCCGGCGATGCTCATGGTGGCCGCCTTACCGTCCTGGAACTGGAAAGCGCCGCTGCGGGAAGCCGTTATGAAAATAGACCGGCGAGCCGCCGTCCGTTTCGTCGTCGGCTCGGCTGCCATCGTCCTGCTCATGTACGGCTTCGCGCTGTACGCGATGGGCGCCACCTCCGCTGGTGAGGCCGCCAAGTGGTTTTCCCGGGCGAGTCACGGATATGCGCCGAACATCAAGGTCGTGCGCATCGCGAGCGGACTGCCGCGGTCGTTCCTCTTCCTCGGAAAGGACGCGATCCTGTATAAGCGCTATCTCCGGCACGATCCCTACGCGCCGGTTACGCTTTGGCAAATCGCCGGCGCCAGCTTCTGGAAAGTGGCCGCGTTCTATCTCTCAGCCGCGTGTCTCCTGTACGAGTTGGTCCGCCGGCCGCGATCCGCCCGCATGCTGATGCTCGTCGGCCTGGGAGCGGTGCCGACCATTTTATTCGCGATTACTCTGTTCGAGACCGGTTCTCCCGAACGATACCTGCCGGCTCTCTTGTTTATTGTGCTCGCGACGGCATGGGCGCTGCGCGATTTTCCCGGCTCCGGGAGGGCAACCCAGTATGTCGTCGCCGGATTTCTGGTTTGCGTGATCCTGACCAACGTCTACGCGTTCGCCGCGCCTCGCGTCGAAGCGGAAAACAGCGAGTCCATGGCGAGGGTCGCCGACCTTCGCAGCCGGTTGACCCCAGGCAGCATCGTCATGATATCGACCGACCAGGACGACCTGGACGAGACCGTGAACCGCCTCGCCTTTGACAGGATCAACCGCCCCGCTCCAATGTGGATGTACTACATCGTCAACACCGGAAACGTTCAGGTTCTGACATGGCGCCAGAATCTCGCCGCGCGGACGCTGCAGGTATGGCGGAACGGGGGCGAGGTCTGGGTCTCCAAGCGTGTCTGGAGTTCGCGGCCGATGAGGTCCTGGAACTGGGCGGAGGGCGACGATCCACGCGTTTCCTGGAAAGAACTCCCACAGTTTTTCAGCACACTGGACACAGACGCAGAGTCGGGAGGGACCGACGGCTTCCGGCGACTCGCGCGCGACCAACAGAACCTCGCTGCGCTGACACCCCTGGCTTCAGGCGCCCAACCCTTGCCGTAGATCGGGCAATCGCACCCGGACCAGATCACCGCTGGCTAAGGTCTGGCGATTGCGCACTGCCGAAGTCTAGGGGAAGACGGGGACGCGCCGCGGCACCCTCGTGCCGGGGACTGGTCTCGTCGGCAATGCCGTTTCAGGCGGAAGGGGCCTGGTGACCCTGTCCAGCGCAGTGGCAAAACCCGCCAGGACAAAGAGGTGCGGATATTTATCGCAATTCTGGAACGCCGACATTACCGCAAAGAAGATCAGCGCCGACTGAAGGCAAAGCGTCATCCTGTCGACAGTCTCCCAATCCGGAATACCCGGCACCCGACGTTTATTGATCTCTCGAAGCGTCAGGAAGACACTGATCACGATCATTGTGTAAATAATGCCCCCGATGACCCCGTTCTCCGCCGCGAACTGAAGGTACGTATTGTGCGCCGGGAACCACGTCCTGTGGCGTTCCTTCCCGAGCACGCTGTACCGGTAGTCGATGAAGTTTCCCGCGCCCACCCCGAAAAACGGATTACGAGCTATAGTCTCAAGCCCGTCTTTCAGCAGTTCCGTCCTTTCGCGCGCCGATTCGACTGCCTCGTCCTGGCTGTGGACGCTTTCGGAGTCGTCGGAATCCGCCACGGTAACTTTGGCCAGACGCGACAGAATCAGGTCGGGCGCACTCGCCACGATGATCACGCCAAAGATCAGCGTCACTATGATCAGCGTGAACCGTTGCACAGTGGAAAGCCGCAGCAGAAGGAACAGGAACGTCGGCACCAGAGCGAACAATGCCGAGCGGGTTCCGGTCGCCACGAGCACTCGTAACAGGTACAGGGAGCCGCCGCCCATCAAAATCAGGCTGAGAACCCTGTTCCTGACTGTCGATGCCATGAATACCCAGAAGGGAAGTAAGAATCCGACCAGCAGCGCAAATTCGCCTTCGTTCCCAAACATCCCCAATCCGCCGGATCGGTAGTCCTGCAGGGCCGCAGTGCTCGAGATGCTGCTGGCCATCCAATGGAGAACGACCGCGGCGGCAAACACCGTGATACCGAGCACCTGCATCAGCCTCTTTACGCCTTCGAAAGTCCTCGGGCCCTGAGCGATGGCCAGAAATAAGACCACGAGGAGAAGGACATAGTTCCTGATATATCCGACCGTTCCGCCTCTCCAGTAACTGAAAGGCGTTACCAGGATCATCCAGGACACCATAGCGAAGAACGCTATCCCGGTCTTTGTAGCAAACCCTCGGAGCCCTCCCGTAAGACTCACTGCCACCAGCGCCATGCTGCAAACTACCAAAGGGATATGCAGTCCGACCAGAAAGACGTCAAACGGGCGCGCCAGATGAATCACTATGAGAACGGCGGCAAAGATTAAAAGGATGGCTGATCCACCGGATCGAGCTTTGCGCAGCGTCTGCAGATCCTGATTGGCTGAGCCGCTCGGGCCGGGATCGAACGGCGCTGCGCCGTACTCGCGCTTCGCGGAACTTACTGCGAAATCGGGAGATCCTGGTATCATCCGAGGGTGAACAGAGTGACGCACTATCAACCGCTATCAGGTTACCATCCAGGGAGGCATCCGCGGCTCGTACCTCACTGGCGGGGCACGTTGTCACGCCCCTGGGGCGGCCTCTACTCCACTTGCGTCGCACATTAGTTCAGGGCGATTTCGAAGCTTTGGCGGGCGGCTTCGACGGTTCGTTCGATATCCGCTTCGGTGTGGGCTGTCGAGACGAAGAGGGCTTCGAATTGCGAGGGGGGCAGGTAGATGCCTCGCTCCAGCATGGCGTGGAAGAACTTACCGAAGCGGGTGGTGTCGCTGAGTTTGGCGGTATCGTAATCGGTGACGTCGGCGTCGGTGAAGAACCAGGTCATCATGGAGCCGATGCGGTTGACGGTGACGTTCTCCGGGCCGCAGGTGGCGAGGCGGGCGGTGGCGCGGTTGAGCTGCTCGTAGATTTCGGGATGCGCCTGGATGTGGCGGAGCATGGCCAGGCCGGAAGCTACGGCGAGCGGGTTTCCGGACAGCGTTCCCGCCTGATAGATAGGACCGCTGGGCGCGATGTAGGTCATGATGTCGCGGCGCCCTCCGTAGGCGGCGATGGGCAGGCCGCCGCCGATCACTTTGCCGAGAGTGGTGAGATCGGGCTTGATGTTGTAGAGCTGCTGGGCGCCTCCGGGGGCGACGCGGAAGCCGGTCATCACTTCGTCGAAGATGAGCAGAGCTTCGTGGCGCTCGGTGATGCGGCGGAGGGCTTCGAGATAGCCCCCATCAGGCGGAATGCAGCCCATATTGCCGCAGATGGGCTCGACGATGACGGCGGCGATTTTGTCGGGATGGGTGCGGAAGGCTTCTTCCACAGCTTCGACGTTATTGAAGGGGATGGCGATGGTGGTGTCGCTGAAGCCTTTGGGGACGCCGGGAGAATCAGGCAGGCCGAGGGTGGCGACTCCGGAGCCGGCCTTGACGAGCAGGGAATCGACGTGGCCGTGATAGCAGCCTTCGAACTTGATGGTGAGTTCGCGATTGGTGAAACCGCGGGCTACGCGCAGGGCGCTCATGGTGGCTTCAGTGCCGGAGTTGACGAGGCGGACCATTTGCATGGAGGGGACCATGGCGCGGATGGTTTCGGCGAGTTCGATTTCCTGTTCGGTGGGGGCTCCGAAGCTGGTTCCGCGGGCGAGGGCCTGATGGATGGCGTCTAAGATTTCGGGATGGCGATGGCCGAGGAGGAGGGGTCCCCAGGAGCAGATGTAGTCGATGTATTCGTTATCGTCGGCGTCGAAGAGGTGGGAGCCTTCGCCGCGGGCGATGAAGCGGGGAGTGCCTCCAACGCCTCTCCAGGCTCGGACGGGGGAGTTGACGCCTCCGGGAATGGAGAGTTGGGCTCGTTCGAAGAGTTTTTGGGATTGGGTTGTTTGCACTGAGTATGAGGATACAACTGGGGATGAAGACCACTCCCTGACGGTCGCGGCTCGGTAGGATTTGTCAGTTGACTGGGATGTCCAGGAGGGTTAGCCAGTATTGGACGGATTGGAGGGTGAAGCCTATCAGGATCAGGACTACGCCGAGGACTCCGAGGCGGCGGTCGGGGATGGTGTCGGCGGCCCATTCGATGAAGGGCATCAGGGCGTTGGCGGCGGCGGTAACGATGCCGATCGAGAGTCCGGTTTCGACGCCGAGCATCAGGGCGTGCATGCGGTGCCGGGCAGCTATGGCGCTGACGTAGCCTGCCGCGAGATAGCCCAGGGTGCGGATCACAGCGGCGCCGATCTGCATGGGTGAAATGCGCGGCGCGCGGCGCGGACCGTAATCGAGAGCGGGACGGATGCCTATGCGATAGGCTGCGCATTGGCCGACAGTGGCGAGGACTCCGAAGTAGATGCCGAATTCGCGTCCGTGGAGATAATAGGCTCCTATTCCGAAGCCTATGCCGCGGATGACGCTGAACAGGAATTCATAGCGCAGGGGGTAGGGGCGGAGTTGCTTCGCGGCTCGGGTGAGTTCGAAGCCGAGGGTGATGCCGTGGGCGACTCCGGCAGCGATGCCGAAGGGGAGACCCAGCACGGCGCCGTAGGGGACTCCGAAGATCAGCCCATAGGTGACGCCGCGGGTGAGGGCGCGGAGGGGACCGTGTTTACCTCCGAGGATGTCGTAGGCGAGGTAGAGAGCGCCGAGGACATCGAAGAAGCTGCCGATGAGACTGACGGCGGCGAGTTGATAGTGAGTCACGAATTAGTTGCTTACAACAATTTTCGCGTATTGCTGAAACTGAGACCCAGTATAGGCTGTTCGGTGGTTTGGGCCTTTCGGTATCACGAGTTCTGAATGAGGAAGCCCTATTCGCCCAGGAAGATCTCGACGCTGTTGGATGTCCAGGTGGCAACCCCACAACCGAAGAAGTCGGTGTCTTCGGTCCAGATCGGGCACCCCAGCGCGAGAGCAGATGCGAGAATCGGCCAGTCGTCCGGATCGCGAGATCCGAGTCGCCTCTTCGCTTCCATCTCGTGTTCGCGGTAGATGTCGGGGCCGACCAAATCCACAAGACCCATCATTGCATCCAACAAGCGAAGCGCCTTTGCCGGATCGCCTCCACGTCTGGTGACAAGTATCGCCAGGTGTTCCTGCGGTTCCGATAGCGCCAACTCGGGGACAAAAAACGATGCGCGGCCGGTGAAGCTTTCGAGGATTCGCCGGACGCGAACGCCCAATACCGCGCGAATCAGGATGTTGGCATCGAGCTCGAGTGCTCTATTTGGCATTCCGTTTCTTATCGCGGGAGGCCTGCCGGATCTCCTTAAATTCGCCCATGAGTTCGTCTTCGGAGGCGCCCCACGACGCGATCATGGCGTCGAGATCCTTTGCGGCAGCGCGCATCGCCTCGAGTTCCGCCTTCCGGTTTCGCTTCTGTGCCGGAATGAAGTATCCCAGTGTCTCGCCATGACGAGTGATTGCCAGCGAGCGGCCGCCTTCGAGGTAGCCTGCAAGGTTTTCGCGAAACTCGCGTATGCCGATTTTTTCAGTCTCC
>Ga0302320_10008331_pt1 | contig 22610 bp, 21 predicted proteins | sample Bog_T0_3_FD_202130 | JGI IMG/M metagenome (GOLD analysis project Ga0302320, IMG submission 202130) | Peat permafrost microbial communities from Stordalen Mire near Abisko, Sweden - Bog_T0_3 | ecosystem: Environmental > Terrestrial > Soil > Wetlands > Peat | place: Sweden: Abisko, Stordalen Mire... | reverse complement strand
TGCTGCTGTGGGCGGTGGCCGAGGGCAAGCTGCGCGGCTTGCAGTTGACGCGGACCAAACTGGACGAATCCACCACCAGTCTGGCCAACGCCCTTGCGGAACTGGAGAAAGACAAGGCGCAGATCGCCACCCTGCAAACCCAGGTGGATGATCTGCAAAAGGAGAAGGAAATGGCGGTTCAATCCGCCAAGGGCTTGGAGGATGAAATGCGCTCCGATCTGGAGTCCAAGGATGTCACCATTTCCAAGCTGCAAGGCAAGCTGACCGTGAACATTCTCGACCGCGTGCTGTTTGAATCCGGCGAAGCCGTGCTCAAGCCGGCCGGCGAAACGGTCATGCGCAAAATCGCGGCCCTGCTCGCGGGGCATCCCACGCTGAAGATCCATGTCATCGGCCACACCGACAATGTGCCCATCCGCAGCCGGTTTGCCAGCAATTGGGAGCTCTCCACCGCGCGCGCCCTGGCCGCCGTGCATTTTCTCACCGAAAAGGCGGGGGTGGACCCGCGCCGCGTCGGGGCCGTGGGCTATGGCGAATTCCGGCCCATCGCCGACAACGCCACGGCGGAAGGCCGGGCCAAGAACCGCCGCATCGCCATCACCATTTTGTCCGACGAACTGGCCGGGGTGGATACCGTGCCAGCGGAGAAACCAGCGGCCCCCGCGCCCGTCGTGGCGCCCGCCGAGACGCCTGCGGTGGCCCCGACCGATGCCCCGCCGCCGCTGCCGGTCGTGGTGACGCCGCAACCCATGCCACCGGTTCCCGAGCCCCCCGCCCTGGAACCGCCGCCGCCCACGCCGCCGCCGCAGAACTACTAACTATTGACACTGGACAAATCCATTATGACAACCAAAAAATTGGGAGAACCCTGTGCGGAAATGGAAGCAACCTGCTGCAAATAAAATGTTGACTCGACTTTACCTCGGCCTAAAAATCATTCCATGAAACCACGCCTGACCATCCAATCGCACAAACCGAGTTTGGGTGAATAATACTGTTAGGCCGGATTCACTATGAGAACATTTCAACGCCGATTTTTAGGATTATGCCTGCTGCCCATTTTGATGATGTGCCTGGATGATGGGTTTACCTTGCTCCAACAGCCCGCTGCGTATTGGTCAGGCGACTACTCGAAGGCTCAAGAAGGCGATGCGTGGTTCTATCACTTGATGGCCATCCATCCTGCGGCGTTTATTTCGTGGAGGGCAGCGACAGCTCTAGTCACTGTTGGCATGATCTTATTCATGCCACAGACGCTCGCGTTGATCATCAGCATTGCATACACACTGGGCCATTTTGTTGGCGCGTCCACATGGCTGCTGTATGGCGGATATTTTCGTTATGGTCACAAGATGTTTGCTGGCCTATGTTTGTTGACGGCTATATTCATGGCCGTTGCAATTCGGTGGGGTTGGCGAGCAGAGCCACAGTCGGATTCACCGGTAGGAGTTCGCTTGCATATCGGATTGCGCTGGGCGTTGATTTTGCTACTCGCGGGCATTGCTGCTTGGATGAATCTATGGAAGGAATGAAGCATCCGCCTAACAAGTCGCCGGAGCCAACCGCCGTTGGCGCTTGCCGTTCCGCTTTCGCGGTTCACGTCGCGAGTCGGCGGTGGCTCAGCTTTTTTCGTTAGGCCTTACATAGCTGCTCACAGACAACATATATGGCACTAGATCAAGCGATAGCCACATTAGCAGCACCAGTTATCACACTGGTTGCCGGAGTCGTTGCAGGCCGCGTTTCTGCGATTCGCAGGCGCTCGCAAAGCGCGATTCCTATTGATTCTGCTTCTGGTGTGATTGGAGTATATCCAAAACTACCAATGGAGGAGCTTTCAGATGAGATTTCTCAAGCCCGTCACGTAGAAATTCTTCAGACATGGGCCGATAACCTCATTCAGCTTCAGCCAGCATTTCAACAAGCTGCCAATGCCAATGCAAAGATTCGCATCTTACTTATCAGCCCCGACTCAATAATGTTGAAGTATCGGGCACATGAATACAGGGATGGGTCAGTTTCGTTTGAGACACTCCGAAACCGGTTGATAGATCAGATACAAGACATGAAGGCGTTTTGTAGGCAAAACAACATCACGAACAATGTGCTTATTCGTTTATACGATGGGACGCCAGTATTATCCATTTATCAGACAGATAAGATTGTGTATCTCGGCAACTTCTGGCGACGCGGTTCCGCAATGCAATGCCCACAACTCAAGGCGAAAGATACAGGCTACTACCCAGATTGGGCTACTAAACACTTTGACGCGATATGGGATGATAAGAACACTAAATCGGCCTAACAAGTCGCCGGAGCCAACCGCCGTTGGCCCTGTCAGTTCCGCTGTCGCGGTTCACACCGCGAGTCGGCGGTGGCTCAGCTTTTTTCGTTAGGCATCGTTCGCACGCATGAAGACAGAAGAGCACAACAAGGGAGTCTGCTTTCAGGTGCCAGACGCGACCTATGGCTATCTTTGTCGCGCTGTCTTGACAGTTCCCGGCGTTGTTTTCACGAAGCGGCGACGTTTCTTTTGGTCTGGCATGGATGTCGGTGCCGAGTTTTCGTTTCGAGGCCACGATTTCGAGATTGAGACCGATTCGTGGGATGGCGCACTTTGGATTTTAGCGAAGGACAAGCAAAAGCATGAGGTTGAGATGCAGGAGTTGCGAGACGCAGTTGAGAGATTTACGATTCCTGGCGGGCCGGTGATGGTATTTTTTCGACGGATTTTATCAGAGACTTTTACATGACCACGATGCCTAACCAGTCGCCGGAGCCAACGTGGTTGGGCGCATCAGATTTGCGCTTGAGCGTGTAAAGGGTCGCGTTGTCAAAGGGAAAAGGGGTCGGGGAAAAGGGGTCAGACCTGGGTCAGACCTAACTATTGACACACGGGCGGCTGGTCTGGTAGGGTTTGGGCATGCCGCGCAAACTGCGAGTGGAATATGCGGGGGCGATATATCATGTGATGAATCGCGGGGATCGGCGGGAGTTGATTTTCATGGATGAGTCGGACCGTGAAAGCGGCTTAAGGATGCAAACCAGCTTAAGCGATACCGAGCCCTAAGAGGCCTCCTTAAAGTGATTAAGCGCGGTGGTACGATGCTATGGCTTGGAATTGACTTCATATGGGAGCAAATAATAAATGACCCAACTCTAAACCCTGGCTGTAATCAGGGGCAAATGACATGAGCAATACCAGAACAAGCGACGGTATCATGGAGGCAGATTGGGAGGTTATTCAGGTCCTCGCTGCGGATATTGCAAATGTTGTAATGGCCCAGAATTACGGAACTGCAAGAGTAACTACTGAAAAGCTTCTCTCCCAAATTTCGCGGCTCGAGGAAAAATATGGTAGACTGCCGAGTCTCTTGGCAACGCGTGCCGACTGTATTGATGACGAAAAGGAAAGGATACAATTATTGAAAGATGCTTAGAGGGACAAACTTTTCGTTTTTTTAGTCAAATCTCCTTTCATACATAAATAGAGCGGGGCAGCACGAACCTCAAATTTCCATGTTGCCAGGATGATGGCTTTGAGATGACGCCCTTTTCCTCGAAGCCGAATGTGTGAAGAAGTTTGAGGCAATGTTTATTTTGAGGATGAACGACGCCAATGACTTGTTCTGCGCCAAGTTCGTTAAATGCGGCAGGAATCAGAATTTTGCAGACCTCGCGGCCGAAATGTCGGCCCCGATAATCCTGTGAGATTACGACTTGAATTTCGCGGGTTACTTCTGCGTCGGGATAATCTGAATCCAGGTATTGATCGAGCGCAGCCCGACCTGCGAATTGCCCGGTGGCTTTCGCTAAAACGGCAAGGGTCTGGCACCGAGACAATTTGGACTCCACCCCACGAATCCATTCCTCACGCGGCACGCGAGTGGGACCGTTCAAGTAACGCTTTACATCCGGGTCGGACTCAATGCGATACATCTCGCTTAAATCTTCTGCTTGGAGGCATCGGAGCATGACGCTTGAACCGATCTTTGGCAGAGTTAAAATGTTCGGATTGTCCATCGTTGAAATTCAAACGCCAATTGCCCCAATCGTCCATCCCAAAATGATTTTGGCAGCGACATTTACCTGGCCCGGCGCGGCCGACAATTCGGGCTGGGGCGATCGCTTCATTCGACGCGGACACATTTTCCATAGATGCCGTTCGAGCCAATCCAACCGTTGATGCGACCGCGATTATTGCCAATCTGAAATCGCTCGCCCTGTCTGGCTTTCACGAGATGAAGATACTGAAAGCCGTTCACCTTGCACAAGACGATGTCACCGATTTGGAGATCGGCCGCATTGACTGGCACCACCGTGCACAACTGTCCGGATTCAATCTTCCCGCTCATGGAATTCCCGCGGGGACGAAACTGAACCGTCTCTCCTCTTCTCAGCTTGTCGATGTGGGGAGTGGCCCAACCCATACGCTTATGCGGAAGGTAGAAATGTATGCCCTGCCGGATCCGCAGCGTGAACCGCGACAGCGGAACGGCCAGCGCCTACGGTTGATGACTTGTTCGGCGAGAAGTTCATGGAATACACAAAATAACAATGCAAATGGCCGCCAAAATTAAAGCCGGTGGCCACCAGCGTGCCAACACTGCTCCAACTTGAAGTGCCGCCCGGACGGGCTCCCGCTCGAACCTATAAAAACCAACTGCTGAAAAAATGGCCAGGGCAAGCAACATCCGAGACTGGTACGGACTTAAATGACCAATCAGAGAAACCGAAAACAAGGCGATCCCTCCAATAATCCCGATCGCGATCAGCAGACGCCCGCGAACGCTCGATCCTCTGGCTTGCAGGTTGAGACCATAGAGTACGCAGCCGACTGGCATATTCGCCAAAACCGTGTAAGCGGCAATCACCCAAGCTGCATAAACTTTCTTGCCAGCTAACGGAAGGGCTGGCGGCGGTGGATTGTCGGCGGATGTCATACGCTCAGATCGCCCAAAGGGTACCCCATTATTAGAGGCTGTCTCGGGATGCTGAGGGCCGCTTGGGCCTCATGTTCCTTCCCGTTCATGAAGAGGCCGAACATTGTAGTGAGCCAAGGCTGAGTGATTTATCCCAGTTCATTGAGTTGTTTTAGCCATTTGTATCTGATCCGTCGAGTGTAATTTGGGTGATGGCGTCGGCGAGAGCCACATCCTATTTGGTTGAATTTCAAATCTCAAATTGGTGATCAGGCCAGCAATGAAATGATCGGAAATGGCTCACCACCGATCCAGTTCAGTGCCCGCGAGGATGAACGGGCCGACTGCTTTCAGGTCGTTATCAACCACGGGTTCGCTGAGGTAATATTCGTAGCTGCCGTCGCGGGGGCGGCCGGCGGCGGTTTTGAAGCCCAGCCCGGCCACGGAACAGCAGTGGGTGAGGGACCACTGGCCATTGCCATCGTTGCGGAGGAGATGGTCCACGAGCCCGGCGTAGCCCTTGGTGATGGCGGGCACATACTCGCGGGACAGGTAGCCGCGATTGACGCCCTTGGCCAGGGCGGCGACAAACATGGCGGAGGCGGAGGCCTCCAGATAATTGCCGGGGCGCCCGCCCTGATCCAGCACCTGCCACCATAGGCCGGTCTGGGCGTCCTGCCATGGGACGATGCCGCGCGCGGTCTTTTGCAGGGTGGCCAGGATTTGCGCGCGGGCGGGATGGTTCGTGGGGAAGTAGTCCAGAATGTCCACCAGGGCCATCACATACCAGCCTTCGGCGCGGCCCCAGAAATTCGAGGAACAGCCGGTTTGCGGATTGGCCCAGGGCTGGATTTTCGCGGCGTCCCAGGCGTGGTAATTCAAGCCGGTTTTGGCGTCGTAGGTATGCTCATCAATGAGGCGCAGTTGCCGGGCGACGTCGCTGACGCTGCGGGATTGCGCAAAGACCTGACCGCACTCGAGGTGGAAGGGGGCGGCCATGTAAATGCCGTCGAGCCACATTTGATTGGTGTAGCGCTGCTTGTGCCAGAAGCCGCCCTCCGGCGTCTGGGGCTGGGAAACGAGTTGAAAATCGAGCACTTGGGCCGCGTCATGATACCGGGCGTCGCCGGTGAGCCGCCAGAGGGCGAGGGCGGTTTTGCCGGAGTTCAAGGAATCGAGCTGGAATTCGTTGCGGTTATAGGTGCGAACCTCGCCGTGGAACCCCACGAACGAGCCGATGGCGTTTTTGGAAAATTGGACGTAGGGGGACTGGATGAACGGCGGGTTGGCGGGCGAGCGGCCGGCGTTTTGCGCGAGGGTTTCGTTGAGGTGCAGCAGGGACAAGGTGAACAGTCCGGCGGCGTAATCCCATTTGGCGCGACCGTTGGGCTTCCAATCGAGCGAATCGCCGCGGCGCGCGATTTCGGAATCGGCGAGCCGCTGGGACCAAGTCAGGGGCGAGGCGCCGGAGAAGGTTTTGGGGGTGGCGGGCGGGGCAGGGGAGGGGACCGCTTTGGGGGTGGCGCAACTGGTGCATAGCATCAGCAGCGTGGCCAGGAGGGCGGGGGAATGACGAATGACGAATGGCAAATGACGAATGATTGCCCAAGCACGAATGACCGCAGGCTGGGAAGCCTGCGCTACAAGGATTTGCGTGGTTTTGGCCGGCTTCATTATGAAATATCCGGGTTCGGCATTCGGCATGCGGCTTTGTCATTTGCCAAGGTTCACACCGCCTCCTGGCCGCCGCCGTCGTGGCCTTCGCCGTCGAGGTCGATCAGGATGTCGCGCGGTTCGGCGCCTTTGCTGGGGCCGACAATGCCGCGGCCTTCCAGTTCATCCATGATGCGGGCGGCGCGGGTGTAGCCCAGGCGCAGCCGCCGTTGCAGGAGCGAGACGCTGGCTTTTTGCTCGCTGCGGATGACTTCGATGCACTGCTCAATGATTTCCTCATCCTCGTCAATGCCGCTTTCCACCTCGGACGCCGCCGACTTGGAAAGCTGGTTGTGGATTTCCATTTCGTAGCTTGGTTTGCCCTGTTTGGCGATGAAGTCCACGATGTTTTGCAGTTCTTGATCGGTGATGAGCGCGCCCTGGGCCCGGTTGAGCTTGGCGGAGCCGGGGGGCAGGAACAGCATGTCGCCCTTGCCGAGGAGCTTGTCCGCGCCCATGGCGTCGAGAATGGTGCGGGAATCCACGCGGCTGGCCACCTGAAAGGCGATGCGCGCGGGGATGTTGGCTTTGATGACGCCGGTGATGACATCGACGGACGGGCGCTGGGTGGCGACGATGCAATGAATGCCGGCGGCGCGGGCCATTTGGGTGATGCGGGCGATGGCCATTTCCACGTCCGCCGGGGCGACGAGCATGAGGTCCGCCAGCTCGTCAATGATGACCACGATGTAGGACAGCTTTTCAGGAATGATGATGTCCTCCTCGCGGGGGACGATGATTTCCTCGTCAATTTCCACGGCAAAGCCATCCGAGCCGGGCTCCAATTTTTCCTTTTTGGCTGAGAGCGGCAGTTCCAATTCGGCGGTGGGCAGGGGCTTGTTCTTGGGCCGGTCATTGAACGATTTGACGTTGCGCACGCCGACGCGGGCGAAAATCTTGTAGCGTTTTTCCATCTCGTTGACGACCCAGCGGAGGGCGAGAATGACTTTCTTGGGGTCGGTGACGACGGGCACGACGAGGTGGGGCAGGGCGTTGTAGAGCTGCAACTCGACCACCTTGGGGTCAATCATCACGAAACGCAGTTGGTCGGGCGAGAACCGGTAGAGCAGGGAGGCGATGATGGAATTGATGCAGACGGATTTGCCGGACCCGGTGCTGCCGGCGATGAGCATGTGCGGCATTTCCGCGAGGTCGGCGATGATGGGATGCCCGTAAACGTCCTTGCCGAGGGCGATGGGGATTTTGGCCTTGGTGTTGCGCCATTCATCGGATTCAAAGAGGTCCCGCATGATGACCTTGGTTTTGATGGCGTTGGGCACTTCCACGCCGACGGAGGATTTGCCCGGGACGGGGGCGAGGATGTGAATGCGCTCGGCCTTGAGGGCGGCGGCGATGTTGTTGGTCAGGGCGGTGATTTTTTCGAGCTTCACGCCGGGGGCCGGATGCAGTTCGTAACGCGTGATCGTGGGGCCCTTGGTGATGTCGCCCAGGGAGACTTCAATGTCGAATTGCGCGAGGGTTTGTTGCATCAGGCGCGCATTGGCCATCAATTCCTCCTTGGATTCGGTCGGCTTGACGGTCATGTCCGGCTGTTGGAGGAAATCCATGGAGGGCAGCTGGTAGTTGCCGATCATGGGCACGGAGGCGACCGTCATGGGCTTGGGCTTGCGGGGAGCGGGCTTGGGACGCGGGGCTGGGGGCGGCGGCGCGGAGCCATCGGCAATGATGATGTCGGGCTCCGGCCCGGGCTCGCCGGCTTTGGCTTCATCGGTTTTGGCTGCCAGCGGCGGCTTGCTCTCGGCAGGTTCAGCGGCCTTGGGCTCGTCGGTTTTTGGGTCCGGTTTGTCGTTCGATTTGCGCCCTAAAATTTCCTCGCTGGTGGCGGCGCGGACCTCCTGGGCCGGGATGACTTGGCCGACCTGGATGGGGGTGGTTTCCTCCCTGGCATCGGGAGTTTTGCGGGGGCGCGGGCCGCCTTTGACCGGTTGCGGCACACTCAAATCGCGCACGGTGGGCTCGGGCACTGGTTTCAGGTCGGCTCCCAGGCCGCTGGGGGTCTTGTCGGCCTTGTCCGTCTTGTCGGTTTTCTCTTCCTTATCGTCCTTGGTGCGACCCACTTCCTCTTCGAGCTTGCGCTTTTGTTGTTCCAACTCCCGGGCGCGTTTTTCCAAGGTCAATTCTTCGGCTGACTTGCCGGCATCCTCCGGGTTGGTGCCGCGCCTGCCCAGCAGGGCGCGAATCCAGCCGCCCAGGTGGAAATTCGTCAGAAACAACAGGCTGATCAGGCCCAATGCGGCATAAAAGATGGTGGCACCCCGGCCAAACAAGACAAACCCATATTCCCAGTTCTTGGTCTGGCCGTAGGTCAGATACCCCACCATGCCGCCAACGCTCAAAATACCCTTGTCCAGATGAAACTGGCCAGAGCGTCCGCCCTCGTCCCACTGGTACAGGACGCCGGAGATGGCCAGCATGAGGACGCCCGACCAAAACAGAGACCACCACAGGCGCTGGCGCAGATAATGGAAGAGGGAGGTGAGATAGCTGATGGCAAAAACCAGGGTGAGCCAGGGCAGGGCATAAGCCGCCCCGCCAAACAGCCAAAAGGTGTCGTAGGCCACCCAGGCACCGATGGGCCCGATCCAGTTGTGGGTCGGCTTGTTGACGTGGGTGGTGAGAAATGAGATGTCATTGCTGTCAAACGACAGTTGCGCACAGAAGAGCGCGGGCGCGACAAACAGAAGGAGCACGCCGATGACGTCGTTAATACCAGAATGGGAACCGGGTGTGTCACCCGACTTTCTTGCCATGCCAGCAACGTAACAATTCGCGGCACGGGTTCAAAGTTGAAAAACGACGTATCAAGATCTGCTTTCGCACCATTTTTTCACAATTTGTCCATTGCGGACGATTGCGATTCCGCCGCGGCCGGCAAAGCGATGCCAACCTCCTCCATCCCATTCCCAGAGTTCGTCTCCCGGTTGCATTTGAGCAGCTATTTCCGAGGTGCGTTCCTTGATCTGAGGTTCCAATTGCCGCCTCATTTTGGCTGCCACATTTTGATCCAAAAATTGAGCCAAATGTTGGTTCACCCAAGCTTCATAGGAGATTGGTTTGCGGAGAATTCGGCACAAATCAGAGTTTTCCGATACCCATCGTTGACGTTCTGATCGGCATTGACTGCAAGCCCAATTCTTGTCGGTAGCAAAAGGGAAAAGTGATTCTAGTGCTTGATCGTATTCGAGCGTATCTCTTATTTCGGACAGCTCTTCTCTATTTGAGATGGCATCCGTTAGCTCGTCGTCATGAACATCGCAAATGCGAAATGCGGCCATGATCGCCTCACAATTTATAGCGCCATCAGTCTTGGAAACAAATTCCCGCCATAATTGTTCCTGCCAAAAGAAAAGGCGTCCTTTCCTTTGGCATTCTTGGTTAATGGTGCGAACAAACTTGCAATAACGGTCTTGCCCGGCGAAACACCTGAATGATTTTCTTATGTCTGCAACGTTCATAAAGCAATCCAGCTGTGTTGATTGAAGGTTTTCAATATTCGCAACTGATCCGATTGAATCACATTCTTCCACACTAATCCATCAATCCATCAATCCGGGTGCCGTGGCTCACCCGCCAAATGCGGAATATTTCTTGATGCCCCGCCGCCACATCCAGCGCGCGAACAGGTAGGCCGCCAGCACCCACATCAACTGGCAGCCCAGGCCCCGCCACAGGTCGGCCCCGGCGGACTTCCCCAGATAAATGCTGATCGGAAAATAGAGCTGATAGGGAAAGGGGGTGAAGGCCAGCACCGTCTTGAGCGCGGGCGGCAGAATGTCCAGGGGAAACAAATGGCCGCTGGCCAGATATTCAAACGCAAACAGGATGAAGATGAAGGTGGAGATTTCGAGCAGCCAGAAGGCCAGCATGGCCATGGCGTAGGAGATGAAGAATTGCAGCAGCGCCGTCAGCAACAGGGAAACCGGCAGCACCAGCAACGCCGTCAGGCTGGCGGGGGGCAGGGCGTATTGGCGGAAGCAGAACAGGAAGGCGGCCAGCGGCAGGGCGGCAACGGCAATAAAGGCGATGCGCCCGGAAAAAAACAGGCAGAGGCGATACCACAAGTAATCCACCGGCTTGAGCAAAAACTGGCTGATGTTGCCTTCGCGAATGTCGGCGGCGATCTGCCAGTCGTCCTCGTTGACCGCCGTCAGCACATCCACGACGGCGACCAGCAGATAATAAAAGAGCATTTGGGCCTGGGAAAAACTGCCGCTGCCGCCGGTGTGATTTTGGTAGATGGTCCTCCACAGCGAGAGCATGGCAAACAGCGGGATGAAGCTGAACAGCGTCCGGGTGAGGTAATTCACGCGGTACGCCAGGTTGTTCTGCAATCCGATGCCGATGACGTAAAGGTACTTTTTCATGCGCCTGCCGCCCTAATGTAAATCACCCGCCGCAAATGACGATGGAAAAGGCGTTGAGGCGTTGAGGTGGATGGAGGATGGAGTCGCGCGGCGGCTCCGTTTGCGGGAGCAAGCACTTTGGGGCGCGGCTTTGCCCACTGCTTCGCGCCTGATTTCCCGCCTTCGACGGGGGCTTGAAACATGGTCATGCTCTGGATTTGCGGGGGAATGGCCGCAGCGCGACCCTTGCCACCATCCGGGTGGACGGAGTCGCGGAGCGCGGCATTGTCCAAGGCTCACGCAAGATTTTCGGCTGCGGGCGGTACTTATTTAGCCAGGAATTTCCGGACCATGGTTTCCAAAACGCCAATCCACGCCGGATGCTCATTCAAACATGGGATGAGCTGAAAGCTGGTGCCGCCCGCCGCCAAAAAGGTTTCCCGGCCGCGAATCCCCAGTTCCTCAATGGTCTCCAGACAATCCGCCACAAACGCCGGGGACATCACCACGACGCGTTTATACCCTTCCCGGGGCAGCCGTTCCAACTCAAAATCCGTGTAGGGTTTGAGCCAGGGATCCTTGCCCAGACGCGACTGAAACGACACGGACCAGGTGCCGGCGGGCAGGTGGGCGGCCTCGGCAAACGCCTCCGCCGTGCGGAAACATTGATGCCGGTAGCAATAACCGTGGGCCTCGTTCGGCACCCGGCAACAGTCCGGCCGGGTCAGGCAATGCGCGTGGGTGGGATCGGATTTCCGGAGATGCCGTTCGGGCAGGCCATGGAAACTGAACAAAAAATGGTCGTAGGGTGCCTGCAAAAAGCCCCGGGCCATGGCCACCATGGCCGCGATGAAATCCGGGGCGTCGCCATAGGGTGGTTGCACGACGACCTTCATCCCGGGGGCCAGTTTCCGGACCACTTCCCGCACGCGCACCACGGCGGTCTCGTAGCTGGACATGGCGTAATGGGGAAACAACGGAATCAGCAGCAGCTCGCTCACCCCGCGCGCCGCCAGGCTCGTCACGGCGGCGGCGATGGACGGATTCTGGTAGCGCATGGCCAGTTCCACCGGCACGTCCAGGCGCGCCTGCAATTTGGCCTGCACGTTGCGGCTGGTGGCGACCAGCGGCGAACCGGCGGGCGTCCAGATGCTTTGGTAGGCATGCGCGGCTTCCCGGGGTCGGCGGATCAGAATCATGCCCACGATGAGCCGCCGGAGCAGCCAGGGCGTGTCAATCACGCGGGCGTCCATCAGGAACTCGTTTAAATACCGGCGCACATCCGGGACCGCCGGGGAATCCGGCGAGCCAAGATTAACCAGCAGGATGGCCTTGCTCATGTGACGGAATATTTAACCACGAACCCGGCCCGATGCAATGATGGATCGCATTAGAAAAAGTGCAAGGGCCACCCGGATTTGGCGTTGGGGGCGCAACGCATCGCGCACCAAAACGCCTTGTCACCCCGAGGTCACGAACTTCAAGCCATTCGGATGAACTATTTTATGGGATAATGGCAGATTTTTTGCGCAGCCTTTTATACAGCAATTCCAACGGAACATTCCCATCATTATCGCAAATGGCTTGTTTGATGGAGATGTCATGGACCGCACTCCTGCCTATGTTGACCAAGTCACTCCATCAGCAGAAGCGGACCACCAGATGGCACCATCCGATTCGCCCTTCCAGGCCAGATAGATGGGGCCGCCATGCTTGGAGTCACCGGCCATTGCCGGTTCAGCCTTGGTGGCAACCAGTGGGATTTGATTTTGCGGCCCCCAGTTTGCGCCATCAGCAGAGCCTGACCACCAAATTGCGTTATCGGATTCACCTTTCCAAGCGAGAAAAAAGCCCAGATCGGATGCGCCAACCGCCGGTCCGACGGTCGTTCTGGCACCATCTTTAACTCTCGCTTGCGGCAACCAGGCCAGGTCAGAAGACAGTGACGACGCCCAGATTGTTTTATCAGCCACGCCCTTCCAAGCGAGGGTGCCGCCGCCGCCATCCCCGATGAATACGGTTGGCCGGGAACTCGTTTGCGCCGTTTGAATCTGCCCGGAGGTCCATTCCCCGAATTCAGAATCTGGAGATGAGGTGGCCCACCTTACAGTGTTATCGGCCCCGCCTTTCCAGGTGATGATCGTATATCCGGTGGAGATGATGGTCGAAAGTGACGGCTCGCCGCCGTTCGCGGTAACGGACACTGGTGCGGTCCACACACCACCAGTCTCCACGTTATACCGGGAGCACCAGATTGTTTGATCGGACTCATCCTGCCATGCCAGGATCAGAAACGGGTCGCCCTGTTGATCATAGTAAGTACCAAGCGCCGGCCCGGCACTCGTCAGCACGGGCGCGACGCCGGCACTCGTGGAGGCTTGGACTTGGGACGGCGGTTGCAACCAGTTTCCATTGTCATACGCAGACCACCATACGGTGTTATCGGATGCGTTTTTCCAAGCCAGGAATATTTGGGGGTTCTGGCCACCGAACACCGAGATGGCCGGCCCGTCACTGGTGGTGGCACCCGGCACTTTTTTTTGCACGCTCATTGTATTTCCCTTTCTTTGATGATGTAAGGCAGAGTTGGATTTGGGAGCCCCTGCGCAGGCTCAAGCGGACGGTGCCAACGCAATTGATGGATTCCCATTGCCCAAAACCGCGCGAATGAAACCTTGCTTTTAGCAGACACCAACCCGTTCGTTTAATCAAGCCAAAATCATCATCGGGTGGCCGGATGAAGCCGGGCGAACCACGAAATACACGAAACACACGAAAATAAAGCCAAGACGACAGCAGGCCGGCATCCATGTCCGATGCAACCGCGTTGGGGTTGAAAATGATGTTGGAGGATTACCCAGGTAGTCCGCGATGCGGCCAACCCTGGGCTGAAGGATGCAATCCCGTTGGGATTGAACACCGTGCCATCGGCCGGAAATAAGGGCAACCCGGGCGAACCACGAAACACACGAAGCACACGAAAATAAAGCCAAAACAACAGCAGGCCGGCGTGCATGCCCGATGCAACGCCGTTGGGGTTGAAAATGATGTTGGAGGATTACCCAGGGTAGTCCGCGATGCGGCCAACTCTGGGCTGAAGGATGCAATCCCGTTGGGATTGAACACCGTGCCATCGGCCGGAAATAAGGGCAACCCGGGCGAACCACGAAACACACGAAGCACACGAAAATAAAGCCAAAACAACAGAAGGCCGGCCTCCATGCCCGATGCAACCCCGTTGGGGGTGAAAATGATGTTGGAGGATTACCCAGAGTAGTCCGTGATGCGGCCAACCCTGGGCTGAAGGATGCAATCCGGTTGTGGTCTTGGCGGAGTTTGGACGCCCATGACAACCAACGATCACTCTTTTTGCGTTTCGCACCAGCGACGCCACATTTCGCGGTAGGCGGCTTCCAGGTGGCCGATGAATTGGGACGCGTCGCACAGCGGGCTGTGCAGCATTTGCTCCCGCAATTGCTGCCGCACGCCGGCCAGGGCGGGCAGGTTGCCAGCTAATTGCCGGCATTTGGCCACATATTCGTCCGGGGTGGCGGCGGCCCATTCGGGATGCCCCAGATGGGTCACGAGGCTGATGCCCACGCGCGCGACGTGCGTCCGGCCTTCCAGGGTGATCACCGGCACGCCCATCCACAGCGCGTCGCACGTGGTCGTGGTGCCGTTGTAGGGAAAGGGGTCCAGGCCGATGTCCACGCGGTTATACCGCCCCAGATGCTGCTCCTTGGAACGCCGGGTGCCGTCCAATTCAATGCGGTCCGCGCTGACGCCCGCCTGCGTGAATTGTTCCAGCAAGCGGCGCGCGGTCTGGGGATTGTCCAGCCCCTGCGATTTCAGCAACAGGCGGGCGGTGGGTAATTCAGCCAGGAGCCGCGCCCAGAGGGCAATGGTCGGCTCGCTGAGTTTGCGGAAATTGTTCAAGCAACCGAACGTGACCTGCCCGTTGGCCAGCGCCGGCAATGGTCCCACCGCCGGACTCTCGATGGCGGGGCGGTAGCAGGAAAAGGTTTGCGGCAGACGGATCAATTTTTCGCGATGCCACGCCTCGGTTTGGCCGGGCGGGTCGGAGATATAATCCGTCAGGCGGTAGTCCATGGCTTCCAGCCCGGTGGTGTTGGGATAGCCGATCCACGTGACTTGCACCGGGGCGGGTTTGCGGGCGAACGCCAGCAAGGAGTTGTCTGTGGTGTGCCCGGCCAGATCCACCAGAATGTCAATGGCATCCAGACGGATCAACTCGGCCACGGCTTCCGGCGTGCATTCGTGGATCTCGCGCCATTGGTCGGCCTGGCCGCGCAGCCGCTGGGTCACGTCGTCCGCCACCGCGACGTTGGCGTAACAAAACACCTCGAATTGATCGCGGTGATGCGCGAGCAAGACCGGCTCAATGAACGAGGCAACCGGATGATCGCGAAAGTCCGGGGAAACATAGGCGATGCGCAGGCGGCGGTCGGGCAGGGGCGGATTGTGGTGAACGCGCCAGGTGGGGCGCAGCAGCCGCTCAAACCGTTCAGACCACAAGCGGTGCTCGGCGAAATGCCGGGCCGGCTGGGTGGTGGGCAGATAATTCTGCACGAAGATCAAGTTGGTGTGTGTGTCGGGCTCCGGCTGGATATCCAGCGCCGCCCGATAATGGTTGACCGCCTCGGCCAGCAAGCCTTCCTCCACGCAGATGCGGGCCAGATCGTGATATGCCTCGGCAAAGCGGGGGCGCAGGCGGAGCGCTTCCATGATGGACTGGCGGGCGGCTTCGGGGCGGTGCTGGGCCATGAAGGCCTGCCCGAGAATCTCGTGCGCCTCGGGCAGCGCGGGATTGATTTGGATGGCGTGTTGGAAAGAGTCCACGGCCTCATCCAACAGCCGCTCTTGCAGGCAGGTCATGCCCCGGGTCAGCCAGAAGACGCCATCCTTGGGGGAGAGCGTGGTGGCCTGACGCAGGCTGGCCAGCGCCGCCGGCAGCCGGTGCAGGTTGCGGAGGGTGACGCCCAGTTGATGGTGGGCTTCGGCCATATCGGGCTTCCGGGTGATGGCCCCCTGAAACGCGGCCGCGGCCTCCTCGGTCCGGCCCAGCGTGTTCAAGGCAAAGCCTTGCTGCAACAGGGGTGGGGCAAATTTGGGGTTGGCTTTGGCGGCGCGCTCAAATAGTTCGACGGCCCCGGCATTGTTGCCGCTCGTTTGCTCGATCAGGCCGAGCAGGTAGAGGGCATCGGGATGTTGGGGCCAGCGTTGAAGCATTTGCCGGTAGATGGCCGCGGCGTCTGCCAGCTGGCCGGAGCGTTGGGCGGTAAGTCCCTTTTGCAGAAGTGCTGCCGGATTCATGCGCGCAAGCTATCCGGTCCGCGCGGTAGAAGAAAGAAACAATTTCAGCAACGTGGGGCAGCGGGTGCAGGCCGGTCCAAAGTTCGAATGGGCGACCCATCTGGCGGAGCGCGGTGTCGGAGACCAGCCGCAGCAAGATGGCCAGCTGAAAGACCGGTCGAGCGGCTTGAGCCGATTGAATGGTAAACGGGTGTAAGACCGCTAAATCACCTTATTGGTAGCGGCAATTGGATGGTGAGGGAAGGAATCCATCGCCCATTCCATCATACCTACAAATGGATGTCGTAACCCAGTTGTGCCGCCCTTACAGGGCGAATGAGATTGAGGGGCGATTTTCCCAGGGCGTCGCTCGCCGACTCGCTTTGCCCTGGGCTGTCCTATTGCGCCCTTTCAGGGCTGGAAAAGGGGCTCAACCACGCCGCTTTTCCAAAAATTCCTGGTCGCCCCACCCAAGTTACTTTGCGGTCAGTCACACCCGGCATTGACGGCGCGCAATTTTTTCTGTCACCTTGGAGCATGTCTTGGTCCCCCATAAGCACGTCGTCAGCGGCAACCCGCAGCAAGGTCTTCATCGGCGGCGGATCGGGAAGGCGGCGCCGGGGAGATTTTGCACCCGCCGGTTGCCGGCGCGGCGCGCATGGAGTGACGCGCCCTACCGCCTTGGGCTTGATCATTTGAACCGGAATACTTTTCATGACCATCCATACCCTCCTGACCCCCACCGAACTGCCCGCGCTCGCCCAGCGCGATCTGAGCGAGACCACCTGTGTGGTCTTTGACATTCTGCGGGCGACCAGCACCCTGGTCACCGCTTTGCACCACGGCGCGCAAGCCATCATTCCCGTCAGCGAAATCGCTGAAGCCGTGGCCCTGCAGCGGCAGCAGCCGGACCTGTTGCTCGCCGGCGAACGGGACGGCCTGCGCATTCGCGCCGAACAATCCGGCGGGATTGACTTTGATTTTGGCAATTCGCCCCGCGAGTTCCGCCCGGAGAAAGTCCGCGGTCGCACGCTCGTGAGCACCACCACCAACGGCACGCGCGCCCTGCGCGCCTGCGCCCCGGCCCGGGTCGTGCTGGCCGCCTCGTTCCTGAACCTGGCCGCCACGGCCCGGTTTTTGAATGAGGCCGCGCCCGAAGAACTGCTGCTGGTTTGCGCCGGCACCGGTGAAGGCGTGGCGCTGGAGGATGTGTTTGCCGCCGGCGCGCTGGCCGGGCTGGTGTCCGGCCAGCACACGGACAGCACGGAAGTGGCGGCGCGCGCGTACGCCCCGGCCAAGGCGGATCTGCCCGCCGCCCTGATCTGCGCCCAAAATGCCCGCCGGCTGCTGGCCATTCCGGAGCTCCGCGCGGACGTGGCGTATTGCGCCCAGCGCGACCTGTACAAATTGGTGGCCGTCATGCACCCGGATGGCCGGATTCGCCGGGCCTGATTCCGGGCACAAAAAAGGCCGTCCTTGCGGACGGCCTCAGACGATTCGCCAGGTCAGGCCTTGGCGGCCAGCTTGGCCTTCAAATTGGCGTTTTTGCGCTTCAGATAGGCCTTGCGGCGTTTTGCATGTTGCTCTTTATTATATTGTTTTCCCATAACTGTCTTTACTTTTCTCGCTAATTGCGATTTGGTGTGCGGTACTATGAGTTTTTATACGCGACGTTTCAATCTTTATTTCTTGCCCGCCATACTTTGTCTGGCGTTGGGCTGCCACACCCAGTCCAAGGACAAGGATAAAGCGATTGGTATTTTGCGCGTGCATATCGAAAGCGAGACCCAGGCGGCCGGCGGCAAGACCGTCCAGGTGCTGCGCGCCGAGCCCGTGTCCATCAACATCGTCAACCAGGCGATTTTGTCGGAGGCTGATCTGGTTTCCGCCCGGCTGCTCGAAGCGCCCGGCGGTTGCGCCCTGCAACTCCAGTTCAACAGCGCCGGGGCGTGGACGCTGGAACAATTCTCCTCCATCAATCCCGGCAAACACCTGGTTATTTTCGGCCAGTGGGGGGAAAAGACGGAGGAGGGACGCTGGCTGTCGGCACCGCTGATCAACCGCCGCATGGGCAACGGCTCGCTGGTGTTCACCCCGGATGCCTCCCACGAGGAAGTTGAAAAACTGGTCAAAGGCTTGAACGCCTACATCAAAAAGAATAACAAAACGAAATGAGAGCTTTGTTGTTGGCCGGGGCGCTGGGCTTTTTCGCCGCCGCCATTCACGCCCAGTCGCCCTTCCAGTTCCCCACCGCCAACCATGCGCTGTTTGAAGCCGGCCAGGAGCTGAGATTTTTTGCCCCGACCTCCCCGGATAAACCGTGGACGACGGGCAGCTTTGGCTGCGTGCGGAGCGAGGGCTGGAAAATCCACGAGGGGCTGGACATCCTCCATCTCCACACGGACCGGCGCGGGGAACCCACCGATCCCGTCACGGCCACGGCGGACGGCACGGTGGTGTACGTGAGCACGAAGCCGGCGTTGTCCAACTACGGAAAATATATTGTCATCCGCCATCTGGTGGACGGCCTGGAGATTTACTCGCTCTACGCGCACCTCAGTGAGATCCAGCCCGGCATCGCCGCGGGCAAGGCGGTCAAGGCCGGGGAACCCATCGCCATCATGGGCCGCACCTCCAACACCAGCGAAACCATCAGCCAGGAGCGGGCGCACTGCCATTTTGAATTGAACGTGTTTGTGAGCGAGAACTTTTCCACCTGGTTCCGCAAAAACAACCCCGGCGAACGCAACGACCACGGCATCTGGAACGGCCAGAATCTCAACGGCCTCGACCCGCGCGAAATCCTGCTGGGCGAGCGCGATCCCCATTTCAGCCTGCTGAACTACGTGCGGAGCCAGACCGAGTTGTGCCGCGTGCTGGTGCGGGCCACCAGCTTTCCCTATTTGCGGCGCTACGCGCCCCTGGTGGTCAAGAATCCGCGCGCCGAGCAGGAAGGCGTGGCCGGCTACGAGGTGGCGCTGAACTACAACGGCGTCGCGTTTGCGTTGCTGCCCCGCGCGGCCTCGGAAATCAAGGGCGCCGCCCGCATCCAGCTGCTCTCCGTCAACGACAAGGAATACCACGCCCACCCCTGCCGCCGGTTGGTGGTGGAACATGGCGGCCACTGGCGGTTGACCGACCGCGGCGAGCGCGAAGTGGAACTCCTGATCAACTAGGCGGCAATTTGGGAGTTGCGAACGGACGGGAATGGCATAAGTTCTTAAACGTCGCACACGATTCGCTCTGATCATGAAACGTGATGGCCAGGCCCGCGGGGTCCATGCGTTTACGCTGCTTGAATTGCTGGTGGTTATTGCCATTATCGCAATTCTATGCGCCCTGTTGCTGCCGGCCTTGAGCAAAGCCAAGGACCGGGCCAAAAACCTCAATTGCCTGGGCAACCTCAAACAGTTGGGGCTGTGCGTCCACCTTTACAGCACTGACAACAATGACTGCCTGGTGCCCAACAATTCCGTGGCCACGCTCAGCTCGATGGACACCCCCGTGCTGGACAGCAAGGGCATCTCCTGGTGCCTGGACGGATTAAACAGCCAGAGCGCGGTGACCCAGATTGACCCCAGCAACATCGTCAACGGCCTGCTGTTTCCTTACAACACTTCGTTCGGCATTTACCATTGCCCGGCGGATCAATCCCGGCTGCAAACCGCAGATGGTCAACTGCTGTCCCAGTTGCGCTGGCGCAGCTATAATCTCAGCCAGTCCATCAATGGCTATCCGGAATATATTCCGCCCGGTGCGCCGCAATGGTTTTTGGATTTTTGGACCGCCCTGCCTTCGTGGAAAAAATTCGCGCAAATCCACCATCCGTCCCCCAGCGATCTGTTTGTCTTCATTGACGAGAACGAGGACACCATTTTCGACGGCCAGTTTGGCAACCCCGGCAACCCGGTGCTCCCCGATTCCGAGCCCAATCAATGGTGGGACATGCCCGCCAACCGGCACAACCAGGGTGCCAACCTGTCTTTCACCGACGGCCACGTGGAGCACTGGAAATGGAAAGCGCCGATGATTTGCACGGGCTTTCCCCAAGATGTTGGCCCAGAGGCAATGCCCGATTACCAACGCGTCCAGAACGCCATGAAACAGCTGACGGACAATTAGACGGATTCCGAAACAACCGGGTCGATGGTAACCGGATAGGGCTGACAGGAAGCAAGCCGGACGAGCCGGTCAATTTGTTCTGTGGTTTCTTTCACGTCCAGTATCTTACGTCCCTTGAGATTCAACCGCGTAAAGCCGGTTTTCTGCGAATAGGTGATGAATTCGGTAATGCCGACCTTGACCAGACTTTGACCGGGCTCTGCCGACGTGAGCGTCAAACAGATTCTCGGCGCAGACAACGGTTGAGGGTCTATCCGCTCAACCGGTAATAACATGGGCTTAATGGGTTTGCGAGCCATAGGCGATAAAATGGCGCATTTACGCCGCGTGGCAAGTGAGAGTTATTCACCGGCAACGGCCAGACCACCCCCCTGGGCAGATTCGGGCAGTGGAATGAGAATCGGCCCATTGTTACGGGGTGCCGAAACCAGGACACTGCCCGAATCATCGTTGTAATCTAACCACGTTTCTTGAATCCGGTCAAAGGAGGGAGAGCAACATCCCGGTTACAGATTCATGGCAGGGAAAGGCAGACACACGGAAAGATGCAAGCAACCAAGCCATTTGCTTTCCACAGTCGGAAAGGGCGCGAAGTGTTAAAGCGAGCGCAGCCGTGAGAGCTTGTCCAAAGGCCTTGCGTCGGCGGCATTGATTTGTGCAAAAATATAGTTGACTAAACAGTCGTCTATGGTATTTTAACTTCGTGGTTTGAAAACAGATTCGTTAAAAACGTAACTTAGCCAAAAAATATGGGCCGCGTTAGTGATGCCAAACAAAGATTGATGGACGCCGTGCTGGAGTTGATCTGGTCCGGTTCGTATGGCAGCACCACGATTGACCACATTTGCGAGAAGGCCGGCGTCAAAAAGGGCAGTTTCTATTATTTCTTCGCTGGCAAATCGGAACTGGCGGTGGAGGCATTTGAAGAGAGCTGGAAGGACCGGCGCGCTGAGCTGGACGCCATTTTTTCGCCCACGGTTCCGCCCTTGGAGCGCCTGCAAAAGTATTGCGATTTTGGCTACGCATTCCAGTGCGAAATCAAAAGGAAGCACGGCCATGTGCTGGGTTGTCCGCAGGTCTCGCTGGGCTCGGAAATCTGCACCCAGGAAGAAGGGTTGCAGAAAAAAATCCAGGAGATCATGGATCAAAAGCGAACGTATCTCGAATCCGCCATCCGCGATGCCCATGCGGCGGGAGACATTCATGCGCCTGATCCCGCCGCCAAAGCCCGCATGATCCTGGCCTATTATCAGGGATTGCTGACGCAGGCTCGAATCCAGGATAACGTGGAAGTTTTGCGCGAGGCGCACAGCGGAATACTTACGATACTTGGGGTGAAGGAAAGGGACGCTGTGTCCGTATGAATTGATTTTTTTTGACCCGATAGTTTACTAAACAGACAACTATTAAGACAAGCTATGAATACCAACCATGTCCAAACAATTGTTAATGCGGAATCAACCGTGGCGAAGCAGTGCGTTCAATCGTGCAAGAAATTGCTCGCCGGGATCGAGCAGGCAAAAAATAGAATCGCCGGGGAATTTCGGGAAACGTTGGACTCGCATACCCAATTATTCCAACTGGTTTTGAGAGAAGCCGAGGCACTGGCCTTCCAGACGGATTATCCGCATCTCTTGTTTCCGTCCCTGGCGCTGGAAAAACTGCAAACAGTATCAGCCTGGCAAGCCCGGCAGCAATGGCTGCAGCGAGAGGCCGTCGCTGACGCCGTCTGATCGGCGGCGGTCAAATCCAACCAACCCAACCTGATTCCACCAAAACCAACATGAAGCCCATATTATATCCATTCACCGCCATTTCGCTGTTAACCGTCAGCTGGCTGGCCGCCGGCTGCAGTCCAAAAGTCACCCAGCAAAGCCAGCCACCGCCGCCGGTGACCGTCGCGCCCGTGGAGCAAAAAGAAATTGTCGAGTGGCGGGGGTTCACCGGCCGCACGGAGCCGGTGGAGTCGGTGGAAATCCGCCCGCGCGTTTTCGGCTATATCCAGGAAGTGCGGTTTCAATCCGGCCAGCTGGTGAAGAAGGGCGACGTGTTGTTCGTCATTGATCCGCGCTGGAATCAAGCCACGTTTGACCAGCGGCAGGCCGAGTATGCCCAGGCCCAGAGCGAGGCGGATCGCACCACCAAATTGCTGGCCAACAATGCGATCTCCAAAGAG
>Ga0302320_10008330_pt1 | contig 22612 bp, 29 predicted proteins | sample Bog_T0_3_FD_202130 | JGI IMG/M metagenome (GOLD analysis project Ga0302320, IMG submission 202130) | Peat permafrost microbial communities from Stordalen Mire near Abisko, Sweden - Bog_T0_3 | ecosystem: Environmental > Terrestrial > Soil > Wetlands > Peat | place: Sweden: Abisko, Stordalen Mire... | reverse complement strand
CAAGATGTGGAAGTAGCCACCGAAAGGTGGCCCCAATTACGTCGGGGCCGCGTTAGCGTCCCCGCTCAAGCCGCTTTGAGCGGCTCACATAATCAAGCCCCCGGCTCTGCCGGGGGTATTGACATGGGTACGGCAGAATTTAGTTTCCTTTTTGACACTGGGTACGTTCGTCATCTAAAAGAAAGTGCCCATCGTGTCGAAGAAGAGGGTGAGGATGAAAAGCATGGCTGCTTCCGCAACAACCGGCTTTCCGATTCCGGCGTCCGCGCCGGCTGTCTCCATCGCCCGTCCGGCCACTAACCGGCGCCGCCACATCACGCCGCAGGCAGGGCACGCACTTGAGATTCTGGGCCATGCCATTGAGTACCTGACGGACGAGTTTGTTCAAGCGGGCGGCTCGCTCTCGGCGAATCACCCGCAACTGGAGGCGGTGCAGTTGCTGATGGCCGTCAACCGCCAGATTTATTTCTCGTGCCCTGAGGTACCAACCGTGGGTGAACGGCTTCGCGCATTTCTTGGTTTTCCTCTCGTATAGGCCGTCTGCGAATCTGCGGCCCAATACGGCGCGGAATTTTTCAAGGCGGGGACTGCATGGGAGCTTTTGGGCCGATCGCGCCCCGGCGTGGCTGAGCGCCCGTTTCCTATTGCCCAAGCACCAGCACAGCCATCAGTCCCAGCCAGGCCAGAGTCATGGCATGCCAATACCAACTGGCTGTATCGACGGCGATCTGACGGTACTCCACGCGTTTGAAGCCTCGCAGGGCCACCAGGCAGGCCAGAAGCGCGGCAAGACCCAGCACGAGATGCGCGGCGTGCAGGCCGGTCATCAGGTAAAAGAAGTAGCTGGCTGGGGTGGACCATTTGTTGAAGGCAAACCCCTGCGCCGTTAACTGCTTCCAGGCCACGCACTGCCCGGCGAGAAACAACGAGCCGAGGGCCAGCGTGGCTGCCACCCAGGGCAGGGTACGGCGCAGCGCCGGCCGTCCCAGGCCCAGCCACTCCTCCAGCACATCGATCTCGCGAAAGATACTCTGCCGCGCCACTTCCATGGTCAAACCGCTGATCAGCAGCACAGCAGTATTGAGAAACAGAATTGGCGGTAACAGAACAGGGCGCCAATCGAGGCTGAAGTGATGGCTGCGCGGGTCCATGCGCAGGCCGGTTTGGCGCGCAAAGAAGAACAGAACCAGCACAGCGAAGAACAGCATGTCCGCGGCCAGTGCGGAGAGCACGAGAAACCGGACGCGATGGAGCAGTTCGCGTGGTCCGTGGCGCTGCGGGCCTGAGTCGTCATCGCCTCCGCCCCCGCCGCCACCGGTGGGCCGCCTGGCGACAGGGGGTTTGCCGCCGATTCCCGGCTCTTTCCGTTCCGTTTCCGCTGGGGAGCGCGTAAAGGTTGCGGGCATACGGGCCTCTGTGGAGATGAGATGACTCTCGCATCTGCTTGGACGCATTGGAACTGCATGGGAAGGGATGTGTGCTCCAAAAAAAAACAGCACACTTCTGTTTGAAGAACCCGGACCTATTTCTGTTGCGAAGCGATCACGGAATCGACAAACAGCCGGTGGACGCGCCGGTCGATGGAAAGTTCGGGATGAAAGGTCGCGGCCATGAGGGTTCCCTGCCGCACCAGTACCGGGAAGCTGTCGCGGCGGGCCAGCACCTCGACGGAGGGGCCAGTCTGAACAATCCGCGGAGCGCGAATGAAGACCATCTCCAACGGGCCACCGGGGAGTGCTGTCTCTGCCGTCACAATCTTGGAGTCAATCTGCCGTCCGTAGGCGTTGCGCTCGACTACGGCGTCGAGCAGCCCTAACGAGCGTTGCGGCGGATTCAAGACTTCCCGCGCCAGGAGAATCGCGCCGGCACAGGTGCCGAAGACCGGCTTGCTCGCACAGAACTCGAGCAAAAGGTCAAAGAAGCGGTGCTTATCGAGGAATCGGAGCATGGTGGTGGATTCGCCGCCGGGTAGAACCAGGGCGTCCAGGCCGGCCAACTCGGTGGGCTTGCGGACTTCGACCGGATCGGCGCCAGCCTCGGTGAGGGCGGCGGAGTGGCTGGCGTAGTTGCCTTGAATGGCGAGGACGCCGATGCGGGGAGGGATGGGTTTACTCAAGTCTCTTTTCCAGTTGAGGTGTAGGTAAAGGGGTTGAAGAGCTGGACCCCGAAAGTTGCGAAGTCCTTCACATTGCGGGTGGCAACGGTGAGCCGATGTGCGCGCGCCGTGGCAGCAATCATCGCGTCGCCGCTGAGATCGTCCGCTTTGCCTGCCATCAGTCGCGCCCATTCACGAAATATCGGGCCGTCCATGGACAATACCGTGAAGTTTGCCAGAACGTGATCCAACCAGGCCTCGATCTCCGCGGCCTTCTGATGGTCTTGTTTTCGCGTGATCTCGGCGCCCTCCTGAATCTCTCCAATGACGACAGCCGGGATCGCAATCTCGTCGGGGCGCACAGCATGAAACCAAGCCAGAACAGCGCCATGAGGCTTGGCCCTGCGTAACTCCGAGATCACGTTCGTGTCGAGCAAATACATCGGCTAGACCTGCTCATCCGGCGGGGAAAAGCGAAGTCTCCTGCGTGGTGGAATATAGAGGTCATGTGGGCCATTTGGGTCGAGCAGAATCTCCTTGATATTGGGTCTCGCCGAGCCCTTCAGCCGCTTCCATTCGTCCATGGAAATCAGCACTGCGGCCTCGACTCCCCGCCTGGTGATGATCTGCGGCCCCTCTTTGAGAGTGGCGTCGAGGACCTCGCTGAAGCGCGCTTTTGCGTCATAGACCTGCCAGGACATTGGGAGCCTCCGCTCATATAGTCATATCACTAGTCATCTGACTATGTCCAACCGCAGTGTGAAGCCGACTGACAGGGTGTGAGAATTGGAGGCATTGCGTTGAATTCACAGCTCTTGCCGACCCAGTTTTTATCGGCGGCTTTTGCGCCGCGCATCTGCCCGGGGCCAATATTGGAACTCATCGGCGAAGAGTTCACCGCTCAAATCAGCCGCGCACTGTTGTAGTCGCGCCTGCGAATCGGCAATGGCCCGGTTGTAGATCAAGGGGCCAATCTCCTCCAGGAAAAAGTTGAGCAGCAAGCCCGCAGGCAGGTCGCCGATGGGCTCGGGCAGGTTCTCTTCAAAGTAGCGCTGGATGGAGGCGATTGCGGCGGCACGCGCCTGCTTGGAAATCTCCAAGTTCATGAGGTGGGCAGACTCCTGCGATTAGCTTACACATTCCGGATGCTCGCCCTTAGCCGGGTGCAGAGTTCCTCGCCCCTGCAAGTAGGTCGTCGCAAGGGTGAGGGAGCAATGAAGCCTGTGCGAGCGAAAAGCGAGGCACCTGCGGTGCGGCCAGCTGCCTTCGGCAAGTAACTACCAGCCGCGAGTTTGGAGGAGGTCTTTCTCTTCGATGGCGGCTGCGGCTAGCCCCTTCATGGTGCCCGTTACCTGTTCCGCGACCTCGGCCAGGATCTTGGGGTCGTTGAAGTGGGTGGTGGCCATCACGATGGCCTTGGCGCGGGAGACAGCTTCTGCGCGCTCCTTGGGATCGTTCTCGACATCAAGCGGCGTGGCGCGCTCCTTCATGAAGATGCCTGAGCCGACGAAGATGGCCTCGGCGCCCAACTGCATCATCAGGGCCGCGTCGGCCGGCGTGGCAATGCCGCCGGCGGAGAAGTTGGGCACTGGCAGCTTGCCGGTCTGGGCCACCATGCGAATCAGTTCGTAAGGGGCCTGATGGTCTTTGGCCGCCTTGTAGAGCTCCTGCTCGCTGAGCACGGTCAGCTCCCGCATCTCGCGGATGATCTGGCGCATGTGTTGCACGGCATGGACCACGTCGCCGGTGCCCGCTTCGCCCTTGGTGCGGATCATGGCCGCGCCCTCGGCAATGCGGCGCAGGGCTTCGCCCAGGTTGCGGGCGCCGCAGACAAACGGCGTGGTGAAAGCATGCTTGTCGATATGGTGGGCTTCGTCGGCGGGGGTGAGTACTTCGCTCTCGTCGATGAAGTCGACGCCGAGCTCCTGCAAAATCTGCGCCTCGGCAAAGTGGCCGATGCGTGCCTTGGCCATGACCGGAATCGAGACTGCCTGAATGATCTGCTTGATCAGGCTGGGCTTGGCCATGCGGGCCACACCGCCCTCGGCGCGGATCATGGCCGGCACGCGCTCCAGAGCCATGACCGAGGTGGCGCCGGACTCTTCGGCAATGCGGGCCTGTTCCACGTTCATCACGTCCATGATGACGCCGCCCTTGAGCATCTCAGCCAGGCCCACCTTGAGGCGCAGGCTGGTGGATGTAAAGCCATTGTTGTTAGTCAATTCCGGCATAAAGTTCAACCTCGATTCGGATCGTATCCGAGCGCCGCCGTCTGCGGCAGCCCCCCTTTGATAGCAGCTACCAGTGTAACAGCGAAGTTGCTCCGTGGTCTCAGGCAACGGCATACGGGGGAGCGGCAACGGGCTGGTTCTTAAAGTTTTCCAATCCGTTCCACTTGCCTTCGGTCCCCTTTCTGCTTCTCTTCGCCGCAGATGGCTTCCGCGCAATCCATTCCGGCTGCGGCGAACGGACAAACGGTCGCAACCGAGATCTCTGCGCCGCAGGAACTTGCGGCGGAGAAGGCCTTGTTGCCCTCGCCGCCGATGGAAGTTGGGGATTCTCTCATCGATCCCAAGTCGCCAGCAATTCGACTGCCTGTGGAACTCGACGTTGCAGTCGCGGTACGGGATTTCAGGGTACGGAATCTGCTCGCCCTGGAGCCGGGGCAGGTGATCGAGACCCAGTGGGGCCACGGCCAGGATCTTCCGCTGGCCTCGGGCGCGGTGCAACTGGCGTGGAGCGAGTTTGAAGTGGTTGATTCGCAACTGGCGGTCCGGCTCACCCGCCTGGTCTAACCCCGGCAGTTTGGCGTGGAGTCTGGGACGGGGTTGGCTTGAACAGACTCCGATGGGTTCGCACTGCAGAGAGTCAGAGGATGGTGAAGCGATGAAGGCGGAGAGCAGGGAAAAGGCAGCCGCAGCAAACTCCGGCCCGGGCGGGTTAACCGGGTGGCTGCTGGGCCGGGTGGCCGGCAGGCTGCGCGGCCATGGGCGGCAGCAGCCGCGGCTGGCGCTGCTGGAGCGGATTCCGCTTGCTCCCCATCAATCGCTGGCGCTGGTTGAGGCCGAGGGGCGCCGCTTCCTGGTTGCCACCTCAGCCGATGGGGCGCCGGCTTTCTATCCGCTCGACCAAAGCACCGGGCATGCGGCGGGCAGCGGGCGCAGCGCGGCGAGGGTCTCGTGGTAGCCGCGTTGGCCGCGCTGGCGCCGGTCACGGTTCCGTTGCTGCCCGATCTCAATGCCAAACTTCACCCCTCGGACTCGACGCCGTGGACGATTCTCTTTGTCCTCACGCTGATCACCCTGCTGCCCGCCATTCTGATGTGCATGACGCCGCTGGTGCGGCTGCTGGTCGTCTTTCACTTTCTGCGCCAGGCGCTGGGGACCCAGACCGCTCCCTCCAACCCCACCCTGATGGGCCTGGCCCTGATGATGACCTGGTTCCTGATGACACCGGTCCTGACCCAGGTGGACCAACAGGCGGTCCAGCCCTACCGCGCCGGACAGGTCACCGGCATCGAAGCCATCGACCGTGGCGCGCAGCCGGTCAAGGTCTTCCTGCTCCGCTACGCGCGCGAGAAAGACCTGGCGCTGTTTACCGCGGCCGGCCAGATTCCCCGGCCCAACAAGCCCGAAGACCTGCCCATGCAGGTGGTGATTCCGGCCTACATCCTGTCGGAGTTAAAGGCGGGCTTCGCGATCGGTGCGGTGCTGTATCTGCCGTTTCTGTTGATTGACATGGTGACCGCGTCGATCACCACCTCCATCGGCATGTTCCAGCTGCCGCCGGTGGTGGTCTCGACGCCCTTGAAGATTCTGCTGTTTGTGATGGTGGACGGCTGGAACCTGCTGGCCGGTTCTCTGCTGAAGAGCTTTTGAGGGAGCTGAAGATGACGCCCGACCTGGTTGCCGAACTGCTGCGCCAACTGATGAAGGAAGCCATGATCCTGGCCGCGCCGCTGCTGATTGCCGCCGCTCTGCTCAGCTTCGTGCTCAGCCTGTTTCAGACCCTGACCAGCTTGCAGGAGCAGTCGCTGACCTCGGTGCCGCGGCTGGCCGCTATAGCGCTCATTCTGCTCGCCGGCATGCCCTGGTTCCTGGGCCGCATGGCTGCTTATACGCGGTTGCTGCTCAACGACCTGCACCGCTACCTGGGATGAGAGCTGAAAGCTGAAGGCTGAAAGCTAAGAGCGCGAAGAGGAAGACAGTTGCCCCACGCAGACCAACTCGACTGGACCAGCTTTCTGAGCGCCATGACGCTGGCCCTGGTCCGCGTGAGCGGGATGGTGGCTTTTGCGCCGTTCTTCTCATCGACCGCGCTGCCGGCACGCGCGAAGGCGGTCTTTGTGCTGGCGGTCGCCTATCTTCTGGCTCCGCTGGTGGCCGGGCTGCCCAACGCCCGGGTTGCGCTCAGCTTCCCGGCGCTCATCGGTGAGCTGGCGGTGGGGCTGGTCTACGGCCTTACGCTGGCCCTGCTGAGCGAGATGCTTCTGTTCGCCGGCCAGATCGCCGGGCTGCAGTTCAGTTTCTCGCTGGTCAACCTGCTCGATCCCGCTTCTGCCATCCAGACCCCCCTGCTGGGCGATCTTTTCCAATTGATGGGCACGCTGGTGGTGCTCGCGGCCGGGCTGGACCGCATCCTGCTGGCCTCGATGGTGCGCAGCTTCCACGCCGCTCCGCTGGGCAGCTTCGTGCTGCTGCCGGTCTCCGCCATGGCGATTGTTCGTGCCGCCGGGGGCATCTTTCTGGCCGCCGTCGAACTGGCCGCGCCGGTGCTTGCGGCCACGCTGCTGGTGGAGGTGGCTGTCGCTCTGCTGGGCAAGCTCAGTCCGCAGCTTCCGGTGATGTCGCTGACCGTGCCTCTGAAGACGCTCACCGGCTTCGCCATCCTCGCCGGTTCGCTGGCTCTGTGGCCCCGCTTCATTGAGGCGCGCTTCTCGGGGCTTCTCGATCTGGCCGAGCACCTGATCGCGGCGCACGGCTCCGTCGCCGCCCCCGGCCTGGGAGGCTAGCCCATGGCCGGAGAGCGCACCGAACAGGCAACCCAGCATCGCCGCGACAAAGCCCGCAAGGAAGGCGATATCTTACACAGCCGCGAGTTGTCAGCCGCGGCCGGCACCCTGGCCGGCGTGATCGCGCTGGGCATACTCGGCAGCCGCACCCTGGTGGCCTGGCGCGCGGCCTTTGCGGCCTTTCTTGACCTAGGCGCTCCGGCCCGCTGGGAGCCGGCCGAGATCGAACCCACTCTCTACGCCCTGCGGAGGCTTTCGCTCTCAGTGCTTGCCCCGCTGGGCACGGTGATGGCCGCGGTGGCCATGGCGGCCCTGGCCGTCGGAGTTCTGCAGACCGGGGGCGTCAACTTCTACGCCGGAGCCATCGGGTTCAAGCTGGACCGCATCAACCCGGTTTCTAACCTCAAGAACCTGTTCTCGCTGCGCGCTGCCTCGCGGCTGGCCAAGTCTCTCGTCCCGGCCGGCCTGCTGGCGGTCTTTGCCGTCCAGCGCATCGCCCGCCAGTTGACGATTCCACCCTTCTCGACGGCCCGCCTGGAGTTGCTCGGCGCCGACGTGTACGGCCTGCTGGTGGCCGCAGCCTGGCTGCTGTTTGGCTGGTCGGCCATCGACTATCTGGTCGAGTGGCAGAGCCGCGAGTCGCGCCTGAAGATGAGCCGCCAGGATCTTCGCGACGAGTTCAAGGAGACCGAGGGCAACCCGCAGATCCGCTCCCGCATCCGCAACCTGCAGCGCCAGATGCGCCGCCGCCGGGTCAAGGCCGATGTCTCCAAAGCCGCCGTGGTGCTGACCAATCCCACCCATTACGCCGTGGCCCTGGGCTTCGACTTCGGCACCATGGAGGCGCCGCGCGTGGTCGCCAAGGGGCGCAATCTGCTGGCCGAGGAGATCAAGGCCGAAGCGCGCTGGGCCGGCGTGCCGATCCTCGAGAACCCGCCACTGGCCCGCTCGCTCTATCGCTCGGTTGAGGTCGGCCAGCCGATCCCGGTCGATCTGTATGCCGCCGTGGCCGCGATCCTGGCCTGGCTCTACCGCCAGCGCGTGGAGCAGGAGCTGCGCGAGCGCCGCGTGCGGGAGGCTGCGGCCCGCGCTGCTGCCCAACCGGGCCGTCCCGGCTCCGCCGCTCCGCCGTTTGCAGGAGGTCCCCGATGAGTACCACTGCCCTGGCCGCAGGCACTTTGCCGGCCCAGTCGATCCTCAACCGTCTGCGCGAGTACGTACTGCCGCTGGCGGCCATCAGCGTAATCTTCGTGATGCTGGTGCCGCTGCCGGCGGCCGGGCTGGACCTGCTGCTGGCGCTCTCGATGGCTGCCTCGATCATTGTTTTCCTCTCGGCGGTGCAGATTCGCCGCGCCGTCGAGTTGAGCGTGTTTCCCACCCTGCTGCTCCTGTTGACTCTCTTCCGGCTGGCCCTGAACATCGCCTCCAGCCGCCGCATTCTGCTGCACGGGCAGGAGGGTACGGCGGCTGCCGGCAAGGTCATCGAGGCCTTCGGCCAGTTTGTGGTGGGCGGCAACTATGTGGTGGGCTTTGTGCTGTTTCTGGCCCTGATTGCCATCCAGTTTCTGGTCGTCTCGCACGGCGCCGTCCGCACCGCGGAGGTGACCGCGCGCTTCACCCTGGACGCGTTGCCGGGCAAGCAGATGGCCATTGACGCGGACATGAACGCCGGTCTGATCGACGAGGCCGAGGCGCGGCGCCGCCGCCAGGCGATTGCCCGCGAGGCCGAGTTCTACGGCGCCATGGACGGCGCGGCGCGCTTCAACCAGCGCGATTCGCTGGCCACCATCCTGATCACCGCCATCAACATCGTCGCCGGCCTGCTGATTGGCACGCTGCAGCAGGGAATCGAACTGGGCGAGGCAGCGCGGACGTACACGGTGCTGACCGTGGGCGACGGGCTGGTGACCCTGATTCCTTCGCTGCTGGTCTCGATCGCCGGCGGCATCACGCTGACCCGCGCCAACTCGGCCGGCCTGCTGGGCGGCGAGATTCGCCAGCAACTGCTGGCCAAGCCGGCCACGCTCTATCTGGCCAGCCTGGTCTCGGCGGCCATGTGCCTGATTCCCGGCCTGCCCAAGCTGGCCTTCCTTTCTGTCGCCGCGGGCCTGTTCTGGGCGGGCCGCGGCGTCGCCGCCCGGACCCCGGCGGCTGCGCCGATCGAGCTGGGCGCGGGCGAAAAGAAGAAGGCCGAACAGGCGCAAGGCTCCGATCTGGCCCAGTTGCTGCGGTTGGAAGACCTGACTCTTGAAATCGGCTTTCAACTCATTTCGCTGGTGGACGAGAAGCAGGGCGGCCAACTGCTCAGCCGCGTACGCTCGCTGCGCCGCCATCTCTCGGCGGAGATGGGGTTTCTGGTGCCTCCCGTCCATATCTCGGACAACCTGCGGTTGCGCCCCCGCGAGTACCTCTTTTCTCTGCGAGGAATTGAGATCGGCCGCTGGCAGACCGAGGGGCCGCAGTTGCTGGCCGTCTCCGGCGAGCCGGGCCGGCGCCCTCTGACGGGCAAGGAGACCCGGGAGCCGGCCTTCGGCGTGCCCGCCATCTGGATTGCGCCGGCTCTGGAGGATCAGGCCATCGCCGCCGGCTATTCGGTCGTCGATCCGGTCACGGTCATCACCACCCACCTGGGCGAGCTGATTCGCCAGCATGCCTGGGAACTGTTGGGCCGGGCAGAGACCAAGCGGCTGATGGACGCGCTCAATGAGAGCCATCCAAAACTTCTCGAAGAGCTTGTGCCCAAGCTGCTGACCCTGGGCGAAGTGGGCCGGGTGTTGGAACAGTTGCTGCGCGAACGGGTCTCGATCCGCGATCTGGGCTCCATTCTCGAAGCCCTGCTTGAGACCGCGCCGGCCAATAAGAGCACCGTCGCGCTGGTCGAGGCCGCGCGCCAGGCCCTGGGCCGCCGCCTCGTCCGCCCCTTGCTCGACAGCGAGGGCCAGTTGCCGGTGCTGCTGCTGGACCCGGCCCTCGAAGAAGAGATTCTCTCCGCCCTGGCGCCGGAGACAAGCCAGCGCCTGCTGGGCACGACCGGCACCTCCGGCACGCCGCTGCTCCGCCGGCTCTCGGATTCTTTGAGACAACTTATCGGCTCGGCCTCGGCCGCGGTCCTCCCCGTGCTTCTTTGTCCCAGTCCGGCTCGCTATCACGTCAAGCGCTGGCTGGAGCCGGTCTTGCCGCGTTTGGCGGTGGTGGCCGCCGCGGAGGTCCCACCCGAGATACGGCTCCGTCCGGTGGGTACGGTTCGATGACCCGGGGCTGGCGAGACGGCTGGTGAACCGCTGGTTGGAACAAGGTCTTTGGTTGAGTGAAGGGGAAGAGCATGGGAATCGATGCGGCGGGTGCGGCGATAAAACTGGGCGGAACACGTCGGGCTGTCCAGGCGGGCGGATATCCGCCTGCGGCCTCCTCGGTTTCGGTGCTGACCGGCGAGCAGGAGCGGGTGCTGCTTGAGCACCTGCCGATTGTGCGCTTCCTCGCCCGCCGTATTCACGAGCGCCTGCCGCAGCATGTGGACATCGAAGATCTGGTCTCGGCCGGCGTGGTGGGCCTGATGGACGCCTTCTCCAAGTTCGACCCGGAGAAGCGGGTGCAGTTTCGCAGTTACGCCCAGTTCCGCATCCGCGGGGCGATTCTCGACAGCCTGCGCACTCTGGACTGGAGCCCGCGCGAGCTCAGGCGCAAGGGCCGCGCCGTCGAGGAGGCCATCCGCGTGCTCACCGCGCGGCTGGGCCATGCGCCGGGCGAGGGCGAGGTCGCAGCCGAGATGGCGCTCGGACTGGAAGAGTACCAGCAGCTGCTGGGCGATCTGAAGGGTCTTGAGATCGGCACGCTGCACATGGAGCGCAACGAAGATTCCGGCGAAGAGGAGCTGGCCTATGTTCCCGGCCGCCCGGAGGAAGACCCGCTGTTTCGTTGCCTTCGCGGCGAGTTGGAAGAGCGGCTGGCCGAGGCGATTGCCAACCTGCCGGACCGCGAGCGGCTGGTGATGAGTCTCTATTACTACGAAGAGATGACCATGCGCGAGATCGGCCTGGCCCTGGGCGTGGTCGAGTCCCGCGTCTCCCAGGTGCATGCCTCGGCCGTGGTCCACCTGCGCTCGGCCCTGAAGGACCTGACGGCGCGCGGCGCCTTTGACCCGGGCAACCGCCGCAAGGCGCCGCAGCGGGCGCGGCGTTGAGGACTGTCGAGTGAGCGCTGCCGAGGCGCCTCGATCGGGCGCGGTTCCGCGGTGGGCCGGCAGCACAGCTACCGCAGCAGGAGAAAGAGTGCGGCATGGAGAAGACGCTCAAGCAGGATGAGATCGATGCTCTCTTCGAGGCGGCGCGCAGTTCCGTGCCCGAAGCTTCGCGGCCCGAGGTGCGGGCCCGGGTGGTTCCTTACAACTTCTCCTCGGCAGGACAGATCTCGAACGACCAGTTGCGCGCCATCAGCATGTTGAACGACCTGTTTGCCCGCAACCTCACCCACAATCTGGCCGCATGGCTGCGCAGCCGCTTTCAGGTCAACCTGGTCTCGGCCGAGCAGATTCAGTTCAACGAGTTCCTGCTCCGCATTCCCGAGATCAGCTACGTGGCCTCGGTGCGCCTGGAGCCTCTCGGAGCGATCTCTGTGCTGCAACTGGACCTGGCCCTGGCTCCGCCGGTCATCGATCTGCTGCTGGGCGGCGAGGGCCGCGACGGCCCGCTGCGCGAGCTCACCGACATTGAAGAGGCGATTCTGGGCTCGGTGGTTGAGATCATCTGCCGTGAACTGACCGCGGCCTGGCAGCCGGTGGGCCTGAGCTTCAACTTCGAACGGCGCCAGATGCAGACCCAGGTGGCGCGCATCATGTCGGTGACCGAAAAGACCCTCTGCCTGAGCTTCGAAATCCGCATGCCCCACAGTTCAGGCCTGTTGAATCTGGCCTTTCCCGCCGTGGTGGCCAACACCATTCTGCGCAGGTTGACCTCGGATTGGGGCCGCGACCCCCGCCATGCCGGCGAGACCCGGGCGCGGATGGAGGCCACGGCCCGCAAGATCCGCTTTGGCGGCTCCCTGCAACTGCCCACCGTCCGGCTGGCTGCCCGCACCATTGAGAGTCTCCAGCCCGGTTCCGTTCTGCGCCTGGATCTGGCCGCCAACCGTCTGGCCGAGTGGCGAGTGGGAGGACAGACGCTGGCCCAGGCCCGGGCTGTCCGGCAGGGGCCTCACCGCGCTGCCCGCATCGAGCAGGGAGAAGGCGAGGCCGGCCTGTGAAGACCTATCTCGATTGCTGGATCGATGTTGCGACCGCCTTGTTCGCCCAGGCCCTGGCCGGCGAGCCGGAGTTGGCAGAGTCGTTGCCGCGGCCCATGACTTCCGGCTGTTTCGGGTTTGCCGCCAGCTTGAGCGGCGATGTCCGGGGCCGGTTCAGCGTGATTCTCGACGCCGCCCTCCTGGAACTGCCGCTGGTGGGCGAGGGCATCGACCAGCGAGCCGGCTGGGCCGAGCTGCTGCGCGAGGTGGCCGATGCCGCATCAGGCGACCTGCTGGCCAAGACCGGGAGCAAGTGCCGGGTGGAGAACTTCGAGCAGATCGAGGCCGAGAGCAAGGTCTCCCGCGCCTTTCAACTGAAGTGCGGGGAGCGCGGCTTCGCGATTCTCGTCCGCGACGAGGTGCGCGCTGCCCAGCCGGTCCAGCCCGCGGCCCAACCGGAAAGTGCATCCGCCGGCCCGCAAGCAGGCCCTCCGGGACCCCTGGCGCAGCCGGCTTCCCCGGCTCTCAACCCCGGGATTGAGCTGTTGCTCGATGTGGAGCTGGAAGCCTCGCTGCGCTTCGGCTGCCGCGAGATGCCGCTGGGTCAGCTGCTCGACCTGGGACCCGGGGACGTGGTGCAGCTGGACCGCCATGTTGCCGATCCCGTGGACCTGATTGTGGGCGACAAGATTGTGGCCCGCGGCGAAGTGGTGCTGGTCAACGGCAACTTTGGCCTGCGGGTGACCGAGGTGGCCGCACCCAGGAAGCGGCTGGAGAGTATACGATGCCTCTTCTGATCCGAAGAGTTGCCGCCGCCGGGCCCGAGGCCGCAAAAGCGGCCTTCGAGAGCCCCCGAAGCTTCGCGCACACGCTTGCCGGCGCAAGGGCGGCCGCAGAGGCTCCCGCTGCACCCGGATCGCGTCTTGGCCTCTTTGAGACATGCGCCAACCCCGGTTGCGGCTCGGGTTGGCTGCATCTGCTGCGCAGCCGCTCGGCGCCGGTTTTTGAGGGAGGCTGGAGCTGCTCACCCAACTGCACCCGCGCCCTGCTTGCCTCGGCGGTGCGCCGCGAGTTGGAAGGCCGCGGCGGCGCGGCGGAGAATCATCGCCACCGCATCCCGCTCGGCCTGGTGATGCTCGAACAGGGCTGGATTACCTCGGGGCAGCTGCGCCAGGCTCTCGATGCCCAAAAAGTGGGCGGAGGCGGCAGGGTGGGTCATTGGCTGGTGCGGCACCTGGGCGTGAGCGAAGAGCTGGTCACCCGCGCCCTGGGCCTGCAGTGGAGCTGTCCGGTCTTGCCGGTCGACTACCACGATGCCGAGGCGCTGACGGCCCTGGTGCCGCGCCTGTTCGTCGATGCCTTTGGCGCGCTGCCTTTGCGGGTGGCGGCCGGCAAACTGCTTTACCTCGGATTTGAGGACCGGCTGGACCCGGTGCTGGCGCTGGCTGTCGAACGAATGACCGGGCTGCGTGTCGAGAGCGGGCTGGTGCAGGGGTCGCACTTTCGCCTGGCGCATACCCGCGCCCTCAATGCCAGCTATCCTGCTGCAGAGCTGATCGAGGCCGCCTCCGAGCCGGCCGTGGTGCATGCCCTGGCGCGGTTGGTCGAGCGCGCACGGCCGGTCGAATCCCGGCTGGTGCGCGTTCACGATTGCCTGTGGTTGCGGCTGTGGCGGCGCGCGCAGAGTGGCCCGCTGCCGGCTCCGGGATCCATTCAGGACCTGATCTGCTCGATCGGCGGCCATTAGAGCGGTTCCCGAATTCACGTGACCTCTTCGATGCAGCGGAAGGTGGCATTTTCTCGAGGAAAATGCCACTCGACAGTGACGGCTTCGGTTTACACCAATTCGGGAACCGCTGTAAGCCCCGCCTGCCCCGGGGCGCCGAGACAACTCGGTTCAGAGATGCCCAGCAGTCTCAAGGATTTGCACGCATTGCCGATAGAGACACAAGAGGAGCGCGGGCATGAGCGAGATTCGAACCTTGATTGTGGATGATTCCTCGGTGATGCGCAAGATTGTGGAACGTGCGCTGCGCCAGGCCGGCCTTGACTTGATGGTGGTGCATGAGGCCGGCAGCGGCACGGAGGGGTTGGAGGTTCTCCGGGGGAAGCAGGTGGATCTGATTCTCTCCGACATCAACATGCCGCTGATGGATGGCCTGGAGTTTCTGCGCCAGATTCGGGCGCAGAATCTGGCGCCGGGGGTCCCGGTGGTGATGATCACCACCGAGTCCAGCGAAGAGCATGTCAAACAGGCGATTCAGTCCGGAGCGCAGGGATACATCCGCAAGCCATTTACGGCCGAGCAGGTGAAGGAACGGGTTTTGCCGTTGATCAATGCGGCCTGATGCGGGAGAAGCAATGCTGGGTCCGGGCGCGCGAAATGGCCTGAGCCGGGAGGACTGCTGTGCTGCTGAATGGGATACGGAATGCGGCCATTGCGACCAGGCGGGGGGGCGATGGAAAAGAAATGGAGCATACGGTGGCGCTAACGTTGCGTGAGTCGGTGCATCTGGTCTCCGATCCAAAGAACCTGGATGCGAGTGTGGAAGAGGTCTTCCAGTTGATGCTGGGGGTCCAGTGCCGGCGCGATCCGGCGCCCCTGGCGGCCGAGCCGGAGTCGGTGACCGCGGTGGTGGGCTTTGGCGGCCTGCTCAGCGGAGCCTGCGTCTTCCGCACCGGGGGCGCCGCGGCGTTGAAGATGGCCGCGCGGATGACGGGCATGGATTTTGCCGAGATTGACGACATCGTCAAGGACGGCATTGGCGAGATCTGCAACATGCTGGCCGGGGCCTGGAAGGGCAAAGTCCCCGATCTGGCTGCCAACTGCGGCCTGTCCGTTCCCGCTGTCATTACAGGCAGCAACTATACGCTCCATGTGCAGGCCCCCGAGTTTCAACTTGTCCACAACTACCGTTTTGAAGATGCCGGCTTTGCCGTAACCATCGTCTGCGACGGGTTGCAGTAGCACCTCCACTGTTTGATTGCAGAGGCGTCCACTGTTTGATTACAGAGGCGTCCACCGTTTGATTGCAGAGGCGGCTGGTTGAATAGGCCCGTCCTGGAAGGGTGGCCCCGGCGCCATCGCGTCTTTGTGCGCCATGCCGATCCCAAGGCGCTTTCCTCAATTCTGATCTCCCTCTAATCCCGTCCCCTCCCATGCGGTCCTCCACTTGCACCCCTCCCGGCTGTCAGGAGGTGCCTCCCATGGACAGTGGCTACTATGCGGCGATGACCGGGCTGGTTGCGCGCACTCAGGCATTGGACACGGCCGCGGCCAACCTGGCCAATGCGCAGACTCCTGGCTACCGGGCCGAGCGCGAATTCTTCCGTTCCGCTCTGCTGGGTCCCGGCGCCGCGGATTCGCAGCTGGGGCGCACCGTGAACAACTATGGGCTGCTGGGCGGGGACCAACTGTATCTCGGTCAGGGCCAGTTGCAGCAGACCGGCAATTCGCTCGACCTTGCCATTGAAGGCGAAGGATTCTTTGAGGTGCAGACCCCGAGCGGCCCTCGTTACACACGCGATGGCGCTTTTCACCGCACCCAGACCGGGCAGCTGGTGACCGCCTCGAACGAGCCGGTGCTTTCGACGACGGGTCAGGTGATTCCCATTCCTCCCGGCGAGGTTTCGGTGGGCGCAGACGGCGTGATCTCGGTGGCGGGCGGGGCAGTGGCCACGGTAGGGGTCTTTACCTTTCCTGCCGGCACCCGGCTGAGTCCCGAAGGAGACAACCGCTATGCTCCGTCCGCGGGCGTTGTGGCCGTTGGATCGAAGAGCGCTACCGTTCGCCAGGGCGTGATCGAGGCCGCCAACCAGGACGTGATCACCGGGACACTTGACCTGATCGGTATGCAGCGTCAGGCCGAGATGATGCAGAAGGCTCTAACTGTCTTCCACACCGAGTTCAACAAGATCGCCACCGAGGATTTGCCTCGCGTGTAGTGACCCAGCTTGCATCCGAGACGAGGAAACAATGATTCGAGCACTGTATACGGCCGCCAGCGGCATGAGCGCGCAGCAGATGAATCTGGACACCATCGCCAACAACCTGGCCAACTCCTCGACCACCGGATTTCGCCAGTTGCGCCTGCAGTTCCAGGACATGGTCTACCAGAATCTCGTGACTCCGGGCGCGGCGCAGAGCCAGTCGACCGTCTCGGCTGGACTGCAGATTGGTTTGGGCACCAAATCGGCGGCAACCGAGGTGATCATGACCCAGGGCGAGCTGAACCAGACCAACAACCCGCTCGACGTGGCGATCGAGGGCGCCGGTTTCTTTCAGGTGCAGCGGCCGGACGGGACCATCGCCTACACCCGAGCCGGGCAGTTTCAGCTCAACAACCAGGGGACCATCGTCACCACCGACGGCGACCCGGTGATTCCCACCATCACCATCCCGCCCAATGCCACGGCGGTCACGATTACGCAATACGGCGTCGTCAACGCCACCCTGCCCGGACAGCAGAATCCCTCGCAGTTGGGCCAGCTTCAGTTGGCCACGTTTCCCAACCCCGGGGGGCTGGAGAGCATGGGTGCGAACCTGTTGCAGACCACCCTCAGCTCCGGGGACCCACTGCTCGGCAACCCGGGCGGCTCCGAGGGGCTGGGCACGCTGCAGCAGGGATACCTCGAGAACTCCAACGTGGATGTCGTCACCATGTTCGTGCAGATGGTGCTGGCGCAGCGAGCCTATGAATCGAACTCCAAAGTGATCAAGGCGGCTGACGATATGTACGCGCAAGTCAACAACATGACCCACTAAAGTGAAAGTGGTATCTGAGGGTTGGACGGGTGCGTCCTAGAGATCGGGTTACAGAACGGGTAAGGCGGGCACAGCGAGCCAGAGCGTATTTGCAGCGCGCTTTGGACGGGCGAGCGGAACATGAAGATGGGAATCAATCTCGGGATAGGTTCGGTGCTTGAACTGCTGCTCGTTGCAGCCGCGGTGAGCGGTCAACCGTTCCCGAGTCAGGCGCCGGTGCGCATCGATCCCGGACCTGCGGCGACACTGAGCTCTGCCGGGCTCATCGACCCGCGGACGGTTTCGGCCGAGCGGATCATCCGCTTCATCGACGATCGGAGCCTGGGAAACCGCTGGCTGCTCTGCCGAGATCCGGGACATCCGGGTGGCCCCGGCCGCCTGTTGCTTATCGCCTCCAACTGGCGCGAAGGCGTTTCCGGGGGGATCGGCCGGCTGACTCCCGGCATGCCTGCTGTCCCTCCGGCCACAGCCCGGCCGGTGATTCGCTCTGGCGACCGGCTGGTGATCGAAGAGGACTCCGCTGTGGCCCGGGCGCGCCTGGCGGCGGTTGCGCTGGAGTCGGCGGTTGCAGGCTCTGGCTTCCACGCGCGGCTGGAAATCGGCGGCAAGGTTGTGCGCGCGGTGGCGGTCTCGGCCGGCACGGCCGTCTTCGCCGCAGAATCGGAGCCCAGGCCATGAAAGGCATTCGGGTGCGGGTGCTTGCGGGCACTGTGCTGGCGGTGGCATGGCTGGCGCTGCTGGCGCCGGCTGATGCAAAGAAACCCAAGCTGCTGACTCCGGCTCTGAAAACAACGCCGCCCGAGCTTGCCTTGCGCGCCTATTGCGAGCGCGTGCGGGCGCAGCAGGCGGCGGAGGTTCTTACGCCGGGGTCGATCTGGAGCCCGGAGGGCCGCATGGTGCGGCTGGGTACCGATGCCAAGGCCGTCCGGCTGCACGACGTGGTCTCGATCGTGGTGAGTGAGAGCCTGGCGGCTTCGACCGACGGCCAGGTCAAGAACACGCGGGCCTCCAATGCCAACTCCGGGCTGACCTCGCTCTTTGGCAAGCTCAAAGCTTCGAACAATCTTCAGAACCTGCTGAGCATGACGGCCTCTTCCGGGCTCTCGGCGCAGGGTCAAAGCACAACCAACTCCAGCCTGGAGACCACCTTTGGCGGCGAAGTGGTGGACGTGCTGCCGAACGGCATGCTGGTGGTGCAGGCAACGCGCCAGTTGACCTTCTCGCAACAGACGCAACTGATCAAGCTGCGCGGCCTGGTGCGTCCGGAGGATGTGAGCGCACAGAACCAGGTGCAGTCGACGGCCATGACCGACCTCGAACTGGAGGTGACCGGCAAGGGTATTGTCAACGACTCCACCTACCGCCAGAATCCGCTGGTCCGCTTTCTGGAGAAGCTGCTGGTGTTCTAAAAGCAGGGAATAGGGAATAGGGAACCGACAACGGGCTTCGCCCGACAGGCGCGTTGGAAATGGGATGAAGCCTCGGGGCAGGCGGCGAGAAACGGTGATGGCGGGGCAGGAAGTGAGAGGGATGCTGAACGGGGAGCGGGGTTTGGCTGGCCGGTTGGCGGGCACAGTGCTTGGGTTGGCGGCGGTGCTTGCGGCGGAGGCGGGGATGGCTGCCGGGGCGGCGGCCCAGCCTGCTCCAGCGGCGCAGTTAGCGCGGGTCAAGGATGTGGCCTCGATCGAGGGGATTCGCGACAACCAGTTGGTGGGCTACGGTCTGGTGGTGGGCTTGCGCGGTACAGGGGATAGTTCCCAGACTGTTTTCCCTGCGCAGACCCTGATTTCGGCTCTGGAGCGGATGGGGATCACAGTTCCCCAGACCGGATCGAACAGCGCCAGCAACATGCAGGTGAAGAACATGGCCGCAGTTTTCGTGGTGGCCACGCTGCCACCTTTCAGCCGGCCTGGGTACAAGGTGGACATTACCGTGTCTTCGGCCGGCGATGCGCGCTCGCTTGAAGGTGGCATTCTGCTGATGACCCCGCTTTACGGTCCCGACGGCCAGATTTATGCGCAGGCGCAGGGATCGCTGGTGCTGGGCGGGTTTGTGGCCACGGCTGGAGGCAACGCCAAACAGATGAACCACCCCACCACCGCGCGCATTCCCGGTGGAGCGTTGGTGGAGCGGCCGGTGCCCTTCGAGTTGAAGCAGATGCACACCGTCAGCGTGCTGCTGAATGACGCCGATTTTCACACTGCCGAGCGCATGGCGGCAGCCATCGACGGCGTGCTCGGCGCAAAGCGTGCGCACGCCGTGGACAGCCGCCGGGTTGAGATTGCCGCCGCTCCCGAGGAAGACATTGCAGCGCTGCTGGACCGTGTCGAAGGGGTCGAGGTTGAGATCTTTCCCCGCGCACGAGTGGTGGTGAACGAGCGCACCGGCACGGTGGTGATCGGCGGCACAGTCCGGTTGCAGCCGGTCTCCATTCTGCATGGCGGCCTCTCGGTGAACGTGGTGTCGGAGACCAAGGTCTCGCAGCCCAATGCTGGCGCCAGTGGGACCACCGAAGTGGTGCAGCAGACCACTGTGCAGGCGCAGGACAAGCCGGTCAACCGGATCGACCTGAAAGAAGGCGCCACGGTCGAGGATTTGGTCCAGGAATTGCAACGAACCGGTGCGGGGGCTCGGGACGTGATCTCGATCCTCCAGGCCATGAAAGAGGCCGGTGCTCTCGAGGCCGACCTGGAGGTTCTCTAATGCAGTTGGGCGGTACAAACCTGGGCGGATTGGGAGTGACCGGGACGGCGGGAGCGAGCGGGACGGCGGGGGTGAGCGGAGCGGTGGGGCCGGCCGGGGCAGCAGGAGTAGCTGGGGCGGCCACAGCAGCAGGCCAGGTAACGCCGCAGCCACGCCTGGTGCGGGCCGCACACGAGTTTGAGGCCCAGATGATGAAGGAGCTGTTGAAGCCTTTGACCAGTGGCGATTCTTTGACCGGCGACGGTGACAGCTCCAGCGCCGGCTCGACCGGCGCATTGGGCGAATATGCGTCTGAAGCGCTGGGCCGCGCCCTCAGCGATCAGGGTGGATTTGGAATTGCTAATCGAATCGTCAAAGAGCTTTCCCCTTCCGGTAATCAGACCGGCCCCAGACAGGTAACCAGAGATTTGCACGGCAATACCGTGATGAGAAATCTCAAATGACTAGAGTGATTAGCAGGCGCGCCGATAGACCTACCAAGGAGCAATGTATATGGACATTCGCAGCAGTCTCGATGGATTGAAATCGCTTTTGGGAACGGCCGCGCCCACGCCGGCAGCCGCGCAGCCGGCCAGGAGCGGCGCTGCTGGGGGAAGCAGTGCGCTGGGGAGTGACCGGGTCACATTTTCAAGCGCGGCCAGCGAGGTCTCGCAGACCGCCGCCGATCCCAGCGTGCGCATGGACAAGGTCGCCGGGATTCAGGCAGCGCTTGCGGCCGGCACCTACAACGTGGCGCCATCGGCAGTTGCCTCCAAACTGGTGGATGCCATGCTTGGCCAGTAGACCAGGGACTCCCCATCGGGTTAAAGATGGTGTGCCCGGGCTACAGGGAGCGCCGCAGAACGCCGTCCGCAGCGGGGATTGAATCCGCTGAGAGACGCCTGAGGAGCAGCCCGGTGGGGGAAAGGAACGCGGCAATGCAGGAGATTCGAGAGCGCCGGGTGCGTCCGGCCCTGAGGGAACTGGTGCTGGAGGCTTCGCGGGGGCTGGCTTTGCTCGATGCCGACCGGCTGGAGGAACTGGCCTTGAGCTGCCAGACCTTGAACCGCGAGTTGGTGACGCAGGTTGTGCAGGAGCGCCCTGTGTTGGCGATGGAAGCCCGGGAGGCTGCCGGTGACATGGCCGTCTTTGCCCGGGTCTTGGAGGCAACGCGCGCCAACCTGAACGTGATGAGACGGCTGCATGAGTCACACCGGGATCGGCTTGAGTATCGGGAACCGCAGGTACGCGGGTGGGCGCGAACGGAGAGCGGTCATGGGGACAATTAGCTCCGCGTTCAGTTCGATCTCGCAAGGCCTGGACGCCGACCAGTCTGCCTTGAACATTGTCGCCAACAACGTGGCGAACGCCAACACCCCTGGATATACCGAAGAGACTCCCAACTGGCAGCAGAATCAGCCCATCGTCGTTGATGGCGTCTCTTATGGCGCTGGAGTGACGGAGACAGGCGCCACTTCAGTGCGGGACCGGGTGCTGGAGGAACGGCTGGATCAGCAGCAGCAGTTGGCCTCGGCCTCCGGCTCGCGGCTGACCGCGCTCAACACGGTCCAGGCGCTGTTTACGCCTGATTCTGGTTCTTCCACATCGACGGCCGGAGATATCGGCAGCGATCTGACGGGCTTCTTCAATTCGCTCTCTTCGCTTGAGGCCAATCCCACCAACAATGCCTTGCGCCAGAGTGTGCTGTCGGCGGCAGCGACGCTCTCCGGTGATGTTTCCGGTGCGGCTGCCAGCCTGAATGCACAGCGATCGGGTCTGGATCAGGAGGCGTCCAGCGCTACCAGCCAGGTGAATGCGCTGACCGGGGCGATTGCCCAGTTGAACCTGCAGATTCAATCCACTTCGCCCGATGCCGACGCGGGCACGCTGGAGGATCAGCGCCAGCAGGATCTGAGCCAGCTTTCGCAACTGGTCGGCATCAACCAGGTCACGACGGAGAACAACGGCCTCTCCGTCACCACCACTTCGGGCCAGTTGCTGGTATCCGAGGGGTCGAGCTTCCAGGTGACCAATGGCACGGTGGGTGGCACGACGCATTTCTTTGTTGGCGGAACAGACATTACGGCGCAACTCAGCTCCGGAGGCGGGCAACTGGGAGGGCTTCTCACCGCCCGCGACCAGGACATTCCCTCGGTGCTAAAGTCGCTCGATACTTTGGCCTACAACGTTTCCACGCAGGTGAACGCGCTGAACAACGCGGGGACCGATTACGACGGAGTGGAAGGGACGGGAACCAATTCCAGCGGGACTGTGGGTACAGGGGCCACTCCGCTTTACATCTTCAATCAGCCTGCACAGGTGGCGGGCAGCGCCGCGGCGATGAGCGTGGTGATGACGGACCCCAACCAGATTGCTGCCGCGGGCCTGGGATCGGGAACCGGGGACAACTCCAACGCCGTGGCCATGGCTGCTCTGGGCGGGCAGGGAATCGTCAACGGCCAAACGCCGACCGACTACTACTCGAGCTTTGTGACCACGCTGGGATCAACGGTCTCCGGGGTGCAGACCGAGAACACCGCGCAGAATGCCTCCGTGACCCAGTTGCAGACCCAGAACAACGCTCTCTCCGGCGTGAACCTGAATGACGAGGCGGCATCGATGACCACGCTGGAGCGCAGTTATCAGGCTGCGTCGCAGGTTTTTACGATGCTCAACACGATCATGGCTTCGGCTTTGAATCTGGGCCAGGAAACAACCGTCTCTTAAGTTGATTCGGTCTAGAGCGGTGCCCGAATTCATGTGCCCTCTTCGGTTCAGCGAAAGGTGGCTCGCCGCGGCGAGCCACACGACGGTATCGGCGTCGGCATACGCCAAATAGGGA